>RRZU010256480.1_pt1 | contig 17696 bp, 18 predicted proteins | sample 2165561 | NCBI WGS metagenome assembly RRZU01 (sample SAMN10456909, study PRJNA506462) | wastewater metagenome | isolation source: wastewater sludge | place: USA: Moscow, Idaho | reverse complement strand
TGTCGGAATCTACGGACGCTAAAACCTTTTGGATTGTTTTTATATTTGATGAAAAATCGGACAATACAACAGAATTGGACTCCGGCGAGACAAGTGCGGAGCCGTTTTTTGATAGCATATGCTTAACTGCATTGATAGCATCGGCCGCTTTTACATTGTCAAGTCTGATGATTTTTGTCATCATCTGCGGAATTTGTCCGTCTTGTCCGACCGGAAGGTTGTATTTTACCGCTTCAGCACTCGGTACGACTTTTAGATACCCCTTGTTCGTGTCTACTATTGTAAACCCTTTTGAGTCGAGAACGCTTATTAATAGTTCGTATAACTGGCTTTTTCTAACAGGTCTTTCGGTGATAAAATCAACCTTGCCTTGAATGTCTGCGTTTACCATAATATTTTTACCGCTTATTTTCGATACCATTTTGACAAAATCGGCTATCTGTAGATCTGAAAAGTTAATCTCCACGACAGGGTCGTTTTTGGCAGCCTTAACAGGTGCAGCATTGCCAAATGAGCACATCACGCAAAGTGCAAGTGCAGCGGCTATACTTTTAGTTGATTTCATAGTTTAGTTCCTTCCTCAGGTTTTGTCTTTTAATGATTATACTAAGCGTTTTTGTCTTTTCCGGCTCTTTGAATATTGAGAGTAGATCTGAGAAGCTTGAGACTTTTGAACCGTTTAACTCTATGATGGTATCACCCTCTTTTAGGCCTAGTTCTGAAAAAAAAGAGTCTTTTGCTACAAAGTTTATAACAACACCGTCATTTGTCTGTGAAGCTTTCACTTCATCCATCAATAGGCCGGTATTTTTTGCGTATTTTTCATATCTAGCTCTGGATATATTAAATCTGGCCGATGCTGGTTCGGAAGAGATTTTTTCAGCCGCCTCGGATGTTTTTTTATCCAATTTAATCTCAAAATTGGCACCGCCGTTTGAGAACTTGGCTTTATCTTGAGCTATTTCGTCTAGTTTGTAGCCGTTATAGGTTTCGCCTAACCCTAAAAATACAGTCTTGCTTCCGTCATCAAATATTACGAAGCTCCCTTGAGTGTATTTAAAGACCCCTTTCAATTTCCAGTTTTGGGTAGTTGCATTTGTGGTTATTTTGTTTGCTAGGGCAAATTTTGAAGATAGCTTGTAGCTTTCAAAAACCGTCGAGCTTTGCGAGGCGGTTTTGAGTGAAGGCGATGGGTTGTTTGCCAAAATCAAAGCCGTTACGCCGATAACCTTTGCCAGAGCTAATGCAGCTATGGAGACAGTAATGTAGGGAGCTTTTTTATCGTCACCGATAAATTTAAATATCCGATTCATACACGAATCCCTCTTCTGTTTGCTTGAACTTTGACAGTAGCACTCCCTTTTTTGCTTTGAATTCATCGGCAGTCTCAAATGCTTGCGACATATATAGTTTTGCCCTAAATTTATTTTGTTTTAAATCTATGGTTCCCTTGATGGATCCGAACTCTCCATCGGCTTTTATCCATATTTTTGACGGCATAAACGCAGAGTTGTAAAGTTTTATATGGGTAGGCTCTATGCCCAAAGCCGCTTTTGAAATCTCGGATATTTTCGGATTTGAGATGGAATACGAGTTATAGACGAAAGAGGCAAAAAAACACCCTTCTCCACCGGTTATCACATCGTTGCCAAGAATTTTTAGTGACGGATTTTCTATAGATACCGCAACTCCAAAGTCGGTGATGTCTTTATTTTGCAAATCTATTTTTTTAGACAAGAGTATTGATTCTGTTTTATATAACAACTCTTTTTTTGGAGAACAGATAGACAGTGATATCAAAAATACCGTAATCCCCAGTCCGGACATGGCTACTAACCGTTTTGTTTTCACAGTGTTGCCTCCAAATCTATCAGATACCCGACATCATTATTGATTATGTCCAATTTATTTATTTTAAGGTTAGAGTTTAGAATTCTTCTTGTAATTGCGTCGAACTCATCGCTATTTAAAACCATTATGCCAACCGTATATATATCCCCTTTAAGCTCTTTTTTTGTTATAACTGCCGAGAAATATCCTTTGCCCATATCTGCAGTTAAAGCATCAATGTGGTTTTTTGAATACTCCTTGTTGAGCCATGTGCTTTTAAAGGCCTGATAATCAAGGCCGACAGAGTTTACTTTTACCAGCTCATCATTGGATGCTTTTAGTTTATATGAGCTGTAAATACTTACGGCCAACGATAATAAGGTTATTGTAAACAACGTTACGATAGTTTTTATTGTGGCGCTCATTTTAGGCTCGCTTTAAAGGTCACCGAATCAACCCCTTTCTCTGTTTTAGTAATATTTGTCTCTTTTTTTAGAGCCGCTTCAATTTCGGTTATTCTTTGTGTTTTTATGGTTATTGAGCTATCGGATGCGGATAGTTTTATGGACTCTATCGATTCCCCTTGTTGTAAAACTAGTGAGTTTGCCGCTTTTGCGACGGTTCTGAGGTGGTTTTGGGAGTGCTCTATATTTTTTGCTTTAGAGATTATATTGTCTATCTCTAGTTTGGTTTGGGGTAGTTTGTATTGCTCTCGTAGGGCTTCTGTTTTTTTGTCAACGTCTGCTGATCTTTTAATGTCGATAATCGCCTCGGCGATAAATGCCAAAGATATCACGGACAGTGCAATCAAAGACACCTTCAGCCACTTATCTGATTTTATTTCTATCTCTGAGTTTTGTCTATCGGAGCCAGAGAGGCTTTTTTTGAGTCCGAACGGAGAAAGTTTTATTTTGGATGCTTTGACAGCCGTTGAAAGTTGTAGCTTATGCCCATCCTCCAAATATGCAGACGGAATTTTCTCCATTGTGCCGTCTATTGTTGCAAGAGAGTAACTTTCATTGATTTCTATCCGCTCTGTAGCCAAGCCGGAGAATATATCTTGAGCCGTTACGATATCTATATCATCCGGCTCTATGCCGATATGCTGTCTTAGATATTTTCTTACGGCCGGGAGATCTATTGCAATAAAATAATATGTGTTGCCATCGCCTTTTAGCGCTATCTTTTTTAAGTTAGTGCCGTTTTCTAAATCTTCAAAAACTACTTCGGCTATTTTTTTTATTTTATGGAGACCGCTTATGCCGACAAGCTCTTTTTTTCTAGTCCAATAAAGGGATGGTGATAGTATTATGCATTGGTTATTGTTTTTGAATGTTTTTTTTGAGGTTATATCTTGCATATTAATTTTTGCAAAAAAATCTCTATCCAAAAAAATATACGAGCCGTACTTTTTCACGGGACGTATAGACTTGAGGGCGCTATCTAACGAGGGTAATTTGTTTAGAGCCTGATTCATAAATAAACTTTTTTTCCAGATGTTGAGTTTTATTTTTTGAGATGTTTACGTCTACCAAAAACGAATAAGGCGACTTGGGATTAAAGCTAATTATAGAGAAGCTTGTTTTAAACTTCTCATAGTTCTTTGATTTTTCAAATCCGGTGCAGTCGTAAAACGGATCATCTGAGTATGCTGCTATAATCGAATAAACCTCAGATGTCATTATTTTGCAATCAACAAAGTACTGTGCTGGTTTTTTGTAAAAATTAAAAAACAATCTCCAGTCGATTGCATCTATGGCGGTATCTCCCGTTTCAAGTTTGTATCCGGCAACAATTTTTTGCAGTTTGTCGTATGACTCTATCTCGCCGTCTTGAAAAGCCCGATCTTTTTTTGATAGTTCACTAAACGGTTCTCTCTCAAAAACGTCTTTGTCTACTCCGTCTTGGAGCATTGCCAAAAAAAGCGGTTTATATCTTAGTCCATAAAAATCTAGTGTTTGCGAGAATACCCTCAGATAATCGGGCTTGATGTTGCCCGATGCAATATCGAACATATCGGCAAAAATAATCCTATCATTCATTGGTTTCAAGGAGACGTTTATATCAAATTCCTGATCGCTGAAGCTGTAGCTTGATTCGTTGCGCAAAAAATATTCAAAGTCTGTTTCGCTTTGTATTTTCGAGAGTTTGATCTGAATAAGCTTTGGAAAGTCTTTGACCACTCTGGAAAACTGAGACTCTAGTTCTACGGCAGCCTCTCTGTCGTAAAAGTTTTTTATCACGGTAAAAAAACCGACCGATAATGCGGAGACGGCGGCTACAAATATCAGGGCATATATAACGGCAAACCCGCCGCTTTGTTTTCGGGACATTTTTCCGTTTAGCCTTTTTTGGTTAAAATCTTAGTTAGTTCGGTATGTTATTGTTACCTATTTTAAGTTAAAGAGGGATTTTGCAAATATGAAAAACACTAATAGTAGAAAGGGTTTTACCCTAGTGGAGATTATGATCGTAATCATAATTTTGGGTCTTTTGGCGGCTCTCGTCGTCCCTAACCTTGTTGGCAAGGGCGAAGAGGCGAAGCAAAAGCTAGTGTGCGTACAGATGAAGAGTCTAACGGAGGCTCTAAATATGTTTAAGGCCGATAACGGCGTTTATCCGGATACCGAAGAGGGGCTTGATGCGTTAGTGAAAAATCCGAATCCGGAAAAGTATAAAAACTATTCACAAAACGGATATCTGGGGTCAAAAAATCTTCCGCAAGACCCTTGGAAACATAAATTTATATATCTAAACAACGGCGGTAGTTTTGAGATAATTTCGCTAGGAGCTGACGCAAAAGAGGGTGGCGAGGGCGAAAGCAAAGATTTCAAATCCTCAGAGTGCGGTCAGTAGCTAGGTGTCTAAAAAAGGCTTTACCCTATTTGAGCTACTTTTGGTAGTGGCTCTTATCGGGCTTTTTTTTATTTTTATTACTCCAAACTTGATGAGGCAAGCTAAGATATCTAAAGAGGCAAATATCACGACTCTTAGGGGGTATCTAGGTGACTATGCACTAAAAAGCAATATCAAAGAAAAAATCAGTTTTATCTGCAAAGGCGGGAGCTTAACGGATTGTTTTATCTCTTCAGAGGGCGGTAAAAAACTTGAAGATGGAATCACACTTAAAGTTGCAGATAAGAATGCTTTTGTGGCTTACGACGTAAAGCCTGACGGAGAGCTGTACGAAATGAATTTTGATGGACTAAAAGGAAATTTTCAAAAAGATGTAATTCTCAACTTTGCTTTTAACCCGGCTACCGGTATTTCTGATTCGTTTGTGTTATATGATGGGAAAGAGTATTTTGTCCAAGACGCAATAAGGGATTCAGTTTTAGTGTTTAAAGATTCGATAGAGGCAAAAAAAGCTTTTGTCAAATATGACAAAATGCCGATTAATGATTCAAAGTACTTTTTTAATGAATAAAAAAGCATTTACTATTGTAGAGACGATTATCGCAGTAATGATAGTAGTGTTTGCGGCGGTAGCCGTTATACAAATGCAAAGTGGCGGTATAAAAAATATCGACAGATTAAATCAGAGGGCAGAAAACAAATATAAGTTTACATTCTTGTTGAATGATGATAATTTGCAAAGCATAGGCAGTAGAGCCGATTTTGCGTCTTATATAACATCGAAATATCCGATAGACAATCAGAAAGTAGCAGATGCGATTAAGAATATAGAGTTTATAAAAAGCGAAGATGAGACATCTGTATATTTGTTGGATGCGATGGGTTCTAATGCAATGAGAGGATTTAGAAAAAAAATCGAGATAGGCGGTTCGTCGGTTGCCATATATGGTTTTAAAGAGGAGAAGCGTTGAAAAAAGGTTTTACCCTCGTTGAACTGTTGTTGTCTCTTGTTCTTACGATGCTAATAGTGTATTTTTCTTACTCTTTTTTAAATGATGCAAAAGCAAAAGGGAATTGGGGGTTTGAAACTGACAAAAAAGCCCTATCTCGCTCCTATCTTTTCGGTACGCTAAAAAATGACTTACTGTATTCATTGTCCTATCAGATCCAAGGCGGCAAAGAGTATTCGATATTAAGGCTAAAAACAAAAAATGGACTTCATATTTCCGGCGAGCCTTTTGTCGTATGGTTGGTTTTAAAAGAGGGCAGGGAACTTGTAAGGTTGGAGTCTGCCGAAGAGATACCTTTGCCGCTACCGGAGAGCTCTATATATAAAGTGTTTATGGACGGTTTTGGCTCTGATTGCGAGATATTTAAGGCATATACCTCGTCTGGTTCTACCGATATGATGATGTTTGTAGGTCTTAAAAATGAAAAGCCCTATATTTTCGAGGTTCCCCTAAAACTAACTAACTAGGAAAAACAATGGAATTTATCAATCTAAAAGCGCAATACGCCGCATATAAAGCGGAGATAGACGAGAGGGTTTTGTCTGTATTCGGATCGGCGGCGTTTATCATGGGAAAAGAGGTAGAGGAGCTAGAGGGAGCTCTGTCGGCGTATACCGGGGCGAAACATACGATTTCATGTGCTAGCGGGACGGATGCGCTACTGCTTGCCTTGATGGCGCTTGATATAAAAGCCGGAGATGAGGTTATTACAACTCCGTTTACGTTTATCGCAACTGCCGAAGTTATAGCCCTTTTGGGGGCAAAACCGGTATTTGTTGACATTGAGGAAGAGAGCTACAATATCGACCCGTCAAAGATAGAAGCGGCTATAACCCCCAAAACAAAGGCGATTATCCCTGTTAGCCTGTACGGTCAATGCGCCGATATGGACGAGATAAACCAAATAGCTGAAAAATATGGGGTTACGGTGATTGAGGATGGGGCACAGAGCTTTGGGGCTGAGTACAAAGGGAGAAAATCGTGCAATCTTTCACGCATCGGGTGCACTAGCTTTTTCCCGTCAAAACCGCTCGGTTGCTACGGCGATGGCGGTGCTGTTTTTACGTCGGATGATGACATGGCCGCAAAGCTAAAATCTCTAAGAAACCACGGTCAGGGTGAGAGATATATGCACAAATACGTAGGCATAAACGGTAGGTTGGATGCGGTACAGGCAGCCGTTTTGAATGTTAAGCTAAAATATTTTGACGACGAACTCAAAAAAAGGGAAGAGCTTGCCGCAAACTACGCATCTTTGCTTATGGGTGCCGATTTGACGTTGCCTACCGTGAAAAGCGATAGGACAAGCGTATATGGTCAGTATTCGGTCAGGGTAAAAAATCGAGATTCCGTGATTGCTTCACTCTCAAACGCCAAAATTCCAACCGCCGTTCACTACCCTAGGCCGCTCCATCTACAAGAGTGCTTTGCGTATCTGGGTCTTAATGAGGGGAGTTTTTTGGTTAGCGAGAAGGTATCGAGTGAGATTATGAGCCTTCCGTTTAGTCCATTTTTGGATTTTACCGAACAAGAGGCGGTGGCAACGGCTTTAAAAAGCGCCGTACACCGATAGATGTTCAGAAACGGCCTCTCTCTGACGGCCTTACAGCTTTTTAGCTACGCCGTCCCTTTTTTACTCCTCCCCTATCTATCCAGAACGCTTGGAGTTGCGGGGTTTGGAGAGGTTGCTTTGGTGTGGGCTATCGGAGCGTATATACAGATTTTTGCCGATTTCGGTTTTTACGTCTATGGGGCAAAAGAGGCGGCAGTACATAGAGACGACAATGCAGAGCTTTCCAGGCTTTGGTCATCGGCGCTTTTGATCAAATCTGTCTTGTTGGCCATCTCGTTTTTGATGATGCTCCTTGCCGCTTTTTTATCAGGCTCCTCTATCTCCCTTTTTGCATTTATGTGGGTTGCGCTGGCGGCTCAGGCTTTGGCTCCGTCGTGGTTTTTTCAGGGGCTCGAAAAAGGGTTTGCGCTACTTGTCTTTGCTCTGTCGGCTCAGGTGGCGGGAGCTGTTTTGACCGTTTTTACGGTAAAGTCACCGGATGATTTGGTATTTGTCGCCGCCTCTCAGGCTTTTGCGTGGGTTGCCGTATCGTTTTTAGCAAATATTTTTGTTGCAAAAAAATACTCTCTGATTTTATCTATTCCACGGCCGGAATATCTCAAAAAGACAGTTTCCGAGGCTTACCACCTGTTTGCCGCAAACGTTGCGATATCATTTTATGTCAACCTACCGTCTTTGGCGTTAGGTGTTTTCTCTGCAAAAAACGAGTTAGCTGTTTTTACGGCTGCACAAAAGATAGTCTTTGCGTTACAGGGGCTGTTTACTCCGGTCTCGTCGGCCGTGTTTCCGAGAAGCTCCAGATTGGCAAAAGAAAACGGAGTAGGGCATACCTCTTTTGTGGCTAGATTTTGGCTTTTGTCGATAGCTTGTTTTTTTGTTTTTGGATCTTTTTTGTTTATGTTCTCGGACGAAATTGTCTCCTTGGCTTTTGGAGCGGAGTTTTCAAAAAGTGGCGAAATCCTAAAAATCATGGCATTTGGCCCTATGTTTGTAGCCGCTAGCATCGTAGCTTCAAATCATTACGTAATCCCCATAGGAAAAGCCCCGAAACTAAAAAAAATATACATATCCGTAGCTATAGCAGGGTCGGTCGCCTCGGTATTTTTATGCGGTTTTTTTGGGGCTGTCGGTGGAGCGTATTTATATCTTGCGGTCGAAGCGGCCGTTTGCGGTTGGCTCGGGTTTGCCGCCTTGTCTATGAGGCAAAAAACCTAAACGCAAATTTTACGGCTCTGATTTTGTTGAATACTGTCAGCATAAGGATGTTTTTTACCGTAAAATCGCCGCTTTTTTTGATCGCCTCTTTAAAAAACGAGATGCATTCGAGATTTTTTTGGGTGTAGCTAAACCCGAAAAGATCGAAGATCCCCCCTAGATGCCTATTGATGAGCTTGGCTTGGTTTTCTGGGTTTAGAGATATATCTCCGGCTATTTTTTTCTTAAGCTCCCAGAGCCTAAAGAAAGAGTCGATATATGATGCTTTCATTGTATGCATAATAGACCCCTCTCTCTGGACGTAGCTATATACGAGATTTGGCAAAAATGAGACTTTGTCGGCTTTTTTTAGGAGCAGTAGATTTAGGTATTGATCCTCTCCAAGATTAAAAATGCCGGACGGGAAAGAGAGCGCATCAAATAGTGATGTTTTGTATAGTTTATTCCAAACCGGATAGAGTCCGGTTTCCAAAAAGTCGTCACACAAAAGCGCCCTGAGGGCCTCTTTGGAGTCTACTACTCCGTATTTTGGGGCTATTGTCTGAAGCGGCTTGCCGTTTTCATCTACGGTTTCAAATCCGGCAACGGCTATATCGCTTTTTGCTTCGAGGGCACTTTTTAGGAGAAGCTCTATCATATCCTCTTTGACGTAGTCGTCTGAATCGATAAAGGCTAGATATTCACCGTTTGCCGTTTTTGCCCCGAGTCTTCTAACGCTGATTAGTCCACCGTTTTCCTTGTGGATCACCTTTACTCTCTCGTCTTTGTCACCCCATTTATCCAAAATATCACTGCACCCGTCGGTACTTCCGTCGTTGATGCATAAAATTTCAATATTTTTGTAGGTTTGTTTTATGATGCTTTCGATACACTTATCCAAGAATTTTTCTACGTTATAGACCGGTACTATGATACTTACTAACTTATCCACTTTATATCCATTCGACTTTTCTTTGAAATAATACAATCCAAATAGTTAATGGAGGCTTCTACTCAATATTCATATTTTCAAAAGAGCAGCTAGCTGCGAGAGCCGTCTGCTGAAGACCTAATTTACGGCTTTGCCGGAAATTTGAGAATTGATTAAAGAATTCAATGATGAAAAACAGAAAAATAAAAATTTTGGTCGCTATCCGTTCGTTAGATGTCGGAGGGGCAGAAAAACAGGTATTGGAGTTTTGCAAACATATAGACAAAGAGCGTTTTGATGTTTGTTTGGCGACGATGTACGGCGGAGTTATGGAGCCTACGGCTGAGGCGATAGATGGCCTATATTATGTCAATCTCGAAAAAAAAGGGAGATTTGATATTGTGGGTTTTTTGGGTTCATACGTTGGACTTCTCGGCAATTTTGAGCCGGATATCGTATATGCCCATATAGGGGAGATGAATCTTTTTTCATTAGCGGCAAAATATCTATCGTTTAAAAAATTCAAGCTCGTCTGGACTTTTCACTCCGCTTTTATAGATTATAAAGCATACGGAAAGTTTTTTGAGCTTTTGTTTTGGCTCCAAAAAAAACTCTCTCGCTATCCCGACAAAATAATCTGTGTCAGCCATTCCGCATACGATTTTCATAAAGAGGCCGGATATGATATGCGAAAAGGGGTTGTCGTATATAACGGGGTTGATACCGAGCATTTCATTCCGGCTCCGGCATTAAAAGAGGAGTTTAGAAACCGTTTTGGAATACCGCAAAGTGCTTTTGTGGTTGGGATGGCCGCCAGAATCGACAAAATGAAAGGGTACCCGCTTTTTGCCGCCGCTGCCGCAACACTCTTGCCAAAATACGAAAATCTCTTTTTTGTAGCCGCCGGAGAGGGGGATATGGGCATAAAAGATGATTGCAAGGCGATCCTTGCCGATGTATCGAATCGGTTTGTATGGTGCGGAAGATTGGATGACTTGAGAGAGTTTTATAACGGTATAGACCTCTTTTGCCTTCCTAGTTTGGGCGAGGCTTTCGGTCTTACGGTGGCTGAGGCGATGTCATGCGATAAGGCGGCGATAGTGAGCGATGCCGGAGATATGAAGCATATTGTTTTGTCCGAAGAGTTTGTATTTAAAGCTGGGGACAAAGACGAATTGGCAGACAAAATAGAGTCTATGATTCTGCAAAGATTTGAACTGAATATTTTTAGAAAAAAGATAGTTTCAAATTTTGATTCGAGGCAAAGTGTTCAAAATATTGTATCGGAGCTGTTTTTTAATGACTAATTCGAAAAAAAAAGTTGCGATTTTTATCTACTCTCTTGGAGGCGGCGGAGCCGAAAAAGCGGCTCTCGGGCTATACGAGGGTTTAAAAGCCGATTACGAGATGTTTTTTGTAACGGTAAGTCCCGTGACCGCATATGATACAAAGGGGCTCAATGTAACAGTTTTGGGTGAGAATGACCATAAAACATCAAAACTAAAAAAGCTTTTTACGACGTTAAAACTGTTTGTCGCATTTATAAAATTTTGTCGTCAAAACAAAATAACGGCTGTTGTATCGTTTCTGAGTAGGCCAAATATCATAGCGGCCATGGCAAAACTTTTTTGCAAAAATCTAAACGTTATAGCGACGGAGCACTCTACGATTTCAAAATACTACGACGATGGGTTTGCCTCGAAAGCGTTTTTGTTTTTCCTAAAAACAGCATATATGCTTGCCGATAAGGTTGTGGCCGTATCAAAAGGGATCAAGGACGATCTGGTTCAAAATATCGGGGTAAGTGACGAAAAGGTGGAGATTGTACATAATCCGTTAGATATAGATACGATCGCCTTAATGTCAAAAGAAAAACTGGAGAACAGAGGAGACGGTTTTGTGTTCGTCACGGCAGGAAGGCTTACGGAGAGCAAAAACTACCCGTTTTTGTTTGAGGCATTCAAGACGCTTCCGGACTTTTGTAGGCTTTGGATACTTGGTGACGGCGAACTAAAAAGTGAGCTTAGATTTTTAGCCGTTGAGAGCGGGATACATGAGAGGGTAAAATTTTTTGGATTTTGCCAAAATCCGTACAAATATTTTGCAGCTGCCGATTGTTTTGTATCGGCCTCAAAGCTTGAGGGGTTGCCGACTGTTTTATTGGAGGCAATGGCATGCGGCTTGCCGATAGTGGCTACCGACTGTCATAGCGGCCCCAGAGAGATTCTGGGAGGGGATGACGAGATGCTTTTTAGCGGGATTGAAAAAGCAGAACACGGTATTTTGGTCTCACTGGACACCCCTATGTATCTCTCTTTGGGGATGCAAAAGATTATAGATGAAGACGTTACTCGTGAGAGATACAAAGAGTCGGCTAAAGACGGCCTAAAAGAGTTTTTGCCGGAAGTATCCATATTAAAGTATAGGAATTTAATAAATTGAGACCTCTGATTAAATAGAGGCCTCAAAAAGAGCAACTAGTTGCGAGAGCCATCACGCTGAAGACCTAATTTTGGGCTTAGCTCAAAATTTGAGAATTAATCAGATGGTTAAATTTTAATAAAGGTGGTTTATGAAAGTTTTAGTAACCGGTGGGGCTGGATATATCGGAAGTCATACGGTAAAACAGTTGGGCGAGAGCGGAAAATTTGATATTACGGTGCTTGATAATCTATCTACCGGTTTTAAAGATTCGGTACTATTCGGCAAACTTGTTGTAGGCGATTTGTCGGATTTTGGGTTTGTGGAGAATTTTTTGGCAACCGAAAAATTTGACGCAATAATTCATTTTGCAGCCAGTATCGTGGTTCCGGAATCTGTCACAAACCCACTAAAATACTATCTCAATAATACGGCGAACACATCAAACCTGATAAAAGCGGCCGTAAATAGCGGTGTTAAATATTTTGTTTTCTCATCTACGGCAGCAGTTTACGGAGAGCCAAAAAGTGAGAGCGTAACCGAGGATAGCGAGACATTTCCTATTAATCCTTACGGACACAGCAAGCTTATGAGCGAGCGGGTGATAAGGGATTCCGGCACAGCGCATAAAGGGTTTAAGTTTGTTATTTTGCGATATTTTAACGTTGCGGGGGCTTCTGCTGACGGTAGAATCGGGCAGAGATTCCCAAATGCTACCCACCTAATCAAGGTGGCCTCGGAGACTGCATGCGGCAAAAGAGATTTTATATCCGTATTCGGAACTGATTATCCGACAAAAGACGGTACGTGCATCAGGGATTATATCCATGTTGAGGATTTGGCATCTGCGCATCTGTCCGCCCTAGAGTATCTGGATAACGGCGGCGAAAGTGATATATTTAACTGCGGATACGGCAGGGGCTTTAGTGTAAAAGAGGTTATAGAAAACGTCAAAAAAGCGAGCGGTATCGATTTTAAAGTGGTAGAGGGGGAGAGGAGGGCAGGAGACCCTTCATCTCTCATATCGGTAAACTCAAAAATATTAAAACATCTAAACTGGAAACCGAAATACGATAATTTGGAGTTTATCTGCAAAAGCGCCTATGAGTGGGAGAAAAAATGTTAGCCCTGAGAAAAGGCGTTTTTGATCTCTTCGTTTAGCTCTCTTAGCCTCCTTGAGAGGCTTTTCATTATTCTAACAGCCACAAGAGGCTCCCATGCTATGATTCTCTCAAAGTTTTTCTCATTGATCGCAAATAGCAGTAGCGTATCGGCGGCCGTTATCGTAGCGCTTCTAGGGGAGCCGTCTATAAGGCTCATCTCGCCGAAAAAATCACCCGCATTTAGCTCCCCGACCGTTATATTGCCGATCTCCACATAGGCTTTTCCCTGTAAAATAATATACATTTCATCGCCTACGTCGCCCTCATATACAACCGATTCACCGGATCCAAACTTTTTTACCGAACCGTATGCGGCAAGTTTTTTTGGGTCAAATCTTTTATCTTGTAACACTCTGTATCCCTTTGTTTTGCTTTTGCCGTATTCTTTTCTTTAATAGTTGACGATTTTAGCCTATAAAGATAAAATTTTAATAAAAAACGAGAAAAACAAATGTTAGATTATGTTTTAACTAATGAAGACGATATATTATATAGGATTATCGTAGTAAAGGGGTGCCTATGAGCCTTGTATTGCTGGATGCCGTCTATAAAATTACAGCCTCAAAAAGTTACCAAGAGATATTTGACAATCTATGTGAGTACCTAATCAGCTCCGATATCTGCAGAAGCGTTAAATTTTTGGTTTTTAGATCCAAAGGGGATGTGGCATATCCGGAAGGCAATGAGCATATAACCCAAGAGGAGCTAAAACAGCTCAGAGAGTTTGAGATGGAAAAAATAGACGAGTTGCAGAGTTGTTTTGTTTTTTTGGCAAATCTCGGTGTCTGTTTTGAGTCGCAAAAAATTCATCTTTGCAGATTTAAAGTTTTGGAGCAAGGGGAGGAGGTTTTTGCATTTTTTGAGCCGGCTGAAAGTTTTGATGAGAAAGCTTTTTTGTATATTTTGAAAATTGCAAGCGCCCCCCTAAACTTTGTCTCCTCCCAAAATACCCTCGGTTCAATCCTAAAATATGCCGCTTTTGTAGCCGATCAAAGGGAGCCGGAGCAGATGCTGGTAACATTGGCGGAGATGGCAAGGGAGTTTAGCGCCGCCGATAGAGCTACGATATGGATGAGCGATGAGGCAAATAGTACTCTGTGGACAAAAGTAGCGCACGGAATGGGGCCGATAACGATACCTAACTCCGCAGGCATAGTCGGTTTCGTGTATAAAAACGGAGAGATAGTCGTCTCCAACGACCCTTATTCCGATTCTAGGTTTAATCAGGAGGTTGATAGAAAAACCGGATATAGGACAAAATCGATACTTGCGATTCCGATAAAAAACAGCGAAAACGAGATTATCGGTGCTTTGCAGACTATCAATAAGCTCGCTTCAAAAGATGATTTCAATGATGCAGACGTGGCAAAACTAAAGCTTGTGTCGTCATACATCGGCAATACGGTTGAGTTGTCGAATTTACACAAAGAAATAGAGGACACCCAAAAAGAGGTTATCTTTACGATGGGTGAGGCCGGCGAATTTCGTTCAAAAGAGACCGGAAACCATGTAAAAAGGGTTGCCGAGTATTCGTATATACTGGCGCAAGGGTGCGGGCTTGACGATACTACGTCAGATCTGCTCAGGATGGCATCACCGATGCATGATATAGGTAAGGTTGCCATTGAAGATGCAATACTAAAAAAGCCCGGCAAGTTAACAGATGAAGAGTTTGAGATTATGAAGACCCATACGACGATGGGATACGAGATTTTGAGGCACTCAAAAAGAAGAATCATATCGGCGGCTGCTACCGTAGCCTACGAACATCATGAAAAATTTAACGGAAGGGGATATCCGAGGGGGCTAGCCGGAGAAGATATCCATATATTTGGTCGGATTACGGCATTGGCGGATGTATTTGATGCTCTTGGAAGCGATAGATGTTATAAGAAGGCATGGGAGCTCGAGAAGATTTTTGAGCTTTTTAATCGTGAAAAAGGGGAGCACTTTGATCCAAAAATAGTTGATACATTTTTCAAAAATCTTGATAGAATATTAGAGGTAAGAGACAGATTTAAAGATGTCTAAATAAGGGGGTAGAGATGAGATTTTCAAAAATTATAGCGGCGGCTTTGGTTATAGGGTGCGGGCATTCCATATTGTATGCAGCTACTGATATTAAAGCTACCAAAGAGGCTATAGCAACTCTTAAAAAATACGATGAAGCGGTAAATATTTTTAATAATAAAGATTATGAAGAGGCATATAAGAGATTCTTAAGACTTTTCGACGTTAGGCCTGATGATAGTAGGATAAATTTTTATCTTCGATTGTCGGCGTTTGAGACCAAAAGATACGACGAGGCATTAGCTGCTTTTGAGAGAGTTTTGATTGTTGAGCCTAACCATGTAAGAAGCCGTCTTGAGATGGGTCGTGTATATTTTGAAGAAAAAGAGTTTGATTCTGCCGAGACTGAATTTAGGACAGCCTTAGAATATGACCTGCCTGAGCAGGTAAAAAAGCAGATTCAGGTATATCTTTCAATGATTGAGGCAACAAAGAAAAAGCATTTTATAAACGGCTCTTTGGTTTTGGGTCTTGGATTGGATACGAATGTTAACAACGGGATTGGAAATAAAGATTTTACTCTTCCATCGGGTCTCACTCTTCCTGGAGATGACAAGAAAAAAGATATATCCGGCACGGCTGCGCTCTCATTAAATCATATTTATGATTTCGGAGAATCAGGCGGTTGGTATTGGCAAGACGGCGGCGCTGTATATACGCAACTATATAAAAAAGAGGCAGGGGCGAATGTTAGGTATTTGGCGTTGAATGCAGGCCCTGCATACAGGGGTGAAAAAACAGATTTTGCGATATATGCTACATATGATACGTTAAATTATGCCCAAAATCAATACATGTCAAGTCTTGGAGTTGCCCCTAAAGCAACTTATCGTTTGCCGAACAACTATGCAATCGATGGAGGGGTCAATCTTAAAAAGAAATACTATCCGTATGATAGGTGGAATAGGGCGTCACTGTACGAAGATGCTTCGTTGTCACTAAAAAAAGGGTATGCCGCAACAGGGGCGATAGCCTCTATAGGGATTACCCTCTCAAAAGAGTTTGAGACTTACAATGAAAACTCTATCGGCGTTGGGGCCGAAGGCAGAACCGATATTACAAATACTTCTAAAACTTTAAAGGTAGACTACTATAGACCTATAGCGGCGGGATTGGATGCTACATTCTCTGCCTCAATAAGACAGACATCATATCCGGAAACAGATGTAATGTTTGATTCGCCGAAAAAAGAACTCAATAAATCTTTTAATGCGGCGATTTATAAAACATGGTACAAAAACTCAATCGTAGGCGCATCATACGGCTATAGTCAAAATGAGTCTAATTTTGACAACTTAAATTACAACAAGCATACGCTTGGAGTAAGTTATATTTATAATTTCTAATCTATTTCAAAAAAGGAGCCAACAATGAAGAGTTACAATCTAGGCTTTTTAAATAGGCTCATAGCCTTACTTGTTCTATGTTCCGTCTCTCTTTTTGCCTCTATAGGCAAGATTACTGCCGTTAACGGTCAGGTAAGTATAGAGAGAGGCGGCAAATCTATAGAGGCAAAAGCCGGGGTAGAGCTAAATCAAAAAGATACCGTAAAATCAAAAGCATCCTCGAATGCTCAGCTTGTCTTTGCCGACCAGACCGTTATAACGGTCGGCCCTAACTCCTCTTTTGGTATAGACGAGTATATAAACGACGATAAAAATCCAAGCGCTAAATTTAAAGCCGGAGACGGAGCTTTTAAGGCAATAACCGGAAAGATAGGAAAACTTGCTCCCGATAAATTCAAAGTAGAGACTAAGACTGCTACGATAGGGATTAGGGGGACAAGACTCATTATTATCTCTGCGGCAGGAGTAGAGACATATGCCTGCACAAAAGGGACGATAACCGCTATCCCAAAAACTGCCCCTATGGCACCATCGGTATCTGGAGCACCCGTAGCCCCTGCGCAACAACAACAACAGCAGCAGCAAGAGCCTGTAATCATAATAATCAAATCCGGACAAATGACAACATCCAAAGGGGGTCAGATAGAACCTCCTAGAATGTATAGTCCGACAGAGCTAAAGCAACTTGAAAAATCTACGGAAGCCAATCTAAAAACGGTTCTTCAAAGTCTTGGCAACGAAGATGGCGGGAAGACTCCGGTGGTTGTTTTGGGGGGAGGTAAATTGCTTGATGAGATTAAAGCTGTAATCCCAAATCTTGATAATATAAAAAGCGGCGAGATTGAAGATAAAATAAGAAAATTGGTAGGCGGTACGACGACAGGCGGTAGTCAGGGTGGAAGTAGCGGACAGACGTCGGTAGCCACATCCTCCGATGTATCCTCTATTGCCGAATATGTAAGCCCATATATGGCTCTCGCCAAAGATATAGACAGCATGAGCCCTGTTGGAGTGGGGCAGACAAGAACAATTACGCATGCCGGAACTACCGAGACGTTTACCATGAGCTATTATAATGACGACGGTGAGGCCTATGCGTGGAGTAGGCAGGTAAATATGGTGGATGAGCTCAATAATCCGATTACAAAATATCAGTATATTACCTCTCTCGATATGGTAAATGCCTTAAAAAATCATATATCGATTAGCTCGCAAAGTTATGCTGACGTAATGATATATCTCCCGTCATTTAGCGAGACATATCCTTTCTATGCAAGCTTTAACGGCATTGGATTTGTGCAT
>RRZU012142245.1_pt1 | contig 17698 bp, 19 predicted proteins | sample 2165561 | NCBI WGS metagenome assembly RRZU01 (sample SAMN10456909, study PRJNA506462) | wastewater metagenome | isolation source: wastewater sludge | place: USA: Moscow, Idaho | reverse complement strand
ATAATATGAGCAGATACTTCGCTTGCTAAGTATAGACAGCAGGCAGCAACTTCTTCCGTTTTTGCATATCGTTTGTCATAAGATGCGTCTGCAAAGAAACGTTCTGCTTCTTCTGGTGTTTTCGTATCGCCGAAGGTATTCTTCTCGATTCTTCTCATCATATCGGTATCTACAGCACTTGGTGCAACAAAATTACAGTGGATTCCTTTCCCTCCCACCTCTGTAGCGGCTGTTTTCACGATAGCTGCCACGGCGTGTTTCGAAGCAACATAAGCGCCCATTCCCGGAGATCCCACATAAGAACCTTCCGACCCTAAAACAACGACAGATCCAGCACCCGCTTTTATCATATGTGGAAGAGCATGTTTTATAGAGTAAAGCACGCCAAATACGTTTATATCGAAAACTTTTTGATAGTTTTCAGTTGTTGCCTCTACCACTTCTTGATATTCTCCATTATATCCTGCATTTGGTACGACAGAATAAAGACTTCCAAAATGAGCAACTGTCTTTTCTACAGCTTCTCTTACTTCTTCTTCCTTCGTTACATCGACTACAAGACCTAATACTCTCTCTTCACCAGGGTTTCCTAGATTAGCGATCAGTTCATCTAATTTTTCCTGTTTTGTTGAAGTAATCGCAAGCTTAGATCCTTCTTCTAAAAATGCCTTTGTCACAGCTTGTCCAATCCCGCCTGTTGCTCCTGTTATAAGTACAACCTTGTCTTTTAGCTTTAAATCCATTTTTAAATCCCCCCTCTATACATTTATATACCCAATCCTACATTGTATATAAGTAAATATACTGTTATCCTACCATCCTCTAAAGACTTTATCAAGATAAAGTTTCCTTCTACTCACCTCAAAAAAATATCTTAGTTTGAGAAGTATCTCTTTTTATTTTTTCTCAGCTTCTTGAATGACTCTATAGAATGTTTTTTAAGTACTTATGGGAGAATTAAATACAAAATGCCTTTTCTCTACAATGAGTCTCGCCACTTTTCCATCGATGATTCTTTTATTAATTACATCAAGAGATTCTTTTATGGGCAGCTTTAAACCGGACTTCATATATAATTCTCCTTTTTGAACCTCTAAAATCTCATCGATACGAATGTATCCATATGCCCCGTCATTTTTCCCGATAGGTTCCCGGATTTTTATAGCGATAAAGATGATATGTTCCTTAAATATATAAGGTAGAAATTTTTTCTTTCCAAAATACGCTCTTAAAAGACTCATCTGGCGATCTAAACTGATTAGATCTAAATCATATAAGTGGTCCATTACAGTGGCAACCCTTCGTCTGTCGATTTTCTTTTTTCCATCTGTCTTATAAATTAAGGTGCAATTTCCTCCATTTTCATCATAATGAGGCAAGACTGCACAATAATCCTCATACATATTCCACCTCCTAAAATCATAAGGATATTATATCAGAACATTTGTTCTCTTTCAACTTTGTCTCTATAATATACTCTTAAATTTTCTAATCCTTGTGTTTTCGAATTGACACAGCTTCGATAGCTGATCCCGTATTTTAAGCTGATTTCTTTTAGTTTCATCCTGTGAAAATAAAAATCAATAACAATATTTCTCTGCCGTTCCGGAAGTCTTGATACTGCGATTTGAAGTTCTTGGTATTCTATCTTGTCCAAAAAATCCCCTTCTATGTCCGTATCCGATGCTAGGAGTTCCACCAGTGTATCCCCCTCTTCATTTTCTTTGTCCAGGGAAATCTCCTCTTTCTTATGGTTTTTCCCTAGATAAAAATAATAGAGCCTTTTCTTAATATAAGCGAGAAATGGTACTTTTGTGGAAGGATCATAATCCAACAATGCCTCTATCACCTCCACACACCCTTCTTGAAACAGTTCATCATAAAGGTAAGTCTTATTATAATATTTTCTAATCGAGGAAAGAATCAAAGGACGCAGATCCTTTACAATTTTTTCCATATCTTCTCCTGTGCATCGTTCAGCTCGTTTTTGCATTTCTTCTTTTTTCATAGTAACCCTTTCTTGCAGCTGCCTTTGTATTACCGGTATAGACAGTATAAGAAATATTTTGCTTATAGAAAAAACAGGAATAAGATCTATTCAAGGCAGAATAAATCTTATTCCTGTTTTTAGAACATATGTTCTAGTTTTCTGTATTCTATTCTTTTATTTCCATGATATCTCCTGAATTAGCTTTCCCTTAATATCTAGGCGGCCTTCCTTAGTGGCTGGATCTTCTTCACCCTCTATAGCAGATTGAATGGTAAAGTCTACGCCTTCATAGTATACATCTTTACCTTCCTCTAAAAATTGATTCATGCCAAAAAACGGAATATGATAATATAAATTCCAATATACTCTAGAAGTTCTAGTATATAGATAGATCTCATCAGGATTTTTCTTATAACGAATCTTTCGAAAATACACATCTTCTCCCAATTGTATTCCAGTATCTTTAAGAATTTCTTCTTTATCCAGTCCTTGTGCTTTTATATAAAGATTGATCTGTTTGTTTGCATCTTGAATTAAGATATGATCATACAGTTTATTAAGCCCTATAAAAACAAGAATTACTAAAAGAATAATATATCCTTTCTTCCATTTTTTCATTTATTCTCTCCTTACTTCTATCCATATGAATTTAATCATTCTACTTACTACTATTAAAGCGATATTAATATTAATTATATCAATTATTTTATTCAAATAATATAACCTTCTTCTAAATTAATAATATCTTATCCATTTCCTATATATATATTGTAACCATTTTCTATCTTCTTTCGTATCTTCTTTCGTATCTTCATCTATTTACTAGTTTTTTTCCTAAAACAAAAAAAGCACCCCAAAGAATGCTTTCACATTATAGGAGTGCCATACGTATTAAGTAAAGAATCAATAGATGAACCGGATAGAAAAGATAGAAGAAATATTTCGGCTGTTTGCCTCTTTCTCCGTTATAGATTTGGATCGGGATCAGTGCTAGTACTGGAAGCAATGCTGGAAGAACTGCTGCGATCATGGCTGGATGAAAGCCATATCCTGCCTTTATATAAGTAAAGGCTACATTTGCAATAGCTAAAAGTACAAAGGCGATGAATCTTTGTTTCGGCATCTTTCTAAAATAATAGAAGATAAAGATCAAAAGGACGCCATAAGCACCGTAATCTGTATTGATCATTTCCGCAGCCGCCGCTCCTAATAAAACAATGATAAAAGCAGCCAGGGTTTTATCATTTCTGATTTTTTGAAAAATACTGATCGAAAAAAGCCCTATAGCCAAGGTAAAGAATATATTTTGGTGACTTGTTTCAAAGACCTTCCCAAACAATGCCAAATCAAAAGGAATTTCTGAAAGCAGGGCAAAAAGGCCTAGCCTGATATTATACTTTCTTATATCCCTTGTATGAAAAAATCCTTCTACAATTAGAAAGCAGAAGATAGGAAAAGAAATTCGTCCAATCGTTCTAAGTATTGTATAGACTGTCATTAATTCTGCAGACTGGCTTCCTCCTTGCATCATTCGAATCGAAATCAGCGGCATAAGAATAACTGCACCAATATGGTCGATAAGCATCGTAATAATAGCGATCCATTTTAGACCGGCACCTGATAGGCCATTTTTTCTTGTGATATCCATAAATTCTCCTTATATCGCTATATCGATATTATATTTTTTATCATCAGGGTTATAGTCCTCTAATGTAAAATCTTCGATGGTAAAATCTGAAAACTCTTTGATATCCGGATTTAAAATAAGCCTCGGAAGAGACTCTTCCTTAAGCTCTATTTGACTAATAGACTTAACCGTATCGATGTGGCGGTCATAGATATGGAGATTCTGAACAAAATGCATAAATTCTCCCGCTTCATATCCTGTCACCTGGGCTACCATGCGAAGAAGAGCATAGTATTGAAAGGCATTGACAGAGCCAGGTCCTGCAGCTGCTAAAAAGTCTCCGCTTCTTTGAATCAGTGTAAGATTCAGCTTCTTTCCTGCTACTGTCCACATAGTCATAAAAGCACAGGGGATCAAGGTCATATCCGCTAGGTCCTCCATATCCATCATAGACATAAAGATTCTTCTGTTTAAAGGATTATTTCGTAGTTCCTCGATCACTCGTTTGATCTGTGTAGTCATTTCTCCCGTTTCTGGGCTTTTTATAGATTTTGCAATCTGATAGCCATAAGACTTCCCTAAGTTTCCTTCTTCGTTTTGCCATTCATCCCAATAATGGACATTATACTTTTCTTTTAAAAGACCCACATCGTTGGATCGATCTTGATAGATCCAAAGAATTTCTTTTATTCCTGACTTCCACGGGATCTTTCGAAGATTGATAATGGGGACTTCGCCAGCTTTATAACTTGTAACCTGCTGTGGAAGATAGATGGCATAGGCCGCTTCCTTTCCATCCCATTTTGCACGAACAAGGCTATTTTCTGCTTCATTTTCCTTATATCCATTCTCAAGAATGTTCTTTGCTGATTCTATATATAATTCATCGACTCGACTCATTGTAAAAAACCTCCTAATTATTACTATTATAGCACAATACAATTTTCAAAAACGAACTAAAACATAATGGAATTTTGGTCAGATTGTATTTTTCGGAAGTTAGAAGAATTATTTTCCATAATAATTTATAAAGAGTATTCTGCCAAAGCAAATAAGTTTTTGAAATTTTTAGTGGAACGGTTTTATTTTTCCACCGTATTGGGTATTATAATTACAAACTTATCAACTGATAACTAAAGAAATTATTCTAATAATTTCAACCCCAAGAACCTATTAAGATAAGGAGCACTTTATGGAAAATAAAAAAAGCAAAAACCTCAATACTATAGCGATCATTCTTTTTATTATAATGCTTATAATAAACTATCTATCTTCGTTTGGATTATTATTTCCTAATACTCAACAAGAAATCTCAGACCTCCACCAAAATCTGTTAGCTCCGGCGGGCTTCACCTTTTCTATATGGGGAATTATTTATTTAGGGATGGCCGTCTCATTAATACTACCCCGTGTCATTAGAATGTCTAGGGACTTTAATGAGTTTTACTATAAAAAGGTTATGCCCTATTATATACTCTGGATCGTATTTAATATCCTGTGGATTATTACCTGGTCCTTCAATAAGATCTTTTTTGCACTGATAGCCATTCTACTCTATACTGCAAGTTTGATTCTATTGACGAAAACTTTAGATTCCAAAAGGGATTTGCTTTCTCAAAAGCCTTGGCTATTGTTATTTCCAGTAGGTCTTCATACCGGCTGGCTAACCTTCGCCTCCTATGCTAATATTATGGCACTTCTGGTTAAAAACGGCTTTAATGCTTTTTCTATAGCTGGTGTTTTATTAACGATCTTCCTTATGGCACTTGCCTGTGGCTGCGTTTTACTTTTATATCTGAAAAACGATAATGCTTTTTTAACCGTGCCGGCATTATGGGCTCTTTTTGGAATTATTATGGAGCAAAGACCCGGTTCTGATTTTCCTCATTCCAATATAATTGTAATGATCGCAGGAATATTGCTACTCACCCTTTCATTAGCTGCACATCTTATGATTCTTAAAAATCATAGACAAAATAGAAATAGAGGAATTAGAAGAATATAATCTTCCATCTATAAAGAAATCTATTTATCAGAAGACATACTCATAAAATAAAAGAGTTTGTCTTCTTTTTTTGGCTGCTTTTTAAAAAGCTGGATATTCATCAAACTTTAATAAAAAAAATGTCCTCCCTCTAAATTATCCTACTTTGAATTTATCTGCTTAAGACTAAAAAACGCCGGCCCTAAAAGAGAATACAGAAGAAGAAATTGACGGATATTAACAAACATTCTATAAAAATATAGGAATCAAAGAAGGTCCCAATGATAAGCTTAGGCAGTCTAATACGCCGAAAAGATACTGAGCCTGTCTACCGGAGCATCAAAAACCTAAAGATTGATTGATATAATAAGGGGAATAAGGTTTTCTCTCAAGAAGGGAGAAAGACAGGTGCATATTCCTAAAAGTAGCCACCTTTATATTTTGACCTACCTCATTTTATAAAGAATATGCTATACTCTATCTTAGAAAGAAGGAGGGAGTTTTTGTGAGATCGATTTATTTAAAGGGTGTAAAGGATGGATTTCCTATTTTCATGGGATATCTGGCTGTTTCCTTCACCTTTGGCATACAGGCTAGGCTGCAGGGATTGACCACCTTTCAATCTGGAGTTCTTTCCTGGACTAATGTTACCTCTGCAGGTCAGTTTGCAGGACTTACTTCTATGGCTACTCAAGCAGTACTCCTTGAGGTGGTTTTAACTCAATTTATGATCAATTCTAGATATATGCTTATGAGCAGTGCCCTATCTCAAAAAATTTCTCCTGATACAAGCTTTGGAAAAAGAGCCTTAATGGCAGCCGGAGTTACAGATGAGGTTTTTGGTTTATCCATTGCATATCCCGGGGAGCTGCCCCCCATTTATACCTATGGGCTAATGACTTCTGCCATTCCCGGGTGGGTTCTGGGAACTGTTCTTGGAGTCATTTCTGGAACCTTGCTGCCAGAAAGCATGTTAAGCGCTTTAAGTATTGCCCTTTATGGAATGCTAATCGCTGTTATTATACCTCCATCGAAAAAGGATCGTCTTTTAAAGGGAATTATCACTCTTTCTATGGCATCTTCCTTTTTATTTTCAGTACTTCCTATAGTAAAAGAGATTTCTGCGGGGATTCGCTTAATTGTATTAACTTTGATTATCACAGGAGCTGCAGCTTTTTTCTTTCCTATAAAGGAGGGCTTTTATGAATAATCCCTATTTTTATATCTTTACGATGGCCATTACAACTTATTTAATGCGTTTAGCGCCTTTGACATTAATTCGTAAACGGATAAAGAATCCCTTTATTCAGTCCTTTTTATACTATGTACCCTTTGTCACCTTATCCATACTGATCTTTCCTTCCATACTGACTTCTACAAATAGTCTAGTATCTGCATTAGGTGGATTTATTATGGCAGTTATCCTTGCATATAAGGAAAAAAGCCTTTTGACTGTGGCTCTTTCTGCATGTATTGCAGTGTATATTATTGAACTTATTGTAATTTAAAAGCCCTTAGCAATTTGCTAAGAGCTTTTTTTATTCTCGTATTATATTTTCTTTCTTGAATTTTTCTTTTACAAAGGTGCAAAAGACAATTAAATAAGCCAGTCCCACTGAAAAACCTGCGATAACATCGCTGGCATAATGAACCCCAAGATAAATACGGCTGATTCCAATAAGGATTATCAAAGCTGACAATAGAGCTGTATATATTTTTCTCTTTTTGTCGTCCTTTACTTTTTTATGAATGAGATATATCAGAAAACCGTAAAAAGCCATAGAGGACATGGAATGACCGCTGGGAAAGCTAAAGCCTCCTTCTTCGATAAGTCGATAACCTGCTGGCCTTTCCCTTTGAATGAGATGTTTTAAAGCTGTATTAATCATCGATGCCAGGGCAAGGTTTAAGGGGATAAGCCATTTTATCCACTTATTTCGAATCAGAAGAATCGATAGGATCCCCATAGTTACAAGAAAAATGACCCCGCCAGATTCGGTAATGATCTTCATCACAGAGGTTAAAAAAGGTGATCTGGCATGTTCTACGAAGAATTGATAAGCTAAGAAATCTGTTTGAAGGGTTTCCTGGTCAAAGACTTCTTCTAGAAGTACTGTAAAGAGGATTAGTACTGCCACAAAAACAAACCATCTGCTTTTTAAAAAATGTAATACTTTTTCCATAGATTCCCCTCCCTTTTACTTCCTATATATTAACATATTTTACCCATCAATCGTAAATTTGTAGACGCAAAAAGAAGACCCTTCCAAGTCTTCTTTTTGCAAAACTATATTATTGAGGAGTTAATTAACCATTTTAATGTTCATGAGGTTCCTCTAATTTTTTAAATACTTCTTTATCGTATTCAATATTATTTTTGTCATAATAATCTTTGATCGCTGCAAGAACAGCTTCTTCTGCTAAAACAGAACAGTGTACCTTGTTTTTTGGCAGACCGTCTAATGCTTCCACTACTGCTTTGTTGGAAAGCTCCATCGCTTCCTGAAGGGTTCTTCCTTTGATCATCTCTGTTGCCATTGAGCTTGTAGCTATGGCAGATCCGCAACCAAATGTATTAAATTTAACATCTGTAATAACGTCGCCTTCTACCTTAATATACATTTTCATAATATCGCCGCAGGTAGCATTTCCTACTTCGCCTACACCATCTGCGTCATCCATTTTTCCTAAATTTCTTGGATTTGTAAAGTGATCCATTACTTTATCGCTATATAACATTTATTTGCTCCTTTCATCTAAAAAGAAATGATTGTTTTTTGTGTTTTCTTCCCATACTGGGGAAATGTCTCTTAGATAGTTTACCACTTCTGGTGTCTGTTCTACAATATAGTCTATCTCTTCTTTCGTATTGAAAGGACTGATAGACAGTCTTAAAGATCCGTGGGCTACTTCATGAGGAAGCCCTAAGCTCATAAGAACGTGGCTTGGATCTAAAGATCCTGACGTACAGGCTGATCCAGAAGATCCTTCAATTCCTCGTTGGTCTAGTAACAACAGCAGCGATTCCCCTTCTATTCCTTCAAAGATAAAATTCACCGTACCTGGAAGTCTTCGTTCTCGATCTCCATTTAGTTTGCTATATGGGATTCTAGATAAACCCTCGATTAATCTGTCTCGTAAGGCAGTTACCTTTTCGTTGTCTTCGTCTAGTGTTTCCATAGCCTCTTCTAAAGCAACTACCATGCCGATAATACCTGGAAGATTTTCTGTACCGGCTCTTTTTCCTTTTTCTTGTGCTCCACCGTCGATTAATGGTAGGATGCGTACGCCTTTTCTCGCATATAATGCACCTACACCTTTTGGCCCATGGAATTTATGAGCAGAAAGAGAAAGCAGATCGATGTTTTCATCTACAACATTTACATGAAGATGTCCGATCGCCTGGACTGCATCAGTATGGAAAAGAACGTTCTTTTCTCTGCAAAGAGCTCCGATTTCTTTTATGGGCTGGATCGTTCCGATCTCATTGTTAGCATACATAATCGTTACAAGGGCTGTATCTTCACGAATTGCCTCTTCTACATCTTTTACATCGACAATTCCCTTTTCTCCGACTTCCAGATAAGTAACTTCAAAACCTTCTTTTTCTAAACGCTGAAGGGTATGAAGGACTGCGTGATGCTCGAACTTAGTCGAAATAATGTGTCTCTTGTCTTTTTTCGCCCCCAATAAGGCTGCTGAACGGATTGCTTGATTGTCCGCTTCGCTACCCCCGGATGTAAAGTAGATTTCTTCCGGCTTGGCACCAATTATATTCGCAAGACGGATCCTTGCATCATAAAGCTTTTCTGCTGCAAGCTGTCCAGTCGTATGAAGGCTGGAAGGATTGCCGTAGTCTTCCTTCATCGCCTTTAAAACTGCTTCTATAGACTTGTCTGTCATTTGTGTTGTTGCTGCATTATCTGCATATACTCTCATTTCGATACTCATCTCTTTCCTTTATTCTAACGATTTAGCCAATAGCATGAAATGCATTTTCTAAATCTTCTAAAATATCATCTATATGTTCTGTACCTATGGACAAACGAATCGTGTTTTCATAGATACCAAGTTCTTTTAATTCTTCTCTGCTGGATTGTGAATGTGTTGTGCTGGCAGGATGGATCACTAAGGATTTCACATCTGCTACATTTGCAAGGAGTGAAAACAATTCTAGATGATCTATAAACTTCTTCGCATCCGCTTCATCGCCTTTTATATTAAAAGTGAAAATAGATCCTCCCCCTTTTGGGAAGTATTTCTTATAATTTTCATGATCAGGATGTTCCTCTAAAGAAGGATGATTAATCTTCTCTACGAAAGGATGATCCTCCAGATATTCGATCACCTTTAAGGCATTTTCCAAATGTCTTTCTACTCGAAGGGATAGTGTTTCTAAGCCCTGGAGAAGTAAAAATGCATTAAATGGAGATAAGGCTGCTCCTGTGTCTCTTAATAAGACTGGGCGGATCTTTGTTACAAAAGCTGCCGGTCCTAAGGCTTCCCAGAAATTCACGCCGTGATAAGACTCATCCGCTTCTGTCAAGGAAGGAAATTTCCCTGATTTTCCCCAGTCGAACCTGCCGCCTTCCACTATAACACCGCCTAATGTGGTTCCATGACCGCCGATAAACTTCGTCGCCGATTCAATGACGATATCAGCTCCATGATCAAGGGGTCTTAAGAGATAAGGTGTTGCAAAGGTATTGTCCACAATAAGGGGGATCCCGTTTTTGTGAGCAAGGTCTGCCAATGCTTGGATATCTAGTACATCCGAATTAGGATTTCCTAAAGATTCTATAAAAATCGCCTTGGTATTTTCACGAATAGCTTTTTCATAATTTTCTATTGTATTCCCTTTAACAAATGTAGTTTCAATACCGTAATTTGGAAGTGTATTTAATAAAAGATTATAACTACCTCCATAAATCGTGCTTTCTGATACAATATGGTCCCCTGCATGAGCTAAAGTAAGAATCGTATAGGTTAAAGCTGCAGAACCGGACGCCACTGCTAATGCTGCAGAACCGCCTTCTAAGGCTGCAATCCTTTTTTCAAAGGTATCCCAAGTTGGATTTGTCAGCCTTCCGTATATATTTCCAGAATCCTTCAATGCGAATCTTGCCTCAGCATGGTCTGCATCGTCAAATACATATGAAGTCGTCTGATAGATCGGTACTGCTCTAGAGCCCGTTGCCGGATCCGGATTTTCCTGTCCTACATGTAATTGTAATGTTTCAAATTTATATTGTTTTGTCATATTGTTCTCCTTTTGAAATAATTTTTTCTGCCAACCTTATTATTTCGAAGAACACATCAGTCCAGAAGTATATAAGTTTCTGTCAATATGAATAAAAATTTTAGACATAGTTATCCTCTCCGCACATCCTAACATTATAATAAGGGTTAACTCCTACTTTGTCAATAGGAGATGGGGAGGTTTTTTGAATTTTTATAACTGAATTTTATCACCGTTGTTTACATTTCCCTTTAACACATCTTCTAGGGTTAAATTTCCGAAAAAGTTTTCAATCATCGCATCGAGTTCTTTCCATACCGGAAGGGTCAGACATTCATCGCTGCGCTCGCAGGTTGGTCCCCCGCCCTCAAGGCAGCTTACAGGCGCTAGACTGTCTTCTGCTGATTGAAGTATTTCCAAAAGCGTATATTGAAAAGGCTCTTTGCTTAATTGATACCCGCCGTTTTTTCCCATTTTGCTAATTAAAAAACCTGCTTTATTTAAAGGGCGCACCACTGCTTCCAAATACTTCTGCGATATTTGCTGTCTTTGTGCTACTTCTGTCAAAGATACCGGCTTCTCTTTTCCAAAAATAGCAAAATCCGCCATTGCCCTTATTGCATATCTTCCTTTTGTTGAAACTATCATATGAATTCCTCCTTATATTAATATACCCATAACCAACTAGGAGTTCAATAGTTTTTTATGTAATATAGTAAACTTCATACTTTTTTTACAAAAATAGAGATCATTGTTATAAGGGACTGTGTTTCTATCTCCTTTGTTCACTGCCGGTAAGCAAGTAAAATGCGCCGCTATTCTTTTCGTCCTATCTTCTCACTTTTTTAAGTTGGGAAACACTTGCCTGTAGAGTGATGCCGTCACCCCTGGTTTCTATTAGAAAATCCTCCCGACTTCTAAAGGGATCCCTGTCTCTTCTCCAAAGGTATATTCCCAAGCACGATATGATCTAGATACTTCTCTGCGATTTCTCTCGCTTTGTATAGGCTTTCTAGCTTTGTGGGAGGATCGGTTCTTTTATAAGAAGGAAAATATCTTGAGAAATGAACCGGAATATCCCTTCCGATTTCGGCTATTCTTTTTACCAGTTCTTCTATTTCTTCTTCTGCTGTATTTACTCCATCGATTAAGAGATTGGTTACTTCTACATGACCATGTTCCTTTGCAATTTTTATATTTCTGAAAACAACTTCCGGATCACCGCCGCAGATCTTCTTATATTTTTCCGGATTCATCATTTTTAAATCAATATTCCATGCATCCACAAAAGGGGCAAGCTCTTTCATGGGTCCTTCGTTTAAAGACCCATTCGATACGGAAACCGTTATCATCTTTCTTTTCTTTGCTTTCTTTGCAAGGCGAAGCATAGCTTCAAAATTTATGGTTGGCTCATTATAAGTAAATGCGATTCCTGTGGATCCTTCTAAGGCTGCTCTTCTTAAGACTTCTTCATCTTCTAATTCATACCGAGGCAGATCAAAAAAATCCTGGGCTATTTTCCAGTTTTGGCAGAAATCGCAATGGAAATTGCAGCCTGCTGTCCCGAGAGAATAAATAATGGAGCCTGGATGAAAATAAGCTAAGGGTTTCTTTTCTATGGGGTCATACCCTTCGGCTAGAAAAATTTTGTCTGTCATAGAATACAGCTTTCCCTTAGTATTCATACGGACTTTGCAAACTCCATACCTTCCTTCTGCTATTATACAATTATGAAGACAAAGACAGCACTGAACCTTCTGATTTTCTATCGCTTCATACCACAATGCTTCCTTCATCAAATTCCCTCCTCATACCGCTTCACTTCGAACCGTTCCACCTCATAGATTTCAGCAGGAGAGATATTCGCTTTTCGAAGAGCAATAGATATCTGCTGTTCTGGGGTCTCTACTCCTTTAATATTTGGAAGAAGAAGTCCTCTTCGGAACCCCTTTGATACGATGACACCGTAGCGCTTCGCATCTAGATCCGCAACAGACTCTACTCTTTCCTGTTTTCCTAATACATCTACACTGATATCAAGTCCCAAAAGCTCCTCTTCTTGAACCGCTGGAAATCGAGGATCCTCACTGCAGGCAGATACCGCATTCTGAATGATTTCCTCAGCTAGATTATCCTGTACCGGCTCTATGGTTCCGATACATCCTCGAAGCTCTGGATTGTGCAGTGTAACAAAACAACCTGCTCTTAATGACTTGAGATCCTCATAATCTTCTTTTTTTATATTGTATTTCTTAAAATCTTCCAACTTGTGAAAAACAGGAACTTTTCTTTCCTTGACATAAATCTCTACGGTTACTCTAGCTAAATCTAATATACAATCTTCTGCACTCATTTTATTTCCTCCACCTCGATAAAGGCCGTCATATATCCTACTCCAAATGGACCCTCATAGGAAAAGACTTCCTCTTTTGTAACCAGCCCTTTTAAGGCTCCCGCCATAATCTGAAAAGATCGGAGTCCGCATTCTGCTGCAGGATCGCTGATCTTTTTGTCGAAATCTATAATTCCCTGATAGTCTCCTTTTTCGATAAGTTCTTTTATTTTCCCATCAAAAACAGGACCATTTGCATCGAAAGCATAAGGACCGGAGTCTTTCAGCGCATGGGATAAGTCTCCAGAAGCAAGGATCAGTACAGAACGATCGCTTTCTTCCACAGCATCCTTTACTACTTCTCCCATTTTTTCCAATTCTTTTGCCTCTAAAAGTCCGTAAGCCATTGGGAGAATCTTCACTCCTTGTATCGCTTTGCTAATATAATACATGGGAACTAAAACTCCCCAGTCTAAAACCAGTTCCTCTCCATATTTTTTTAGAATATCTTTGTTTACTCCTACAAGGGGAATCTTTTTTTTTTTTTTTTTTTTGAGTATTTTTTCTCCCAGTTTCCTATCTATTTTATATCTTTGAGTAGAATTTCCAACGCCAAACTGGGTAAAATCACCAGCCAGTTCTTCTTCTAAAATAATAGAATTGGCATCGCGAAACACCGTTCCATGAGGTGTGATCACTATTATAGTATCCGGATTTTTTTCTGCGAAAGCCTTCGCCATCCTTTTCATTCCGCCGATAGTGAGAGCTGCTTCCCTCTCCCTTCCTTCTCCTACCTCAGGCAGAATAATCGGCGGATGAGGACTGATCGCTGCCCCTAATAGTTTTCCCATATGCCTCCCCCTTTCTCTTTTTTTAAATCTTATATAGATTATACTTCTATCTAATCTATTCCCCTCTTTGTAGTAAAATAACTATAGGAGGGGATATTATGGAGAATTTGATACCTGAAGAAGTTTTCGAAATATTTGAACTATACAAAAAAGAAAACCATAAAATTTATCTCGTAGGCGGAAGTTTGAGAGATCTGCTTTCCGGCAAAAGTATTACAGATTATGATTTTACTACGGATGCGCTGTCTGAAGAATCAAAAAGGATTTTAAAAGAAGCAAAGATCATCGATATCGGCAAGGCTTTCGGTACCATAAAAGTATTCTATAAAGGTTTTGAATGAGAAATCACCCCTTTTCGGCAAGAATCAGAATATGATCATCGCAGACCCGGAAACGTCTCCTTCGGGGTCAGCTTAAAAGAAGATTTAAAACGAAGGGACTTCACTATCAACGCCTTAGCCTGGTCTCCTGAAGGAAATATCATCGATTATTTTAACGGAAGAGAGGATCTTGATAAAAAGGTTCTTCGTGCTATTGGAGACCCTGAAGAACGATTTAAAGAAGATGCCCTCCGTCTCCTTCGAGCAATCCGCTTCGCCTCAAAAAAAGGTTTTAAGATAGAGAAAAAAACCTTCTTAGCCTTGAAGAAGATGCATCTGGATCTGCAGTATATCAGCAAAGAACGAATCACCGAAGAATTTATTAGAATTATTTCAGGAGAAACTCCTGACAAAGGCATTTCTTTGTTAGAAAAATCTGGTATCTTGGAATTTCTTTTCCCGGATTCTTTACAAGAAAAAAGCTTCTCCCTCGATCCATTCAAAAACCTCCCCCTGCGCCTGGCAGCTTTGCTGGATGCCCTTTATCCAGACCTCCATTCCCAAAAGAATCATCTCTATAGCTATCCCTATTCGAATAAAACAAGAACCGAAGTGCTTTTTCTTCTTCACCATAGAAACGATTCTCTTTGCGAGAATCTTTATGCCATACGAAAAGATCGGTGCAAATATGGAGATGATTCTCTAAATACACTAATAGAATATAAAGAAGCTTTGGGAGAAGATCTTTTCCTTTATAAAAACAATCTGAAGAAAACCTCTGGAGACTGCTGCTCTAAAAGGGATCTGGCCATAAAGGGCGGAGATTTGATCCGCATTGGCATCCCTAAGGGTCCTTCTATTGGAACATACCTGGATTATTTACTGGAAGAAGTGTTAAAGGACCCTCGGAAAAACAAGAAAGACATCCTTTTAAACATCGCTGAGAATATCAATCTCTCTTCAAACCCATCTGAATGATAAGTTTTATTTAGGGTATAAAAAGAGAAAGGAGAATCCTATGAAAAGAATTTTACTGCTTTTCTTATTAATACTCGCAGGATGTACACAAGGAGGTCAATCTATGAATATAGAAAATAATAAACAAGCTTTGCAAACAGGAACAGATACGGATATTTCGATTCAGGACAATCACAAGTCCATCGTACTGGCAGGGGGCTGTTTCTGGGGAACCGACGAATATATGCAGAGATTGCCGGGGGTAGTTCGAACCTTTTCTTCCTATGCAAATGGTAGTTTTTTAGATCCCAGCTACGAAGAAGTATGCAGCGGAAGAACAGGACATGCCGAGGCGGTATTTGTGGAATACGATCCGAATATTATCGATTTAGAACATCTTTTAGAACAATTTTTCTTAACCATAAATCCCCTTCAGAAAAACAGACAAGGCAACGATCGGGGAAGCCAGTATCGCAGCGGCATCTATTATATTGATAAAGAAGACCTGCCTGTAATTGAAAAGGAAGTTCAAAAGGTAGAAACACAATACGGAAAAAAAATCGAAACAGAAGTTAAAGCTTTAGAAAATATTTCTATCGCCGAAAAATACCACCAGGACTATCTTCAGAAAAATCCATCTGGCTATTGCCATGTTCGTTTTGATACACTACCCAAGGAGGGCGACATTTTGACAAATAATAAAAAAAATTCGAAATTGTTTGATTACGAAATAAAAGATAAAGAAATCTTAAAGAAAGAATTAACGCCGGAGCAATGGAAGGTTACCCAGGAAAGCGGCACAGAAAGACCCTTTACAGGGGAATACGATAAGTTCGAAGAGGAAGGAATCTATGTAGATATCACGACAGGCCAGCCCCTCTTCTCAAGCAAAGATAAATACGACGCCGGATGCGGATGGCCATCTTTCACAAAACCCATAGACGAATCTGTTATCGACGACAAAGAAGACAAGAGTCACGGCATGAGAAGAACAGAAGTAAGGTCTGCTTTAGGAGATGCCCATTTGGGTCATGTTTTTCCTGACGGACCAAAAGACAAGGGCGGCCTGCGCTACTGTATCAACAGCGCCTCCCTAAGGTTTATCCCAAAAGAAAAAATGGAAGAAGAAGGCTACGGCTATCTGCTTAGAGATTAAAGGGAGATCCTTTTTTACCGCAAAGAATTCCTTAGAAGATAGAGAAGCGTAATGCTTTTTTCTTAAGTATAAGAAGCGGGTTTCCCCTCCTTCTATAGTATTTAGCCATATGAATTCCATCAAGAAATCAGAACAGAAAAACCATAATATTTTATAATAAAAAAGATGAGGAGTCATACATCCTCATCTTTTTTTAGTCTACTGCTGCTGTTACTATAATTTCTACTAATTCATCTGGATTGTTTGCAGCGGCTTCGATACACGCTCTTGCAGGTGCGTTTCCTTCAGCAACCCACTCATCCCACGCCTCATTCATTTCTTTGAATTTTGTAACATCTTTCATATAAATAGTAGCCATTAAGATCTTTGATTTGTCCGATCCTAAATCAGCTAAAATACCGTCGATTTTTTCTAAGGTTTGTTGTGTCTGCTCTTTCACTCCACAATCCAAGTCGCTTGCAACTTGTCCTGTAATATAAGCTGTTCCGTTATGCACTGTAGCAACGCTCCAGCGATGACTCGTTTTATATCTTTCGATTGACATATAATACCTCCTAAGATTTATTCTATTTCTATTATAGCAGAAAAAATATAATTTCTTAAAATAACCAGTATGAAAAGTTCCTTTTTAAAAAAGACTATAATCAGAAAAACCACCTATTTTAAAAAGCCGAAACAAGAAAAAGGAAGGTCTACAAGATTCTTGTGTCTTTTCCTTCTCCTCCACTATGCTGACCTCTTTACCTTCTCATTTCTCAGGATAGGATTCAGAGCCTTTTGCTTGGCCTGAACCCTCTCCCAAATCGAAGATTTGAGAGTGTTTTTGTCTGCTTAGTATAGAAACAAACTGGTCTACTGCTTTTCTAAAGCTCTGAACTCTTTGTTTTACCTTGCTTTCCCATAATATACTAGCTATTATCCTCTTTTTTATCTCTTATCCTCTGTTCGATCTTTTAGGTCTGTGAAAGAGAACCACTCCCAGACTACATCCCGGTTTCGATAGCCGTCCCCGAAGGTGGGGTCAGAATAAAAATATTTTTCATCTACCTTTACTTCTGTCCATGCGTGAGGTACCGCTTCTCCTTTATCGTTTGTATATTCTCCTTCTACAGATAGATTTCCGATTCCCAAGGCGTCGAGTATACCATTATAATAGTCCACATAACCGGAACAGACTACCGTTCCTGTTTTACAGGCAGTATAAGCATTTCTGGGGATCCAGCTTTCCTGAACTCCTAGTTT
>RRZU011872824.1_pt1 | contig 17701 bp, 13 predicted proteins | sample 2165561 | NCBI WGS metagenome assembly RRZU01 (sample SAMN10456909, study PRJNA506462) | wastewater metagenome | isolation source: wastewater sludge | place: USA: Moscow, Idaho | reverse complement strand
GCTCGTCACACCGGTCGCGGCCGAACTGCTGATGCGGCGGCCAGAGTCCACCGGGCATGGCAAGACGACCCCCCATGACCCGTGGCTCGCTAGGCGCCTACTGCGCGGCTACCGCCCGCTCGTCACCTACTTCGTCGGTCACCGACGGGCTGCGATCGCGCTTGCCGTTGCCATTCTGGTCGGAGGCGGGCTCGTTCTGCCGCGGATCGGTTCGGAGTTCGTTCCCCGTCTGAATGAGGGCGACCTTCTGGTCCGGGTCACCATGGCGCCTTCCATCTCTCTGGAGGAGGCGCGCGATACGGTGCTGCGTTTCGAGAAGCGGCTGATGAGTACGTTCCCGGAGGTCACCCGCGTGGTGACGCGCGTGGGACGCGGTGAGGTCGGCGCCCACGCCGACCTGATCAACAGCGCCGAGGCGTTCGTCGCGCTCAAACCCCAGGAGGAATGGACATCGGCTGACAGCCCGGACGCGCTGTACGCGGAGATGGCCGAGGCCTTCGAGGATTTCCCCGGCGCGCAGTTCAACTTCACGCAGCCGATCGCCGCTGCCGTCGACGAGTTGCTGACCGGAACGCGCGCGCAGCTCGCTGTCAAGCTGTTCGGCCCCGACTCGGACATCCTGCAGGCGAAGTCGGCCGAGCTGGAGACGATCGTTCGCGGCATTGGCGGCGCCAGCGACGTGCAGCGCGACCAGCTTACCGGGGCACCTCAGCTCCGCATCGTCATCGACCGGAACGCGATCGCCCGCTATGGATTGAATGTCGATGACGTGCAGGCAGTGCTCAGCACCGCAGTCGGCGGCCGTCAGGCTGGGCAGGTGTTCGAGGAGGTCCGCCGCTTCGACATCGTCGTGCGCTATGTGGAGAAAGCGCGCGCGACCCCGGAGGCAATCCGCGAGATCATCGTGCGTACGCCGCGCGGCGAGATCGTTCCGCTCTCGCAGCTGGCCGTCATCGAAGAGGTGATCGGCCCCCGCCAGGTGACCCGCGAGAACAACCAGCGGTTCGCCACCGTCCAGGCAAACGTGCGTGGCCGCGACATTGGTTCCTTCGTCGCCGAAGGCAAGCAAATCGTTGCAGAGAAGCTGCAGCTGCCACCGGGATACTTCGTCGAGTGGGGCGGGCAGTTCGAACTGCAGGAAGAGGCGAATGCCCGCTTCGCGGTCGTTATCCCGCTGACGCTCGGTCTGATCTTCTTCCTGCTATTCATGAACTTTGGCTCGTTGAAGAGTGCAGGCCTGATCATGCTGAACATCCCGCTGGCACTGGTCGGCGGCATTGTCGGGCTGTGGATCACCGGACAGAACCTATCCGTTCCCGCCTCCGTCGGCTTCATCGCGCTGTTCGGGATCGCGGTCGGTAACGGCATGGTGCTCGTCACGTACCTCGATCAACTCGTGCGCGAAGGTCGGTCCATCGACGATGCGTCCATCGAGGGTGGCTGCCTTCGGTTTCGGCCGGTGCTGATGACTGCCACAGCGGCGATGATCGGCCTCGTCCCACTGCTGTTCGCGACCGGCACCGGCAGCGAGGTACAACGGCCGCTGGCGACGGTCGTCGTCGGCGGGCTGATCACGGCCACCGTCCTGACCCTCGTGGTCATTCCCTCCATCTACAAGTGGTTTGCCGTCGAGCAGGACGAGGAGGAATCCAAAGGCGATTCACTATCGAAGTCGGTACCGAAAAGAATTGTCAGCCATGACGAAGCCGTCGCATGACCAACTTTACGTCGAAACAACGACACCACTTCCTGTTCATGAGAGGAATAAAATGCGTAGGTCAGTCGCAGCGATTGTCTGCATTCTTGCGTTTACAGTAGCATCCTGTACATCTAACCGCATCGATCTTACGGAGACCGGCGCCGTCGATGTCAAGATCGATGGTGATCCGCGCTCACCCGTCCAATATGTCGATGTCTACCTCGACACAGATGATGACGAGACCGTGATCCTGGGCAAGCTCTACGGTACCGGCTTGCCGTTCTACCCGCTTTACGGCAAGCACGTCCACGTCACAGTGATATCGCCCGATGGCCAGGTGATCGCAAAAGAGAGCCCCCGCATGATCTGGCGAACAAGATCAAAGTTCAGGAGTGCGACCGGCAGCTTCACCGTTCGGTTACCAGCGCCGGTGCCAACCGGAACAGTGGTTGACGTGGTATACCACGATGCCTTCCATCGTAACGCTTCTCCGGGGCCGGCGTAGTGGAGACGAACGTATGGGACACGGGCATCGGCACGACCACCGCGCAGGCGCAGCCGCCTCCGGTGTAATTGGAGACCGCAGCGGGGATGGAACGACAGCGGACGGTGAACGCCGCGTATTCTGGGCCCTGCTCATCACCGCAAGCTTCATGGTCGCGGAGGTCGCAGGCGGCATCATCTCCGGGTCGCTGGCGCTGCTCGCCGATGCCGGTCACATGCTGACCGACGCCGCCGCACTCGGGTTGTCCTGGTACGCCTTCAGGGTAAGCCGCCGGCCCTCGACTCCGAAGCACTCCTATGGCCAGTACCGCTTCCAGGTGCTCGCCGCGCTCATTAACGGCGCCACGCTGATCGGTATCGCCGTCTGGATCGGCATCGAGGCTGCTCGGCGCCTCTTCGCTCCGGTCGAGGTTCTCGGCGGCACGATGCTGGTGATTGCGCTGCTCGGCCTCGCCGCGAACATCGCGGCCTTCGTCATCCTGCACGGTGGCAACCGCGAGAACCTGAACATCCGCGGTGCAGCGCTGCACGTTCTGGGCGACCTGCTCGGCTCGGTCGCTGCCATCGTAGCGGCTGTCGTGATCCTGTTGACCGGCTGGACTCCGATCGACCCCATCCTTTCGGTGCTGGTGGCTCTGCTCATCGTCCGTAGCGCCTGGTCACTGATCGCCAAGTCGTGGCATGTGCTGATGGAAGGGGCACCTCAGGACCGGGATGTCGCGATGTTGCAACTAGAGCTGGCACGATCCGTCGAGGGGGTGCTCGACGTTCACCACGTCCATCTGTGGTCGTTGACGCCCGAGAAGCCGCTGATAACGCTTCACGCCAACATTTCTGAAGATGCCGACCACGATACCGTGCTGCATCGCCTCCAGGACGTGCTGGCCGAGCAGTACGACCTGCGCCACGCAACCATCCAGCTCGAACGCGCCGGCTGCGCCGATCACCGAGGTCGCCACAATCAGTGACGCTCTCGCGAAGCATCGACCCTTACGGGCATACCTATTTTAGATACCGGCACTATAGCGGACGCTCAAGAACTCAGGGGTGCATAGTCCGCACCCGGGATCAACTATCATAGTGAATGGCTCTCCAAGTTCAGCGCAGGAGACACACCATCCGTAGCCGATCGCATTTGCGACGAGCATTGGCCAGAACAGTGGCCCCCAAAGAAGGCGCATGAGGAGAACGAACCCCTCGATTGCGCGCCCGCCGCATTTCGGTTGTAAGCCGTTACACCTAAGCCTCGCCGCTCGCCAGCCTCGACCGAGCCTAAAGTCGCTGCCCGCGCGACCGTTTGCTTATTGGCACGTAAACTGAGCACCATCCTCCGATGGCGAGCATGCACCGACGTTGGCTAGCACGCTGGCAGATAATGTCAGCATCGGCGCGCCGTCATTGGCAGCGAGCGTGAGCGGGAATCGCCGCTGTTTGCGAACACGGCCGTCGATGATGGCGAGCGGCAACACCTAGGCAGTTGCAACACCTTGCCTGGCACACCCGCGCCAGGCTTCTTTGTCGTTGGGCGGCGAAAAGCCGAAGGACGCTCGAGCGAATCAACCCCTTGTTCAGCCCCGGCCGCCAGGGATCACTCGCAGCTTTGGCTGCGGTGCAGGCGGCGACGGAGCGACGTCGCCGAGTTCGTCTGGGTCGGAGAGGAGCACGTCGACCGCGAGCAGTTCGCGGACGAAATCGAGCGCCTCCTCGACCGAGGCGAAGGAATTGCGGTCATACCAGAAGGACGGCGGCTCCATGCACCCAGCATGACGCCGGCGGGTTAACGACCGGTTGCGCGCCGCCAAACCCACCCCTCAACGTCGTACACGAGAGGAGAAGCCCCTGCCGCCGTGAGTCGCCGAAGAGCGCGAAGGCCTCGGGGTTGGGTTCCCGAGGCCTCGACGTCACCCCCTCGCAACTCTGCTTTCAGGCGTTCCTCACCAACGCCCGAGACGTGTGGATAGTGAATGATAACAACTTTTATCATGTGCTATAGTGAGGGGTATGGACGAGGCATCGAACCTCCCGGACCCCACCGGCCGATCGGTCATCCGACCGGCGGCGCCGCCGATCGTCGTGCCGGCGCTGATCGCCGCCGCCGGCGAAGAGGCCGCCCGGCACTTCATCAACTTCTTCATCGCCAGCATCCGTAACCGGCACACGCGCCGGAGCTATGCGCGCCAGGCCGGGGTGTTCCTCTCGTGGTGCCAGGCGCACGGCCTCGCCGACATCCGCGAGGTGCGCACCGAGCACGTCGCCGCCTACATCGAACGCTTGAGCCGGGGCTCGCTCGAGGCGGCGAGCGTGAAGCAGGCGCTGGCGGCGCTGCGGATGCTGTTCTCGTGGCTCGTCGTCCACCAGGTCGTGCCGCAGAACCCGACGGCCTCGGTGCGCGGCCCGAAGCTCGTCGTCTCCGAGGGCAAGACGCCGTACCTGCCGCCTGAAGACGTCGTGCGGCTCATCGACAGCATCCCGGCCGACACGCTCGTCGGCTTGCGCGACCGTGCGCTCATCGGGGTGATGGCCTACAGCTTCGCCCGCGTCGGTGCCGCGGCCGGCATGAACGTCGGCGACTACTACCCCCAGGGCAAGCAGTGGTCGCTACGGTTCAAGGAGAAGGGCGGCAAGCGCAAGCAGCTCGCCGCCCACCACAAGCTCGAGGAGTACATGGACGCCTACCTCACCGCCGCGGGGATCGGCGAGGAGAAAGGCGCACCTATCTTCCGCACCGCCCGCGGCAAGACCGGCATGCTCACCGAGAACCGGATGACGCAGAGCGACGCCTGGCGGATGCTGCAGCGGCGTGCGCGGAAGGCCGGCGTCACCACCGCCGTCTGCAATCACTCCTGGCGCGCAAGCGGCATCACCGTCTTTTTGGAGAACGGCGGCTCGATCGAGATGGCGCAGTACATGGCCGGCCACGCCGACCCGCGCACGACGAAGCTCTACGACCGCCGCCGCCAGGTCGCCTCCCGTGGCGAGGTCGAGCGGATACGGTACGAGAAGAAGCTGTCGGTGCCGGAGCCGGGTGAGTGAGCCTCCCCTACCCTCGCCCATCCCATGGTTTCTGACCTCGACATCTACCGTGCCGCCCAGGTGCTCATCCGCGAGCACGACGCCGACGCGCCGATCCACGCAGCGATGCGCCACGATGAACTCTTCGAAGCCGGCGACCTTAACGGCGTTGCCGTGTGGAAGCGCATCCTCCGTGCGATCGACGAACTTCTCTCGAAGCAGCCAACCGGCGGCGGACAGCTTCATTAGCTGGCGGAGCGGCCGGTTGTTTCGGCCGCGTTCGTAACGTTCTCATGACGTCATACAGACGTCACTCCCACCTTGCACCAACGTTCCTCTCCCTCCCCCGTCGAGCCCGCGTCGCTGCGGAGCGCTGTCATAGGTGTAGCGACGCACAATGATACGCGGTCCGAGGGCCTGAGGCTGGGGTCTCGATACGGGTGAGTCAGGACATCCACCGGAAGCTGGGGAGAATTCTGGCCGTCAGCGCCCTAACGCTTTCCATCGTCGTCGGTGGAACGGTGCTCGCCTTCGGCCTTCTAGCCAAGGAGCATGCGATCGCCTCGTTCGCTCTCTCCGAGGCGGCAGTGTTCATCTCGCAACTCTCGACCCATTTCGGCCGCGGCACTGCCGACCACCGGGAGGTCGAAATGGCGCTCTCCAATTTGTTGCGCGAGCGCGCTCACCTTGCGGATGGCCACTTCGTCGCCGCACGCGTGTATTCCGCGGATGGAAAGGTGATCGCGGAAGAACAGAGCACGGAGGGTTTTTCCTCACCGATGCTGCCGGCGCTTGGACGGCAGGAACTCGAAGATACGCGAGCCACCACCCATCACCTGCTCTTCAGGAGAGGTGAAGTCTACGTTCGCGTCCTCGTTTTTGTCGACGGGATTGCAGGCAGGAACGGCGGCTTCTTCGAGGGTTCATACCTGGTCGACCAGGCGACGCTGCGCCGCCTGGTCGGAGCGGCCCTGGCGGCGATGGGCATTTGTGTTACCGCAATCGTCGCCAACACAGGCTTCCTCTACCCGATGATGGTCTCGCTCAACCGACGGCTCGTCGGCCTCTCGCGCGATCTTCTCGCTGCCAACGTCAGCATGCTCGAGGTTCTCGGCAGCGCGATCGCCATGAGGGACGGCGAGACGGGTCACCATAATTACCGGGTCACGCACATTCTCACGTCATCGATTGTCAGAATGACAATTATGGCGTGCGTTAAGGACTTCCCTCACGGGATAGATGACATGGCGGCGGCCGGCTCCAATTCCGGGGGAAGCTCATGATCCGGGCCAAGCGGATGTTGCACGGCCACGCCGGCGACGAACCTTTGCATCTCTCGGTACCGGACGCGAACATCCTCGGTGACTTGGTAATACATCAGAAGTTCACGTAGCGGCGCCGAAAATTCCTTGTGCGCAGCCAATACCGCGACCAGCGCGCCAAAGCTGATCTTGCCCTCTATGACGAGATAGCCGCCGATGAGGTAGAAGAAGAATGGCACAAGGTTATTCAGGAAATTGATAGCAGACTTCATCAGGAACTTTTTCTGGAAGATGCTGAAGCGAAGCTCCTGGATGTGGCGAATACTTAAGAACAAGAGTCGAAGCTGGCGTAAGCCCGCCTCTGGAAGAGGTTGCCTTTCGCCGAGCAGGCCGCCCAGACGCCTGACTTCGCGGACGCGCGTCCGGTTCAACTCGTTGATCCTGCGCTGCAGTGGAGGAATGGCCGCGAGTTGGATCGGCAACATCATCAAGGCCGCCCCGCCCAGAACCGGATCCTGGAGCAGCATGAAGGTGAGCAGGGTCAGAAACGTCCCTCCCTGGAACACCGGTGTGACGAACGCCTCGCCCGCGAATCCAGCGACCGGTTCCACCTCCTGAACGATGATTGGAATGAGTTGGGCCTGTCCGCCCGGCCGCCCATTGCGACGCCAACCGCGATAGACCATGAGCCGTAGAAGCCGGATGAGAAGTTCGCCAACCCGCCCCTGGTAGACGTTCAGCCAGTATTTGATCGACCCGTTGGCCAGCAGACTTGCGAGATAGAGAAAGCAAAGTACGACCAGGAACTGGACCTGGGTGAAGGCGATGTCGTCGATCTGTATGACCTTGGTCGCCGAAGCGATGGCGTGATTGACGATGTGTTTCGGGATCTCCAGCGTCAGATAGAGCGTCGGCATCGCGGCCGCGGCAACCAGCAGCAATATGGCCTGACGGAAGCGTGTTCGGCGCAAGATCAGCTTGAAGATGCCGTCCGTCAGGCCGACGGCATGCGCACGATGCAGATCTTCGTCGAGACTTCCCCTGAGCGCCCTGCGCACCCTGACCCTCGCCCAGAGAGCGAAGGCGATCCAGATCAGGGAGAGAAACAGGATGACGGGCGTTCCATATACGACGACATGGAGCACCGCATGGAGAAATCCCGATGAGGTGAGCGCGGCCAGTTCCAAAGCCGCGTGCCCGCAATCGTGAAGCCAGTCAATGAAAGACATTTGCACCAATCAAGGGCCGATTAGAACTGTCTCAAGTAAATACCCGCTATTGCGGTGCGACGTTGAACCCTGCCCTGTGGTCATCTGCGACGCTGCTCTGGCGGCGGGAACGAAAGATGCTGCCGCGGCGTTCAACTCGACGGCGGCAGTTGCGCGCGGGTCACTTAGATTTTTCGGCGAACCACGCCTTCATCCAGGCGATTTCCTTTTGCTGGGCGGCGACGATCTCTTGGGCGAGCTTGCGAATTTCCGGGTCCTTGCCGTACTTGAGGACGATTTCGGCCATGTCGATGGCCCCTGATGGTGAGGGATCATGCCGGCAACGAAGTCGCGATCGGCATCATCGGTGAAGGTGATCATCATGTCGCGGTGCATCTTTTCGTTGGCAGCCTGGTACGCCGAGATGACCGGGTCGGTGGAGCTGATCCCATGATAGTCGTGCGATGGCCCTCCGGCTGTGCCCGACATTTGTTCGTGCTCCATTGGCATGGCGCCGTGGGGCGGGGGCGCGACGGGCGTCGGGGCCGTTTGATCGGTGCCCTTCGAGCCGCCGCCCGACTGAGCGGTCGCGTCACTGGAGACGGCCCAGCCGACGACGAGAGCTGCCGCGAGGGCGATCACGTAGCGAAGACAATTGTGCGGCGCTGCGGACAGCATAGCTTTTTCCCCTTGGCGTGAGTGGACTCTGAAATCCAAGACCGGGTGAATTTAGACGCTCCCGGTTGCTGTGGATTTGCAGCAGCGTTACGAAGTATTGCCGGGTCGGCAGAGGTGTGCGGGCATGGGCAAAGTGAGGGTGACCGACAGGCCGCCGCCGCTTCTGTTCGCCAGTCGAACATCGCCGCCGTGGGCGCGGATGGTCGAGCGCGAAACGGTGAGCCCCAGGCCGGTGCCGCCGGTTTCGCGGTTGCGGCTGGTTTCCAGCCGGTAGAAAGGATCGAAGACCCGGTCCAGTTCGGCTGTCGGAATACCGGGACCGTCGTCGTCGATGGTGACGATCAACTCGTCCGCCTGCTTTGTGAGCGAGACGCGGGCGCGTGTGCCGTATTTCACGGCGTTCTCGATGAGGTTGGAGACCGCGCGTTTGATCGCGAGCGGCCGACACGGAAGCGGCGCGTGAGCTTCTGCGCGCAGCACGACATCGTGACCGCTGTCGACGAGATGATCGCAGACCGTCTCGAGGATCGTGCGGATGTCGACCGTCTTGATCTCCTCACCTGTCGCATCGCCGCGCAGGAAGTCGAGAGTGGACTGAATCATCGCTTCCATCTCGTCGAGATCGCTCTCGATCGTCTGGCGCAGGTCGTCGTCGCTGACGAAATGCGCCCGCAGCCGCAACCGGGTAATCGGTGTCTTTAGATCATGCGATACCGCGGCCAGCGTCTGCGTTCGATCGTCGATGAGCCGCTTGATACGTGCTTGCATCCGATTGAAGGCTGTCGCTGCAAGACGCACCTCCCGCGGGCCGGCTTGCGGAAGATCAGGCGATGCGGCGTCGATGCCGATGCGATCGGCGGCGGTAGACAGCGACCTGAGCGGCGCGGTCACCGAGCGGACCAAAAAAATCGAGACGAGAAGGATGCCGAGCGCCATCGCGGTCAGCGAACCGAGGACGCTGTGATCCGGCGCTGAAGCCAGCCGCAGCGTAGAAACGCTGAAGTTCAGCCAACTGCCGTCAGGCAACTGCACCGATGCGAGCAGGAGGTGATGGAAGGCATCGTCGTCCGCCCCCTCTCGCGATCCGCCTTCGTCGGCGAAAGCAAGGCGGATCTGGTCATCGGCGAGTTCGGGCACCAGTTCCCGCAACCGCTGGCGAACGAGGGTGATCCTATGGCTTTCGGCACCCGTCGGATTGACGAGGCTGCGTGTGCTCCAGTGGATCTCCATGGTCGCGGTAGAGAGCGCATGGGCCGTTTGGTCACGTGCGGTATCAGGTAAGGGGGCAACGACGCGCTTGACTGAGACCAGGCGCTCCGCGAGTTGTTCCTCGCGGGTCGTGCCCAACAGGTCCTCAATGCCAATCTGATAGATCCAGATGCTCCACAGGTGGAACAGGCCGAGGCTGAACAGCAGGATGACGATGGTTCGTCCGGCCAGCGTGTCGGGGATCAGCCGTCTCAGCACCTCTTCACCGTCGGCAGAAAAATGTAGCCGGCGCCGCGCACCGTCTTGATCAGCGGGGGCGAATTCTCGCCACCCTCGAGCTTGCGCCGGATGCGACTGATCTGCACGTCGATGCTTCTGTCGAACGGATCAGAGGTGCGATTGCGCGCCAGTTCCAGAAGCTGCTCCCGCGTCAGGATGCGATTGGGGTGCTCGACGAAGGCGATCAGCACGTCGTACTCGCCGCCGCTCAGATCGACGACGACGCCGTCTGTGGAAGTCACCTCACGTCGCAGCGTATCCAGCGTCCAACCGCCAAACGTGATCAGCCGTCCGCCAAGTGTTGGCTCTCCTGGTTGTTTCGTTGCAGCCCGTCGTAGGACTGCCCGAACCCGTGCCAGCAGCTCCCGGGGATTGAAGGGTTTCGGCAGGTAGTCGTCCGCCCCCACCTCGAGGCCGACGATCCGGTCGGTATCCTCGCCCTTCGCCGTCAGCATGATGATCGGAACCGACGAAGCGGTTCGCAGCTCCCGGCAGAGGTCGAGGCCTGAGGTGCCAGGCAACATGAGGTCGAGGATGATCAGATCGATCTCCGCGGACACGAGCGCCTCACGCATCTCGCGTCCGTCGCAGGCGCCGGTGACACGGTAGCCGTTCTCACGCAGAAAGCGCCCTATCAACTGGCGGACCTGACTGTCGTCATCGACGACGAGGATGTGGGCTTCCGGGTCCATGCTACGTATGTTTGTCCGTTCGTTCCCGCACGGATCGGCCTATGGATCGCCGACCGTCAGCCAAGGGGAGCATACCGCCCGAGCTGCGGGCGCTGGCCGGGCAGCGTCAGCGATACCACCACCTTCAAGCCAGGATGCGCCGTGAAGGCACCGCGGCCGCGCATCACGTTGCCGTCCGCCGGCTGCAACGTCACGATCTCCTGCTTGCCTTGGGCCAGCACGGTCGCCGTGGCGACGACGCCTTGCGCCGACATCGGCTTGTTTTCGGCATCGAACAGATAGACGACGATCTCGTTGTCCTGCGCGACCAGTTCGACGTGGCCGCCGGCGAGATCCTGCATTTGCCCCCCGTTTGGACCGCGAGCTGGTCCGTGGGCATAGGCAGTTGCGACGATGATACAGAGGCTTAAGACAAAGACGAGGCTGCGGACGATCATGTTCAGTCTCTTTCCTGGTGCGTGGTCATGGCCGGTCCTCAATACGCCTCCGCCGTTTTCAGTTGTGCCTGCTGTTCGCGCAGCCTCACCAGGGGTTTCTCTCCGAAGCGGTGGAACAGCAGCGGGGTCAGCAGCGTGTCGAGGAGAGTGGCGCTGATCAAGCCGCCGAAGATGGTGATGGCGACCGGATGGAGAATTTCCTTGCCGGGCGCATCGGCGCCGATCATCAGCGGGAGCAGAGCGAAGCCGGCAGAAAGCGCGGTCATCAGCACCGGGGTCAACCGCTCCAGGCTGCCGCGCACGATCAGCGGCCTGCCGAACGTCTCTCCCTCGTACAGCGCCAGGTTGATGTAGTGGCTGATCTTCAGGATGCCGTTGCGCGCACTGATGCCGGTTAGCGTAATGAAGCCGATCATCGTGGCGACGGACAGCGGCTGTCCGGCGATCCACAGAGCGGCGACGCTGCCGATCAGTGCCAGCGGCACGTTCCCCATGATGATCAGCGCGAGGATGGCCGACTTGTAGCGGCTGTGCAGCACGACGAAGATCAGCACCATCGACACGAGTGACAGCATGGCGATCAGGCGCGCTGCTTCTTCCTGGGCCTGGAAGGTCCCTTCGAGGCTGGTGAAGTACCCGGTCGGCAGTTGTGCGCCAGCAACTTCGTTCCGGATCGCATCGACGATCGCCGCCATGTCGGTGCCGTCGGAGTTCATTAGAACGACCATCCGGCGCTGCGCGTTCTCGCGCAGCACCTGGTTCGGCCCGTCCGTCTCGACGACGTCGGCGACCCTGCGCAGCGGGACATGCCCAAGCGGTGTCTCGATGATCACTCTTTCGAGCCCCGCACGCGTACGGTCGGCGTCGCCCAGGCGGATGGTCACGTCGAAGCGCCGGTTGCCGTCGACGATCTGGGAGACGACGAGACCATTTGACAAGGACTGAACGGCTTCGGTGACCTGTGCCGGGGTGACGCCGTAGAGCGCCGCACGTTTATAATCGACCTTGACCTGCACCTGCGGAATGCGGACCTGCTTCTCCAATTGCAGATCGACCAGACCCGGGATCGTCGAGAGCCGCTGCCGCATCTCCTCTGCCAGCGTCCGCAAGGTGTCGAAGTCATCGCCGTAGATCTTGAGGGCGATCTGCGCACGGACGCCGGACAGGAGGTGGTCGAGGCGGTGGGAGATCGGCTGGCCGACATTGACGGTGACCGGCAACGCGGCGAGTCGGGCACGGATGTCGGCGAGGATCTCGTCGCGGCGGCGCGACGAGGGATGCAGATCGACGTCGATCTCGCTGGAATGGACACCTTCGGCATGCTCGTCGAGTTCGGCCCGGCCGGTGCGCCGGCCGACCGTCTTGACCTCCGAAACGTCCAGGATCAGCCGCTCGGCCACGGCGCCGATGCGGCTCGACTCCGCAAGCGAGATCCCCGGATTGAACTGCAGGTTGATGGTCAGCGTGCCTTCGTTGAACGGCGGCAGGAAGGACCTGGGCAGCATCGTCACGGAAGCCGCGGCGACGGCAACGGCAATCGCCGCAGAGAGGTAGACGAACGGCGTGCGCTGGAATGCCCAGGTGAGCAGCCGCTCGTTACCGCGCTTCAGCACGCGGACGGGCAGGCTGTCGCGCTCGCTCAACCGCTTAATCCGTGGCAGGAGGTAGAAGCAGAGCACCGGCGTCAGGGTGATTGCGGTGAGCAGGCTCGCCAGGATCGAGACGATGTAGGCGACGCCGAGCGGGGCGAATAGCCGCCCCTCGATGCCCGAGAGCGCGAACAGCGGGACGAAGACGAGGACGATGATGATCGTCGCGTAGATGATGCCGGAGCGCACTTCCGTCGACGCCGCGGCGATCACCGCGAGTGGTGTCCGCGGGTTCCCCGCCTCTCGGTTCTGCTTCAGGCGTCGGAAGACGTTCTCGACGCCGACAACCGCATCATCGACCAGCTCGCCGATGGCGATCGCCAGCCCGCCGAGGGTCATGGTGTTGATCGACAGCCCGAAATACTTGAACACCAGGATCGTGATCAGGATCGAGACCGGGATCGCGGTGATCGAGATGAAGGTCGTCCGCCAGTTCAACAAAAACATGAACAGGACGATCGAGACGACAACAAGCGCTTCGACCAGGACCCGCTCGACATTGCGGATCGAGGTCTCAATGAAGTTGGCCTGTTTGAACAAAGCGTCGTTGATCCGGATTCCGGCCGGGACGACGCGCGCGAGATCGTTGAGCGCATCATCGATCTGACGCGTGAGGACAACGGTGTCGGCGCCGGGCTGTTTCTGGACGGAGAGGATCACCGCGGCGTTCCCCATGAACCCACCGTCGCCGCGCTTGATGCGGGGCGCGAAATCCACGTCCGCCACGTGCCGCAGCGGGATCGGCTGTCCGTCGCGAACGGCGACCACGAGGTTGCGCAGGTCGTCGAGCCGCGCGGTACGGCCGATGTTGCGGATGAGGTACTCGCGACCTGCCTGGTCGACATAGCCGCCGCCGGTGTTGATGCCGAACTGGCGCAGCGCGTCGGCGATCTCCGCATGCTTGACGTCGAGGGTGTCCATCAGCGGGATGTTCGGGGTGATTCGGTACTGCCGGACTTCTCCCCCGATCGGGATCACCTGCGAGACGCCCGGGATGGTCAGCAAACGTGGACGCACGACCCAGTCGGCGAGATCACGCAGGTCCATCGCCGATGCCGTCTCGCTGGACACCGCGATCAGCATGATCTCGCCCATGATCGAGGAGATCGGCGCCATCTGCGGCACGATATCCTTTGGCAATTGCTCGCGCACAAGCCCCAGCCGTTCGGTGACTTGCTGGCGGTTGAGAAAGATGTCGGTTCCCCAGTCGAACTCGACGAAGACGATCGACAGCCCGACGGTGGAGACGGAGCGCACGCGGGTTACGCCCGGCATGCCGTTCATCGACGTTTCGATCGGGAAGGTGACCAACTGATCGACCTCCTCGGCCGCCAGGCCTTCCGCTTCCGTCATCAACGTGATCGTCGGCTTGTTCAGATCGGGAAAGACGTCGACGGGGATCGTTGGTAGCGACATCGCGCCGTAGACGATCAAGATAACCGCCGCGATCAGGACGAACAGTCGGTTGCGGAGGCTGGCGTTGACGAGTGTGTTGAACACCTGGGGCGCCTCAGCGGATCTGGCTCAGCAGTTCGGCACCCTCGGTGACGATACGGGCACCCTCGCCGATACCGGCCAGCACGACGATGCGCTCCCCGTCGAGCGGGCGAAGCCGCACCGGACGTGCTATGAAGCGTTCGGGCGAAATATGCTCGAAGACGACATCTTCGCCGTTGGCGGTGCCGATGACGCTGGCGGACGGGAGAACGATCCCTGTCTCCGTTCTCGCCTCCTGCACGATCACGGACACCGGGGTGCCGACCTTCAGCGTCGGCGACGCCCTTGTGATGCGGAACTGCACGGGCACCGCCTGCTGCCGCAAGGTGAGGCTGCGGCCGACAAGGTTGAGCGGCAGCGTCTCGCCGTCGGCGGTCGAGGCCACGGCGGCGCGAACGTCGGCGACCGCCGCAGGATCGTAGGCGATGGCCTCGACCCACAGCTTCGCCGGGTCGACGATCTCGAACAGGACCTCGCCACCATCGATGAGCTGGCCGGTGACGACGTTGGCCACCGAGATCACGCCCGAAGCCGAGGCACGGACCACTTCCCGTTCGGCCAGCGTGGGCGCCAGCGCCCGCCGCCGCTGCCGCAACCCGTCCAACTCGCGCCGCGCATCGTCGATCTCGCGTTGCGGCACGCTGCCTTCGAGCTGGGACAAGCGCGTCACCCGCTGCTCGGCGATGGCGACGCTGCTGTCGATCTGCGCGAGCTGCTCGCGCACGCCGCCCCGTTCGAGCGTGGTGATTACCGGAGTGACGGTGGCCAGCACCTGCCCCAGGACCACGCGCTGGCCGATAACCGGAAGGCCATCCTCCGACGGCTCGATGCGGCCGCCCTGCGCCGCTTGCACGCGTCCGCCGGCGGTCGGATCGGCGATCACCCGGCCGGTGATCGAGGCGGTTCGGGATACCTCCTGGACGCGGGCCGGCTGCGTGCGGACGATCAACAGGCGTTGCGTCGGCTTCGGCACGAACAGGCTGCCATCCGTGAGCCGGTGCGGGCTGTCCACCGCGGCAGCCGGCGAAGTGACCGTAGCAAGGGGTTTGTCGGCCGCTCCATGGTCCTCATCGCCATGAGCGAGCGCCACGCGGGCAGAGGTGGCAATGGCGAGAACCGCAAGGATGACAACGGCGCCGACGCGGCGCTTCGCCTTTGAATCGCTCTCTGGCGCTGACGCCCCAAGCGGCACCGCATGCGGCGCTTGGGGCGCAATGTCCTCCCCCCGCCGCGGCGCCAGACTGCGGCCGAGAACGAGGCCCAGAAGCAGCAGCGCAAGCCCCATGCCCCACAGGACGGGAGAGCGAGCGAGCACCGCCATGGTACTCTCGCCGGCGGCTTCGCCGATCGCGCGTTCTCCTGGCAGGTCGAGCGTGCCGATCAAGAGGTCGCTGGTCTCCCCGGTGTCGATCGCAAACACCAGGTCCAACGGTCCGGCTTTCGCCAGCCATGGCGCCTTGATGAGGAAGCTGCCGTCCGGCTGCGGATCGGCGCGCACGGTGGCGGCGTCCGCGGTGACGTCGATCTTCGCACGGGTGACCGGCTCGTTGCTGGCGAAGCGGTCGAGGAAGACGATCATCGCCTCGCCGCGCACGATGCCGACGAGATCGAAGGTCTCGGAGCTCGCTTCCACGCGCGGGGCGACGGCCGTGAGAGGCGCGACCGGAGGTGCCCCATGATCGTGCCCCTCGTGAGCCCGCGCAGGCGTGGCAGACATCGTCATGACGGCGAGTAAAAGGAACGCGATCAGGACGCCGACGAGCGGTCCGCGCTCGACATGGCTCGCATACGGCTTCATCTCTCTGCTTCCTTCGTCGGCGTCCAAGACCATGGGTCCAGTCCAAGCGCCTGATTGAGACGAGAACGGGCCTGCATCTCAGCGATCTGGCTTTGCAGCCGCGCGACGTCGGCCTCGAACAGATTGGCACGGGCCCGGACCAACTCGACGAGCGCGCCCTCGCCGACACGGACGCTCCGCTCGACAAGATCGAGGCGCTCGGCAAACGCGCGATAGCGCTCCTCGGCGAGAGTTTCACGTTCTTTCGCCGAGGCAAGGTCCGCTTCTGCCTTTCCTACTTCGGCCTGGATCTGATAGTCGGCGGTGCGAAGCTCGGCGAGAGCCCGTGTCCGTTCGACCTCGTTGGCCTTCCGCCGCGGCTCGTTCCGCCCTTCCGTAGCGAACGGGATCACGACCCGGACGCCGATGCGCTTGTCGTACGGTTCATTGTAGAGCTGCCGCTCGACGACGCCCAACAGCGCGACATCGGGGCTGTCCCGGTCCTGGACCTTGAGCAGGCGGGCGGTCGCCTCCGTAACGTCCACGGTCCTGCGTAGGGCTATACGCCGTGGGTGGTTTGCGTCGGTCTGCGCCGGCACCTCGGGTTCAATGAAGTCGGCCGGGGGCTCGGCTCCTGTCAGGGTGTGGAAGGCGAGACGCGCCTGGGTCGCCGACGCTTCTTCGGTGCTGAGGATCGACCGCGCATCCGCGGTTTCGGCCACCGAGAGCAGCAGGTCGGCCCGCGCGACCTGTCCCGCGTGCACTTGACGGTCCAAGTCGCTTTGGAGAGCACGGGCGGCGTCCAGCCGGCGGCGCGCCACCTCGACGGCACCAGCGGCCAACCTAAACTGCCAGTACGCGTCGCGCACCTCACCGGCAACGGCGAGTCGCGCCACGTCCAGCTCGGCGTCGAGCTGGACGAGCTCGGCGTCCGCCACTCTTCCGATCGCGGTGCCCTCGCCCGGCAGCCACAGCGGTGTGCCGAGCTCGACGTCGTACTCCCGATAGCCGTCGTCGCCGGTGACATAGTCGTTGAGGTGACCCACGCCGAGGGAAGGCGGGCCGGGCGTGAGCCTTCCCGCGGCCCGCTTGCGCGCCAAGATCTCCGCCCGCCGCGCCGTCAATGCCGCGATCTCTGCATTCCTCGCCCAGGCACTTTCCAGAACGTGCCTGATGTCTTCAGCATGTGCGAGGCGAGCGGGTCCGCCAAACACCGACAAGGCCAGTATGCATAACAACAACCGCCGCAAGCGAAACCTCCTGGAAGCTGCGCGGAACCGCCACCCGGACTTATGACTACTCTTCGATGCTCCTGAATTGCAGTTGCGTAACAAAATGTTGCTGGGGGAGCAGGCGCAGCCGGGCTTTCGACATCGCGACGGCCAGCTGGCTGCTGAGCGCCGATCTTCACCGGAGAAGCTGCGCCTGGAGTTTCCGACCCGGTCCGGCGGACAGCTCTTACCTCGCGACGACCCGACCCGCTTAAAGGCTGGGCCGCAAAGTGCTCCGGAAACACTTTTTTACAATCGGGAAAAATTGTGGAGACGGCGTGCGAGTACGCTCTTCTCGTCGCCCGCCCGAGGGCGTTTCATTCTTACAGGAGACCCTGATGCAACGTCGTTTTTCGTCGCGGCACTTCCCGGGCCGGCAAGCGCTGGGAATGATCGCCGCAGCGCTGATTTCCTTCTCCACCGCGGCCTGTGCCACCGACCGATCGCAGGGCTATCGCTTCGAAGTGGTCGATCAGCCGGTCGCGGTGAGCGCGCACAGCGAATTCGCCGTCAAGCTGACGAAGACT
>RRZU013357846.1_pt1 | contig 17710 bp, 13 predicted proteins | sample 2165561 | NCBI WGS metagenome assembly RRZU01 (sample SAMN10456909, study PRJNA506462) | wastewater metagenome | isolation source: wastewater sludge | place: USA: Moscow, Idaho | reverse complement strand
TGCGCTCGCAACGCTGCTCAGTATCCTCCCCGTGCATCCCGTGGGACGATCGTTGGTGCTCAATATCCCACCTTTGTTTGGAGGAATGAACGTTTTTGAGCACAGCGCCACCGACGGTCGCGCGCAATTGTTCCGCCAACCCGCCACATTGCTGCTGCAGACGTATTGCGCTACGCTTTTAGCGCCCACTGCCCATTTTTATCCACGGTGGCGAGCCTTTCTTATCTGCATGAACAACAGCCTTCGGGTGGCGCGACGAAAGAAAAAAGACAGCTTCCCCCATGTTCAACGCTTGCTTGAAAAAGCAAGTCTGCAGCTGGGTTTGACTCCACGCACTTTGTGGAAGGGGTACGATGAGAAATGGATTGCGTTCGCCAAAACCAAGGAATGCACCAGCTTGGAGATGTGGGACACCCTGGTTAAAGAATTTCAAGCACCGCCCGACTGGCGTGCCCGGCTTGTAGTCGCTGCTAAATCTTCCCAATAGCCAAGAAGGTTCATGAAAAAATCCGGTGGCAGCCGGATTTTTCTTGTGCACGCACGCACCGGTACGTAACCCCTTACATCAGGCGTGTTGGCGCATTGGCTTCTGTCCAAAAGTTGATGGCTTGCGTATTGCTCACTTGCTTGATTTCAACGTTGGGCCAGCCCACTCGAAAACAAATGGCAAGCAATCGTTGCAGCACATCGTTCCACGATTGCGGGTTGCCTTCATCGATATGCACGCCCAAGGTGAAGCGGTGCGCCACATCGTCCTCCAAGTTGCGTGCAAAAGCGATGAAACGCACCGCAGGGGCTTCTTCCGGTTCAATCAAACTTCCAAGTCCAGCGCCCCAGGTTAACTGGATTTCCAAGCGTACTTCGTGGGCCGATTTTTCACGCATGGTAATGTTGGTCTTGAGCATTTCCAAGCGCGTATCGATTTCGCGCAAATCCCGCTGGGTTTGTGCTTCGTTGGTCACTTGAATAGACAAACCAATATCGTACGTTTGGATTCGGGTGTCTTCGTCCCCATGCAAGGTGAATGCCTCTTCAAACGCATCCATGAATGCGTCTTCGCCTTTTTCGCTGAAATCGCAAGGCTCGTACACCTCGTCGGGGTTCCAATCGGGCTCCATGGTGCCGTGTACCGTGTACACCACGGGCAGATAGAAAATACGCACGCACATGTTTTCGCAAATCATCGACTCCGGCGAGTGCCACATCGGATTGGCGTCCTTGCCGCTTACAAGAGCCTGCAAAAACAACTGGATATCCTTAGCGTCGGCCCCTTCCAAAACATCGTGCGTAATCCAAAAAGGATGGATTTTCAGGGCATGCTCGTACTTGTACTGCAGAGCGCGGCTCAGCGCGTCGAGTTTCCAAGTACTGGTCATCTTTTCAATGGCCCCATCCATCGTGTCCGCAATAATGGGCAAGAAGCCCAAGACATGCGTGACCACAACCCCGCGCTTGTCCTTATCCACGATGGAGTGGGCCGCAAACGACATGCATTCGTGGGCTTTTTCCCAATCCAAGGGGTTAACGTCTGCGGGGCGTTTGATGCGATCAATTTGGCGGATGGTACGTCGCGCCAATTCTTCTACTTGCCCCCAAATTTGGGAGCTGGGCTCTTCGCCTGAGCCTTCGGCCCGAAGGAAAACATCTACGAAATCTTTCAACGCATTGTTGGAGACCGGTTCTTGCGACATGCTATCCTTTCATAGTACATGAAGATCTTAGCATGGCCCCCAACAATTGTCTATGCACGTGGCTGTATTAGACGCTATCTTTCATCAGGTTTTTATGCAATGCAGTGACGATTTTCAAAACCTCTTCTTCGGGCTTCATTGCCTCTTCTATCGCCTTCATGTCTTCCAGCAAGACATCCGCTTTGCTGCTTTTGGGAAGCTCACCCGAAAGAGCAGCTTCCAGTTGCTCCACAAAAGCGCTGTCGGCGTTTTCGTCCTCGTCTTCCAACGCTTGTGGAAGGAGCGTTCCCATCTTTGGGGATACGGATTTTCCGCGCCAGTTGAACACTTCCTCCACGTAGCGAAGCACATGCCGTTCAGGAAAGTCCTCGCCGGGATGCCAGCTCCAAACGGCGGGCACGTGCTTGGCGTCCGCGATGGTTTGACGAAAAATGTTTCCCGGGTTGACCCACCATGTGGGCTCTTGGTAAATGGACGGCTGCGTGCGATGCATGTGCCCGTTGACTACCAATGCGCATCCTTCAATGGCATGGGGTTCCATCGCACCAGGATACGCCCCGTCGAACGCGATGTCGTGGTGCGTAATCCAAACTACCGTGTCTGCGCCTTCACTACCTGGCAACCCCACCACGGAAGATAAAATGGTGTCTTCGTGGAACGTTGCGCCCAAGGCCACGCGCTGGCCCTTGAATTCAAAGGTGGCGTTGATGGCGTTGGAGCCGTGCATCAGATGCAGCAACCCCGAGGCTTCGGCCACGGCCAACGCGGTGTCCTCCGTCACGTCGGTGGCGAGTAAGTCGTGGTTTCCGGGCATGCACAGTACCGGATGCTTGGCCTTGCGCAGCGCACGGAAAAGCAGCGTCATGAGCTTGGCCTTGGAATCCTTGGCTTTGTCGAACAAATCGCCGAGCACCACCACCACGAGGTTGTGCGCGTTGGCCACCTCAATCGCCTGGTCGAACTTATCGGCCGTGATGTCCATAATAAGGTGCTCGTCCTCCACGCGTCGTCCGGGTTTGTAGCTTGTCAAATGGGGGTCACCCACAAACAAAAAGCCATCGGCTCCACTATAGTTGGTGAACAGCAAGCCCGCTGCGGTAGCGGTGGGAGTCAATGGTAGTGTCATGCGGTTTCCTTGGTTACGTGCGCGTGGGGCCATCCTTGATGGCACAAAGGACAGGTTCCGCTGGTCTGGGCCAGCAGTGCATCGAGCTCCTCTTGGGCCGCTTGGAGTTTTTTCGCGGCAAGCTCCTGCTCTTGCTCGGTACGGCCCAATTGGTCTTGGGCTTCTTTCCACGATTGCATCATTGTGCCCAAAGCCCGTTCATCGAGCTTGGGTTCTTGCGGCGATTGCATGGTCAGGGCTTGCTCCAGAACACTCGCGCGCTGCTCCGAGCCCTTCCAAGTACGAAGCGTGGTAGCCATGGCCACGAGCGCGTCCGTGTTCGGGGCGGCCGGCGCGGTCATCGAAGGTTCGCACTCTGCTTGACGGAGGGCTGCGTCCCATGCCTTGCCCAACTGGACCATGCCGTCCGTTGGATTCAATACCGGAGCATCGAATGAGGTCAACGCTGGCAGTGCTGCCTCAACGGTATCGGCGTACTGCATGGTGCACGCCAGTGAACCCATGCGCGCTACGCGTTCAATGGATTGCTCGAGGTTGGCCCTCAATGTTTGCAGTTGGAGGCCTTTGTCGGCCAGTGCTGCCCCATCGAACTGCGAGTCCCATTCGTCCAAGCCTTTTTTCAAGGCCAGCATTTCTTTTTCATCGTTGCGCACAATCCCACGATCGCCATCGATCCAAGACTTGTAGTCTTTGAGCATGGTGCGCACATGATCCGATTCCATTCCTGCCGATAACAGCGATGCCTGTTTGGTTTTTGGTTCGTTGAGCAAAAATACCGGCATCTTCTGGTGGCTCAATTGAATGTCCAAATCGTTGAGCTTTTGGATGTTCATCGCGGTGAGCACGAACTCGGGAACCTTTGACTTGTCGGCCGCTTCCACACGGGGTTCCGTCATGGTTGGATTCACGTACGAGTACGTCGTTTTCCTGCCCCCTTTTCGCACGCGCTTGCAGGTCAGGACTTGTCCATTTTCGATCCCAATGCTGATGATGAAGTCATCGTGCCCGTGCATGATGTGCCGATCCGCCCCTTGGTGGTAGCAAAAAACACGCAACGCATTGACGATTGCCGATTTCCCAATGTGGTTGGCACCCGACAAAACGTTGATGCCTGGACCCAATTCCAATTTGGTGTCCAGGTGCGACATGAAACGCTGCAGCCGAATCCAGCGAATCCCAGGGGCCGTATCGTCGGCCCAGACCGCGTTTCGGCTCTTGCGCACCTCAATGGTTCCATTGCTATTTTTTTCCAGCCTCATGCGATCGGGCAAATTGATGAATGCACTGTCTTGATGGTGGCTGATGAGGATGCCTTGGACGTGAATGCGGGTTGCCATGTCCGACAAAATATCCGCAAAACGTGGAACGCGCCACGCCTCAATCCAGCAATCGGGCTCGTCAAGAACAAGAAATCGCCGCAGGTTGGAACGAGCCAGCGCGACAAAACGCAATCCACTGGAAACCACGTTGGTCAAGGAGCCGCCCGTGTCTTCGTAGATGTCCTGCGCGAACTCATTTTTCCCAAGTTGGATACTCAGCGAGGGCAAGCCTTTTTCGGTATCGAGCTCCAAAGAAATAGGATGCGGGTTCTCGGGCAAAACGTCTTGCACCAGTGCGGTCAGCAGCTGCTCGTAAAGACCTACGCTGCGCTGATGCACACGCTGCTGCAAATTGAGCATGTACGCCTCGACCTTGGGCTGCAGACCAATGCGGTACAGTGCCTGGGCTATGTTGGTTTGCAAGCGAAGGCTGCGCGCTCGCCGCTCGGCAATCACCGCATCCAGTGCAGTGGCCGTTTGCAAACTGCCGTCGAGCTCTTTCGTGAGCGCGACCAGTCGTTGCTGCAACGCATCCCCGCTCATGCCTTGGCGCCTTCGCCAATCTTGCTGGCAGCCGTGACACTGGCGACGTACTCCTTGACGCCAGCTTCAAAGGCTTCGACCTGAGCCAGATTCTCTTGGTACGTCTGGGTTGCTTTGGCCTGAAGTTCCGCCAATGAATTGACACCAAATTGCTCGCGGGCCTGGTCCTTCGCGACGTTGGCTTGCTGGCGGGCGATCCCCGCTGCCGTACGCATCTGAATTTCAATATCGCGTGCTTTGTCACGGGCGGCAATCGCTTGCTGGACGCGTAGGGTCAATTGTGCATCGGGAGTAATCGTGCTCATAGAAAAAGGTCTTTCAAGTCAAAAAGGTGGAACGGTCCATACTAGCACAGCGCCCTGCAAATGGAAAGTCGTCCAACCGATTGATGCGGACCCGCACCATAGTGGAAAACATCGAAAACGATAATAGCCCGCCACGATTTTCTTGCGAAAAAATTCGAATTGTTATATAATAGACATTATGAAAATTGCAAAATCCTCCGGCCAAGTGTCGCAGTCCTCCTCGAACGACACGCACCAATTCAAAATCAGCGCCAACGGCACCGCTTTTCAAATTTTGTCCTCCGGCCTGTACTCCAACAAGCACGCCGCCGTTTTGCGAGAACTCGGCTGCAACGCTGCCGACGCCCACGTCGCAGCGGGCATTCCGACCACGCCCATTGTGGTCACGCTGCCCACAGAAACGTCGCGCGATCTGGTGATTCGCGACTTTGGCCTGGGCCTCTCGCACGAGCAAGTTCTCTCCCTCTACACCACGTATTTTTCCAGCGATAAACGCGACTCCAATGCCTTTGTAGGCGGTCTAGGCTTGGGTTCCAAATCGCCATTTGCGTACACAAATTCGTTCACGGTTACTTCCATCAACGGTGGCTTCAAACAAATTTATAGCTGCAACATCGGGCCCGATGGCGCCCCCACGGTCACGCGATTGAGCAAGGAAAAAACCAACGATGCCCAAGGCATTGAAGTGCGTTTGCTCACGAGGGCGCAAGACCAGCATTTGTTTTACCGGGAAGCGCAAAACGTTTTCCAATGGTTTGAAACTCCACCCCTTTTCAACATCGATGTGCCGTTCGCCAAGCCCAAAGCCATTGTTCTGAAAACCCCCGCGTACGATATTGGTTCCGGCTACGGTTTCACACAATTGGTCAAGATGGGCAACGTCACGTACCCATTGCAACTAAGCGAGCTTGATTTGCCCGGTGATGGTTTGTGGTCGCAACTGATCTCGAAAATCCCCCTGGTACTCAAAGCGCCCATCGGGCATCTTCAAGTGGCGGCTTCGCGCGAAGCATTGCAGTACGATCCCACCACGAAGAAGCATTTGGTGCAGTTGTACCAACAAGCATACAACGACATGGCCCGGCGCATCGTGGCTGCAATGAACGATCCGATGCACACCACCGAGTGGGCACAAGAATGCGCGGTACAAGAATGGGTGCATGCGTACCTGCGAGCCAACGACCGGGCTCTTATCAATCAAATGGTTGCCCAAAGCAGCTCCTCGAAAGACACGCAAAGGGCTGCCGAATTGGTGCTCAAAAAGAATCCAAAGCTGCCTACGCTAGCTGGTGCACAAGTGGGCGCGAATGTGTACTGGTTCAACCACGGCGTGGCGGGAAGAAAAAATGTGGAAGGCGGTTACGTGAGCGTGGGCAAAACCACGAGCCCCGCGTACGTGCGTCAATTTTTCGATACGCTCATCGTGGTGGCCGACGACAACAACATCACCGAGAAAATGGCGTTTTGGCGCAAAGAGCACAACCTGCCCAGTGTCGTGCTGGTCAGTCCGGCATCCAAGAAGGACTTGCCCACGGCAAAGGCGCACGCAAAAGCTATGTCCGATGCACTCGGCGGCGTGCCCGTGCAAATGCTCTCCCAAATGCCCCTTGCCAACGTGGCCGTTGCACCAGTGGTAAAACGCGATTATATCGAAATTGATGACCGCATGGTGGATGTGTGGAATTTGCAGACCGCTAGCATGACCAACATGCGCTTTGGCGATGTGCCGCCCGCCATGCGCTACGTTTTGGTACGCGACACGACGGCCAACCGCAATGCCGATGTGGTGTATTTTGATACCAAGCCTGCGGCTTCCAATGCGAAGGTCAATACCATTCAAAATTACCAACTGACCCGCTGGGCTCCATTCTTTGCATACGTTCAAAAGCATGGCCATGCTTGGAATGGACCCCAAGGAGCCATTGTGCTGCGTCCGGTGGACGTTGAACGATTGAAAGTCGAAGAGGCGGGTCTGCCGTGGTTTGTTCCGAGCCTCGGCGCAGCCCTTGTGGAAGCGAGCAACCGCAACGTCGTGGCTTTTGCCGATACCTTGTGGCCTGTCGATGCGCTCGCCAAAAACTGGGGGTACAGCCCTACCAAAATGACCAGCGGCTGGCTGGGGGATTTTGGAGTGGCCTTGCACAACCTGAGCAATCAACCCAACGCCAAGAAGAAATTGCGGCACCTTCTCGATGAAGCGGGCTTGCTCGAAAGCGTGGACGCCCGCGCAGCCAGTACAAGCCCCGATGAAAACGTGGCATGGTTCGGTTACCAAGATGTAGTCAGTACGATGAAGGCATTTTACCCGGTGCAAATGGCCTCCCTGCAAAAGCCATTGACCAATCACGAACGGGCTGATGCTTTGATTCAGGAATACCCACTCCTTGGTCATGTGTCGACCGAAGCACTTCTTGAATCGTTGACGAGCGATGCCAAGCTGCAACAGGCCCTCAATCTTTTGCGCGTGTGCCTTAATTTGCCTATTGGCGTGGCATGAACCCTGGGTTATAATCGGAGCATAGGAAACACCATGCCCCTGTCGTACCACTGGAATTCAAACAGCCTGCAAATCGTCTGCCAAGGCTCCGTGCATCTGCTTTGTGCAGACGATGCACGCTATCCGTGGGCGCTTGCAGCGTTGTCCCAAAGCGAACAGGCCGTGGTCAATATTCTTGCGGGGGATGTTCCCGTATTCCCTGAGCAGAACGTACCCTGGCTGGTGCAGGCACTGGAAGAAGGTCAAGACCCCACCGATGGCAACGCGTGGGAGACGGTCGATGAATTCGACGACTGTGTACGTGCCTGCACATTGGCCGGGGAATACCTACTACTCAATGGAACCGCACAAGATGTTCGAGTTCTTAACGAAGCAGGCCTGGAAGTCTATCGACTTTCCCGGAGCATCGCCTTGGCGCAACACTGACAGCGCCCTTTTTTGTTTTCCTTTCTTCATTTTATACCAAGGAGTTTTTCATGACCGTTTCCAATGCCCCGTTGTTCGACACCCCCCTGCGGACGTACGTTTTTCTGCACACCTACTTCAAGAGCTTGCTCAACGGTGTACAAGGCGGCCACGCCTGCGCCGAACTTTCGGTCAAGTACGATGCCGGGACACCATCGAGTGGGCTGTACCAACAGTGGGCCCGAAAGGACAAGACCTTGATTTTTCTGGACGGCGGCGTGTCACTGCATTTGAGAGCCACGCTTGGCCAGCTTCAATCGCTCGGCGACGTGACGTTGCCCTGGGCACCTTTCTTTGAGGACCAAGAAACCCTCGAAGGCATGCTGACTTCAGTGGGCATGATTTTGCCCGAAAGCATTGGACGTGCGGACCCCATCGACTGGCAAGAAGCCAAAGAAAATCTGGAAGGCCCTATCCACGCCGACTTGGTCAAGTTGGGGATGACCTCCGAAAACCGAGACACATTCTTTGCCGTCATCGACTGGCTGCGAAGCCGTCCTTTGGCCTCCTGAATACAAACAAAGACAGAACATGACATCACATTTTCTTCGAAACACGCAGCAGCATGTGGGCTTTGCGGCGCTGCCTACAAATCGTCCGTGGCGTGTGAAATTGGGCATGGACCCCACGGCTCCCGACTTGCATTTGGGCCATGCGGTTTTGTTGCGCAAGATGCGTGAATTTCAAGACGCGGGCCACGAAGGCATCTTGGTAGTCGGTTCGTTCACCGCCCAGATTGGTGACCCAACGGGCAAGAACAAAACCCGTCCACCGCTGACCGCCCAAGAGGTGCAGGCCAATGCGAAAACGTACATCGAGCAAGCCTTCTTGATTTTGGACCCCGCCAAGACGACCGTGGTGCACAACGACGCTTGGCTGGGAAACATGAACGCTGCGTCCCTCGTAGCGCTCATGTCCAAAGTCACGGTGGCCCAGGTTTTGACGCGCGAAGACTTCTCCAAGCGCATGCAGGCCAACGAATCCATTTCGATGCACGAGTTGCTCTACCCCTTGATGCAAGCGGCAGATTCGGTCGAATTGCGCGCCGACATCGAGTTGGGCGGAAGCGACCAATGGTTCAATCTGCACATGGGCCGAACCTTGCAGGAAAAGTCAGGCCAGCCGGCGCAGGCGCTCTTGACCATGCCGCTCTTGGTGGGCCTGGATGGCGTGCACAAGATGTCCAAGTCGCTCGATAACCACATCGGGTTGAAGTCCGACCCCATCGATAGCTTTGGCCGATTCATGTCGGTGAGCGACGAAACGATGTGGAAGATGCTGCCCCTCTTGGCCATCTGGTCCGATGAACAGATCGAGGAGCTGCGAACAGCGTGCAGCAACGGATTGGCCAACCCCATGCAGGTCAAAAAGGATGCGGGCCGTGATGTGTTGGCGATGCTCCATGGCGTGCAGGCCGCTCAGGATGCCGTCCTCGCCTTCGAGGCCCGCCATCAAAAGAAGGCTGCTGCCCATGAGCCGCGAGAAGCGCTGGTTCAGGGTGGAGCGCGAAGCGTCGTGTCCATCATCAAGGAATTGGGCTTCGCTGATAGCATGTCCGATGCGGGCCGCAAAATGGAGCAAGGCGGTGTACGCATCGATGGCGAGAAAGTCTTGGACCGCAAAGCCGAACTTGGCGAAGGCCAATTCCTGATTGAAGTGGGCAAACGCCAAAGCTGCCAATTGACCTTGAAGCAAGGAGCACCCGATGCCAGCCTCGTTCCCAACCTATGAGCATTGGCGTGCCACCATGGCGGACATGGTGTTGTTCCACCAAGAGCAAGCCTTGCCGTGGCTTTGGTTGCCAACACCCAGCCTCTGGATTGAGCAATTGCACAGCGAGGACGATGCCGAGCAAGCCGCCCTGCGGGCAAAATTGATTGCGCCTTCAACGCCACAACCGGACGGGCTCAGTTGGTACGCGTGGGACACCCGCGACAAAAAATGGTTGGCCGACGAGCCCATGTTGGTGCAATGGTACTCCCATTGGGTTCACGCACAAAGCGTTGGTTGACGCCTCCCACCTATGGTAAAATAGGGGTTTTAGAACCCATTCATTCGTTACCATGATCATCACAACCAACGACAAATCCGTCGAATCTTCTGGCCTTGGACAAACGGCAGCGTTCGGAATCAAAAACTCCGCCGCAGCGTTTCAATTGCTTTCCTCCGGTTTGTACACCAACAAGATTCGTGCTGTGTTGCGCGAAATTGGTTGCAATGGCGTGGATGCGCATGCCTTGAACGGCAACAAAGACAAGCCCATCGAAGTCAAACTGCCCAACCGCCTGGACAGCCAATTTCACATTCGTGATTTTGGCCCAGGCCTGTCCCACGACCAAATCATGAAGTTGTACAGCACGTACTTCGATTCGACCAAGCAAGCTTCGGACGACTACATTGGTGGTTTCGGCGTTGGCTCAAAATCGCCGTTCGCGTACACGGATGCGTTCACGGTGATCTCACGCCACAAGGGCATGGAGCGCGTTTACGCCGCATTCGTGAACGACGAGGGCATGCCCACCATCGCGCAGATGGGCGATGAAGTACAAACCAGCGAAAACGATGGCCTCACGGTGGGGTTTCCCGTGAAGCCAGAAGACTTTCAAGCCTTCGAGTCAGAAGCCAAAGAAGTCTATTCCGCCTTCAAAGTACCCCCTACGATTCTTGGACTCGCCATGGATCTCAAGCGGTTCGCCTCCAAACCTGTGGTCGATGGGGTCTCCGTCATTGTCTCGACCAGCAACAACCACTGGGAACACCGCAACGAACTGAACTTGAACATGGGCGGGGTTCGCTACCCATTGACCGCATTTTCTGAAAAGTTGCGCAACGCCAACGAAAACCTATCGCCGGAAGCCGCTTGGCTTTACGCGCAAGGCGTGGAAATCGATGTTCCCATTGGTTCTGTATCCGTAGCGGCCTCCCGCGAAGCACTGCAATACGACAAAAAGACAATGGCCGCCATCCCAGGCATCATCCACGAAGCCGCCCAGCGGTGCTTGGTCCAATTGCAAGATACCTTGAATGCCATCGACAAAAGCAAGTCGCCCGTCGAGCGCGCGCAGGAGCTGCGGGAAGCCCTCTCCAACATGGGCAATCTTGCTTGGAAACGCGTGGGCGAAAAGGTCATGAAAAACCTGTTCCCCGACCCGGCCGATCGGATGGCCTGCCAAATGGCGTTGACCGGGAAATACACCGTTGAGACCGAAAATTTCCCCGCGTTGCACGTATGGTACATGCAGGGCTCGCTGCACGAACGTATCCACGAGCATGGGGTCAAGGGTTTCTCCATCGACGATTACGAGGGACGCAAGAAAATCGTGACCTCCTTACGACGCAACTGGAATTTGGCGATGTCCGCCGACCAAGGACGCGCTCTCATCTTCGCTGAAACCACGCACAGCTTGTGCCCTGCAAAGGATGGAGGCCCCCTGGTCAAAATGGATTTTGACGGAATCGAGTTGGAGCTGAGCAATGTTTTGCCCGTTTTCGAGTCCGACCGTGCCATTACCATCGAAGCTTTGCTGGAAAACCATCAAGCGCAACCCACGACGGACTATCATAGCCGCCCCAACAAAAAATTCATTGTTTGCCCCGTAGCCCAGTTCGACAAGGACAAAAAACCGGTGGCGTTGACCGCAGCCCAACTGCAAGAGTTTGAAACGCAAAAAGCAGCGTTCTACAAACAGTACAGTATCAAGCCAGAAACATTGAAGCCGCTATCGACCGTGACCGCGCCTGTCAAAGTCAAAGCGGCGCCTGCTGTTTGGACCATCCCCTTGGATGTACGCCAAGTCGTCAGCCTCAAACGCACCCTGCGGGGTATTCCATCGAGCGAAGTGGGGCAAGCTCACCACCACGCGTCTCGCGCGGCCATGGCGTACGTGGTCTACGACCGCAAGTCTTCGCAAGACAACATGCATCGATTCCACTCCTCCGATTTGATGCAGCAGTCGGACAAGTACGCCGAATATTTGCAGTACAGCACGCAATTGAAGAAATACAATATTCCCACCGACGTTCAGCTGGTGGATAAAAAAGATTTGCCTGCGTTCAAGACGATGTACCCGCACGCCATGCCGTTTTCGCAGTACCTCGAAAATTTGCGCAAAGACCCCAGTTTTCAACATGAGATGGACCAATGGGCCAACAATCGGCCCAAATTGGTGCACATGGATCACTACGCCGAATTGTGGGTGGCGTTGGCCAAAAAGATTCCCGATTTGTCCCCAGCGTCCTTGCTGGCCCAACTGGTGCAACAGTGGACCCAGCACTCCACGTTGGGCGGTCAGTACGGAGAAGATTCGCGCAAGCGTCAGTTTTACAACTTGATCTCCGGCAAACAGTTTCCAGAGAATACCCTCATCAATACGTCGGCCGATGTTGCGCAATTGAACGATGTGTACCCGTACATTCGCTATTTCGATTACAACACTCCGGACAGCATCAAAAAGGAGTACATCACCTCCATCAACGACACCTGGGGTTGGGGCCCGGTGCGTGCGACAAATACGTCAGTGCCTGGCTTGGCCCCAGCTCCAACTCCCTACCCAGCAGGCCCCATGCCCTGACAATACGGACGGTTGCAGAAAATACCGGCCCGGGCCGGTATTTTTGTATGCCTTTGCATACAAAAATTTAAATGATGCGTACGCATCGCGAAAATTCATATATAATCAGATATATGACTCTAAACTTTTCTATTTGCCGTGCGCTAATGCTTGTTGGTCTCGCAATGTTGACCCAGGCGGTCAATGCCGCTCAACCGGCCCCTGCCAATCTCATCGAGACGCGCCAAGAAGAAGCCATGGCCCTGATGGAGCAATGGAACGCCGAAAAGCTTTTTTCGACACCGGTGCAAGTCCACATCAAGGCCATCAACCCCAACTCCGAAGCGGCCAGCACGCAACACGAGACGTACTTCCAAAAAGGAGCCTGCCACATTGTGGTCTATGTCGACCCAAGGCACGGTGGCCCGTTGCTCCCGGGGATCGCACCGTTGCAAGACCACGAGCATGCCCTCGCATTCGAAACCGTTGTCCTGCACGAATTGAGCCACTGCGCTCACTTTGCCCTCCCCCTGCGTTACGACAATCCCCTATGGAGCGCCAAGCATAACGCCGTGATGAGCGTACAAATGGTAATGGCCCAACAAATGTACAATGAAACACGTTTTGTGGATGCACAAATGGAGCATGTGGCGGATGCCTACGCGGCAGTAAGGATGCGCATGCGCTACCACGATAGCCCCGCCATCGGTGCGTTCTTGACCAAGTATTTTGGACTGCGTGAACATTGGCAACAGGTTATCTCGTCCCGCTCTGGTCCCACCGCGTATCTCCAGCATGCAACGCAACGTGCGCTGCGATGGGCCATGGATGTGGACATCCATCCTCCCCAGCTCCGTACACCCAGGGAGTGGCTCCATAGTGCGGTGCAGGCGGCCTCCATGACGGCTCTTGCCACGTCCAAACGCCAAGTCGCTTGGGGCGGATTGGGCGCGTTGCTGTGCGCCACTTCGTCCAGCAGCACCGAATGGTCTTCGACGGCATCCAGTGCTCTGGCCCGCATTGCAGCCGATGACATTACCTTCATGCCACCTGGCCCATGGCGGACGTTGGCTCTGGACTTTGAAGGTGCTGCCCATCATATGGAAAAGAATCAAAAGGTTTTTGACCAAACCGAAGCCCGTCATGCCTTGGACGATTTGGACGATTTACGCATGTTTATGACGCATGGGGGAAAGGACCCTATTCCATTGCACACGGACAAGATTGGCAAACCAGAAGGTCTCGTCCCCCTGGACCTGGCCGTAGGCGCGCCAGTGGTGCATGGCGCAGCACAAGAGCGTCAAGCCAACGGTTGCGTGGCTGTCAATCCCAAGCATTGATATTTCAAGCCCCGCTTGGTACCATGGTTCCTTAGGAGAAAACAGTATGCGTGCTGCTATTTTGGGAGCCGGTGTAGTGGGCGTTGCCACGGCATGGTACCTGCGGGAACGTGGATGGGACGTTGACGTCTACGATCGCCAGCCCGATGTCGGGATGGAAACCAGCTTTGCCAACGGTGGCCAAATCTCGGTCAGCCATGCAGAGCCCTGGGCTGCTCCCGGTGTTCCCATGAAAGCCTTGAAGTGGCTGGGCCAAGAGGATGCACCACTTTTGTTTCGTCCCCAAATGGACATCCAGCAATGGACGTGGGGCCTGAAATTTCTTCGGGAATGCACCCACGGTCGTTGGCTTGCCAACACCAAGAATTTGATTGCCCTGGGATTGTACAGCCGCCAAGCGCTGCAGGATTTGCGCCAGGCTCTACCGCTAGCCTACGAGCAAGCAACACGGGGCATCATGCATGTCTATACGGAAGCAGGCTCGTTTGAAGACGCCAAAGTGCACGCCAAAACCATGGAGTCCTTGGGCGTGGACCGCGTGGTTTTGACGCCCGAGCAAGCCTTGCGCCACGAGCCCGCTTTGCGCCATCTGCTGCCCCGCATTCAAGGCGCCACGTACACCCAAAGCGACGAACAAGGCGATGCGTTGCTTTTTACCCAACAGCTGGCGTACTACTGCAAAATGCGTGGCGTGCGTTTTCACCATGGTGTCAACATTACCAAACTGGTCGGCAGCGACGGTAAAGTTCAAACCGCCGTTGGTTGCACCAACGACGGCATGGCCGTGTTCATGGACGCCGATGCATTTGTTGTCGCGCTTGGCCCACATTCGCGCAAACTCACCGAGCCTTTGGGGCTGAACATCCCTATCTACCCCGCCAAGGGGTACTCCGCCACCTACCGCATCGAGGATTTTGGCAAAGTGCCCACCATGAGCATGACGGATGAATCGCGCAAGGTGGTGTTCAGCCGTCTGGGCGACTACCTACGCGTGGCGGGCACGGCCGAATTCAATGGCTTCAACATGGATTTGAACAAAGAGCGTTGCGAAGCCCTGGACCGGGCAACCCTCGACTGGTTCAAAGGCGGCGTGGACCACGACTCCGTCCAGTATTGGACCGGCCTGCGCCCCGCGACGCCCAACAACACGCCCTGGATTGGCGTTGCCAAACCCTATTCTAACCTGTACTGGAACACCGGTCACGGAACATTGGGCTGGACGCACGGATGCGGCTCCGCCAAAGGCTTGGCCAGCATCATGGACGGGGAAACGCCCGATTGCGCCTTTTCCTGGAAGCGCTGAGGCAGTGTGCTAAAATGGGGGCATGATAACTGCTCAGCCCACAAAGCAAGACCTACAAACGTTCTGGGAACAAGAACCCCTGGCGTTCCACACCAGCCCGATGAAAGGGTTTGAAGAGCAGGGGTTGAGCGCGGCCCAGTGGTCGCTGCTTACGCACCCCACGCACGAATTTTGGAAAGACAAAAGCCCACCGCGCGCCGCGAGTCTCTGGGCTTGGGCCATCGACAATACCCCCGAGGAAGCAGAAACCCTCGACATGATGGCGCGGCTGGGCGTGCCGGTTGCCCCCGACACCTTGGTGCGTTTGTTGCTGCGTTCCGCCAGCGGCAACGCCAAAATTCCGAGCACGGTCATGGCATTTGCAAGAATGCACCCCATGGCTTGGATCACGGAAAAAGACAAGGCGACGGCCCCCGAGCTGCTGGCAGCGCCCAAGAACATTGCGCACCTTGCGTTGCTCGACGACGCGCCAGAATTGCTCCATTGGAAGAAGGCTTCCACGGGCAACGGATTGCTGCACTGCGCCGTTCTCTACAAGTCCAAACCCACCATCGCGGCCTTGCTTGGCAAGGGTGCAAGCCAAGAGCCCAATCATGCGGGCGTTACCCCAAAAGAGCTGGCCGAACAAGAAACCGTGGCGTGGCCATCTACATTTGGTCAGCCCAAAAAAGCAATGAGCGGCTTGACTCCGCCGGCCACACCGCGCGCCCGTGGGGACAAGCCGGCCCCAGGCGCCTCGGGCGGCAACCAGATGAGTTTGTTCGAGTAAACGCGTTCAACCACGCATAAAAAAACCGCACCGAAAGTGCGGTTTTTCGTCAACGCCACCAATCAAAGACCTGGCGTGGTGTGCTGCAATCCGACGGCCGCTTCTTCCGCCAGGCGCATATCCTTGACGAGCGTGCGCACCGTTTCCATGCGTTCCGAACGCGGCAGCGCCTTGTAGCTTTCGGCCGTCGGGAAGTTCTTCAAGAGCGCGTCCACCATGGGCACGTACTCTTCGTCGAGTTTGAGTTTGAACTTCTCGGGATGGTTGTACATGAATGCAATGTTGTTGTCCGACAAGCGTCCAACGAATTTTACCGCCAGGTACGACGTTGTTTTGAACTTGACCACCGGTTCTCCTTGATGGCGCACAATGTAGCCTTCGCCATCGTGCTCGTTGGCCCACTTGCGCACTTCACCAAAAGTCACCGAGAAGTGCTTGGGGCGACGCAGTTGCAGTTCGCCCCCGATGAGGTCCAGGTACTCTTCGCTTTCCAGGGGATCGTTGATGCCCTTGCCGCGTGCACCGATGAGCCACAGGCCTTCTTCTTCGGGCTTGTACTTGACCGGGTGCTCGTTGTCCTTGGGGTGGATCACTTCGAACATGAGTGTCTTGCCGCCTTGCGAGGACGCTTCTTGTTCGTTGAAGTAATTGAGCAGCCGCTCTTTCACATCGGGCGTGATGAAGTCGTTGATGTAGCCCACGAAGTCCGAGTCGAACGAGCCCGTGGTCGTAACCAGCAATTCGTTTTTGTAAGGATTCTTCGTGATGCAACCCATGAAGCCATTGAGCTTTTCCACCGCTTGCACAATGGCGTCATCCGGCAAATCGAGGGCCGTACCATTTTCGCCGTAGTTGAAAATTTTGTCGAACGGGTGCTGCACGATGTGACCGGCCATGTCCAAGACCAAGCCGCGTGCCTTGACCAAGAAAGGATGCTCGCTCCACAGGTTGTCGTAGAACACAGACTTGCCGTATTTGTACAGGGACACCGGCGTCTGCGCATCGGGGTGGTCCACCTTGCGAACGCGCTTGGCGTCCATGAGTTTTTCAATGTCTGCAAAATCAAATGACTTCATACCGGTTTCCTTATGGGTGTAGCTTTTCAAAGCGCCTGCCTTCTCGTAATTGTACACGCAATCTGCCACCGAGAAGTGTTCGCGCGAGAAGTTGTCGTAGTTGAACGCGATTTGTGTCTTGTGCACATTCAGCGCGAATGCTTGCTCCGGGCCGTGGGTCAAGGCATCGCGCGCATAGCCATCCAGGCGAACGATGGCCAGTTGCCCCCCGAACGCTTGATCGAACTCCACCGAGTGCACGTGGGGTTGATTCGAGATTTGGCGAATGTGCCCACGAAACAGCGTGTATTTGTTGATGCCGCGCTGAACGTTGTCTTCGTAGCGCGCGTCCGAGTCCACCTTGCCAAAGTCGGAGTCTCCGTAGAACAATCCCGATTTGGGCGTTGTCAACGGGTCGAAATGCACAATATCGGCATGGGCGAACGCAAACGATTGCCCGTGGGACTCCACCACGCGGTACCCCGGTTGCGCCCTCAGGAACCCAATGAGCCGCTCTTGCGTTTCCTTGGGTTGCCCCATGAGGGCCAGGAATGTTTCGGTGGATGAGCGCGAGCGGCCCTTGGCTTCGCCCGTGCGCATCCAATGATCCCACGTCTTCAACAGTTTGTCTTCGTGGTTGCCCGGCACGAAAATATGTTCGCCCAAGGTGCAAGCACGTTCCACGTAGTGCAGCATCAACAGACTTTGACGGCCACGGTCCACCACGTCCCCCAAAAACAGCAGTTT
>RRZU010592419.1_pt1 | contig 17713 bp, 15 predicted proteins | sample 2165561 | NCBI WGS metagenome assembly RRZU01 (sample SAMN10456909, study PRJNA506462) | wastewater metagenome | isolation source: wastewater sludge | place: USA: Moscow, Idaho | reverse complement strand
CTGCTACGTGGTGTCCTGTCGTCCACCTGAGCCAAAGAGAAGACGGCGAGACCAGCATGGGCAGTGATGGCATCGAGCAGAGTCGCCTTCTGGGCGTCGGTGAGCCCTCCGAGTGGTCTCTCGAGCTTCGTCACACCCGCTCCCCTAGCCGCGTCGAAAGACCATTCTGTCATGCCCACCGTGCTGCGTGTCGACACGCTGCGAAGGGGAGGGCAGTGCGCATGCGTCGTTGCAGCTTCGTTGACCTCGTGCCCAGGAGTGCACCCGAGCTAGTAACTGCGAAGGGCTCGAGCTCAGCGGACTGAACGCGGAACAATTGCGGTCCTACTAGCTAACGCTCTCCCGGTGGAGTTGGCAGGTGACGCTCAGCGAACCAGCGTGACCGACTCGAGCATGGAATGAGGTCTTCTGGGGCGGTAGACCTGGTGTGACGCGTATGCGGCAGATTGATCGGATAGCAGTGGCCCATGGGGGCAACCATGGGGGCAACCAGCCTGAACCAGTGCGAACTCACACGGATGCCAAGGGTGCCTCGGGCCTAGTCGGCGAGGTATGATCGGACCCAAGCGGACGCTGCCGAACAGCAAACGCGATGACTACGGAGCAGAAGGTTGGGGGTTCGAGTCCCTCCGAGCGCGCCAGGTAAGGCCCCGGTTTCCACCGGGGCCTTCTTTGTGTTCCAACACCATGTGACAAGGCGCTCGCCCTGCCGTTCCGCCCTGTCCCACTTCGCGCATGAGCCTCACCGATCCTGCCGCCGTCGTGGCCCGTTCCCCGAGGCGACGGCCCATCGCCGCAACCATCGCCCGGTTCTCGCTGATGCTCTTCGGCGGTTTCGCCTGCGGATACGGCTGGGGAGGAATCGCCCTCCACACTGCGGACGGGGTCAGCCGCCGACGATCATCGCGGCCGCCGTCATCGTCGGCATGGTCTCGGCCCTTGCGGGCAACGCGTTCTGCTGGGCCACGGGCTCGGCGTCCCGCTTGTGGGCGCGACCATCTTCATCCCCGCCTCGGTCGGCCTCTGGCTGGTCGCCCGGCAGTTTCCTGAATCGGCACTACAGCGATAGACCGCCATCGCCCTGCTGGTGCTGGGCGTCCTGCTCCTGATCGCGCGTCTGGCCCGCGAGCGGGCCCGCAACCCGGTCGGGGAGAGCCAGACGACCCGACTCTGGTTCGACCCGCGCGACCCAGGCAATCAGCGGCGCATCGTCGTCGAGCTGGCCGAGGACAACCTGTTCGACCTGTAGCCATAGGCTGCCCCCATGCACGACTTCGAGGTCCGACGGGCACGCGACGACGAACTGGAGCGCGTGGTCAGGCTCCGCTGGCTGTGGACCCTCGAGCGTGGTCAGGACCCGGGCGACGAGCAGCGCTACGTCCGCGACGCGTCGGCCTGGGCGCGCGAGCACAGCCAGACGCACCTGCCTCACGTCGCGATCGGACCCGACGGGGCGGTCCTCGGCATGGCCTGGCTGGCGCTGACGCCGCGGGTCGCGACGACCACCAGCCTGCACCGGGTCTCCGGCGACCTGCAGTCCTGTTACGTCCTGCCCAAGGCCAGACGAGCCGGCGTCGGCTCGGCGCTCGTGGCAGCGGTCCTCGCGACGGCGCGTGAGTTGGGGGCCGAACACGTCACCGTCCACGCCACCGACGACGGAGCAAGGCTGTACGAGCGGGGCGGGTTCCGCGTCGATCCGCTGCTTCTCTGGGCCGACCTGCGCACCTGAGCGCCGCGGTGAACGCACGCTCAGGGGGAACGACTCGGGCAAGAGTCTTGTCGTCGTCGGAGCCCTCCGCGTAGCCTCAGCCCATGGAGGAAACCATCCTCTCCATCGACCAGGCAGGCCCCGACGATGTCCGGGCCTGCGCCACCGTGCTGACAAGGGCACTCGGCGACGACGACGTGCTCCGCGCCATCATCCGGGGCGAGAACCGGCCGCCACGCGTCACCGCCCTCTACGTCGCGCTCCTCGAATCTGGCCCGATCGCGCACCGGACGGTCGACGTCGTGCGGGTCAACGGCGGCCCCATCGTCGGCGTCGGCATGTGGACCGGCCCCGACCAGGACGAGTCGTGGCTGCAGCACCCCATCCAGCCGCTGCGCGAGATCCGCGCCATCGGGCTGCGGCATCTGAGCATCGTGCGGGCGATGGACGCCGAGTACGCATCCTTCCGCCCGCAGTACCCGCACTGGTATCTGACCGATCTGGCGGTCGACCCGGGAAGCCAGGGCCTCGGCATCGGGTCGGCGCTGCTGCGCGACCGCCTCGCCAAGGTCGACGCCGACGGCCTTCCTGCATACCTGGAGGCGACGACCCCCGCCAGTCGCCGCCTGTACGAGCGGCACGGCTTCGCGTACGTCGACACCATCAACCCGGAGGGCCCCTCCGCGTTCGCCATGGTCCGCCCCGCGCAGGGGGACGCGACGGCGTAGCTTCGAGCGCGCTCCGGGGCCGGCCTTCCAGGCCAGGTCATCGAGAGGTCGCCATGCGCGCGGGGGCGAGCGCCTCGCGAAGCTCCTCGCTCCAGCTTCCAGGTGCTCGACGTGGCCTCTGGCGACCTCGACGTCAGCGCCGCGCGCAGGTACGACTGCTACGCGTGGCTGCCAACGCAGGGGCGAGTCGGGGCTTACCACATCCCGCTTGGCGCGGTAACTCGTGATCGGCTGCATGTTCCCGGCCTCGCACAGCAGGCGTTCCAGGGAGTCGCAGCGCGCGCCCGAGGGCGCCTGGCGCGCTGTGCAGGGTTCGGCGAGGACGCTGGATGGGGCATCTTCAGCGCCCACATTCAGGCGTGGGGTTAGCCTTGGTCGTGTTTGAAAGCGAGGACCGATGCGACCCGGCGCCAGCCACTCTCACATCAGCCAGTACAACGAGAATGCGGTCATCCACGCACTCCGCGCACTCGGCCCCACAAGCCAGACCGACATCGCCGCACACACAGGCCTGTCGGTTCCCGCCGTCTCCACGATCGTGCGGAACCTGCGGCAGGACGGCTACCTGACGGAGGTGCGCACCGAGTCCGTGGGCCGCGGGCGGCCGCGCGTGATCGTCGACCTCGTGCCATCGGCCAGCTACGCCGTCGGCCTCCACATCGACCCCGCGATCATGTCGGCGGTCGTCCTCGACCTGCGCGGCCAGGTCGTCGAACAGGGCACGAGTGAGAAGATCGACCCGAACGACCCCGAGAGTTCGCTCGACGCGGCGGCCGCCCTGATCGACGACCTGGTGAACCGGTCGGGCATCAACCGCGATCGCCTGCTCGGCGCCTGCGCCGCGGTCCCCGGGCCGCTCGACGGCGTGGGCTCCATCGTCGACACCGTGTGGCTGCCTGGGTGGACCGGCGTCGCGATCGGGGAGGCCCTCACCCAACGGCTCCACACGCCGGTCCCGGTCGTCAAGGACACCATCGCGGCCGTCGTCGGAGAGAACTGGGTGCGGGGCGGTGAGAGCCTCGACTCGACGATGGTCTTCGTCTACCTCGGCACCGGCACGGGCATCGGGCTCTCCATCAACGGCGAACCAGTGCGTGGCTCCTCCGGAAATGCTGGCGAGATCGGCCGGATGCTGCTGTCGCTCGGCAGCCCAGGCAAGCGGGGCATCGACAACGACCCGTTCATCCTCGTCCAAGAGGCTCAGGAGCAAGGGGTTCTCCAGGGCGATCCGCCTTCTCGCTGGGAACTCCGCGCGCTCGAGGGGCAGTTCCGCGAACTCTGTCAACTGGCGTTGGACGGCGACGACGGGGCGGAGCGCATCCTGCGCGACGCCGGCTCACGCATCGCCGAGATGGTCGTGATGGTGGCCGAGGTCTTCGACGCCGACGCCGTCGTCTACGGCGGCCCCAACTGGAGATTCGTCCAGCCGTTCTACGAGGACGCCGCGATCGTCGCACTGGCTAGGCCGTCCGCGCGCGGACCGCACCCAGTCACCGTGTTGTCGACCGCCATGGGTGCCGAGGTTGGCGCCATCGGCGCCGCGTGCGCAGTCCTCGATGCCAGGTTTGTCCCGCGCGCCCCCGGCCGCCTCTGAGGCTTGTCTATACAAACATAACGATTTGGTAACAGTCCCCGGATAGCTTGACTTCGATTTTCTTTACGTCACAGAATAAAAGGGTTGCGACGTCGCGGCGACGTCCCCCACACTCATCGGAGAGCCATGATCACGATCGCCAATGCACCCGTTTCGTACGGTGTCTTCGGCCTCGCCAAGCCCGAACTCGTCGAACTACCAACCGGTGATGCGTTGCTCGACCTGGTTCAGCAGGCTGGCTACGACGGGGTCGACCTCGGTGCCCACGGGCTGTTCGGCACCGGCGAAGACCTCCTGGACAATCTCGAGCGACGCGGGCTCGGCCTCGCGGGCGGCTGGGTCGACTATCCGTTCGCTGGCGAGGACGCCGAGTTCGAGGCGGCCTTCGAGGCGGCCAAGCCGGTACTCGACGACTTCGCTCTTGTCGCCTCTCAGCAGTCGGGCCACCGCCCGCTTCCGACGATCGCCGACGCCGGCGACGCCGTCCGAAAGGCGCACCCAGGCGGCACACCCGAACTGCAACTCACCGGTGAGCGCTGGGCGCGCTTCGTGGCCCGCGTCGAGCGCGTCGCCGAGCACGTCCGCGCGCTTGGGCTCGAGCCGACGTTTCACCACCACGCGGTGACCTACATCGAGACCCCGTCCGAGATCGACGCGTTCCTGCGCGACACGACGATGGACCTCACCTTCGACACCGGCCACCTGCTCCTCGGCGGAGGAGACCCGACGGCCGACCTCAAGCGTTGGGCTGGGAGGATCAATCACCTTCACCTCAAGGACGTCGACCTCGGCATCCTCGAGGCCGCGAAGGGGTCCGACGACCCGCTGCGCGACGTGTGGGAGAAGCGGGTCTTCGTGGCGCTCGGCGAGGGCGACCTCGATCTCGACGGCATCGTCGGCGACATCGTCGCAAGCGGGTTCGACGGCTGGCTGGTCGTCGAGCAGGACATCGTCCTGATGAACCAAGCCGATCTCGACCGCGCCGTCGCCGATCAGATCGCCAACCGCGAGACCCTCAGGCGGTGGTTCGCGTGACGCGAGTCGCACTCATCGGGCTGGGCGGGATCGCCCAGTCGGTCCACCTGCCCGTCATCCAGCGCAACCGTGCCGAGGTCGACTTGGCCGCGGTCGTCGAACTCTCCCCCTCCCGCCTGACGACGTTCGGCGAGCGCTACGGCGTGCCGCAGGAGGGCCGTTTTACCAGCCTCGACGCCTTGCTGGGGGCCATCGCCGAGGGCTCCGTCGTTATCGACGCGGCCATCGTCGCGACCGGAGGCGGCCACACCGATGAGGCCCTGGCGTTGATCCGGGCAGGGGTGAAAGTGCTCGTCGAGAAGCCACTCGGCTGGAGCTCAGCCGATCTGGAGGCCCTCGAGGCCGGGCTTGCCGAGGACGGGCTCGACCCTCGCGCCTGGCTGCGCATCGGCTACATGAAGGAGTACGACCCCGCCGTCGCCGCCGCGAAGAGCGCGCTCGACGGCCTCGCCGTCCGCGAGGTGCGGGTCGAGGTGCTGCACCCTGCCGACGGCGCACAGTTGCACTTCGCACGGCTCGACCTTGCCGCGGACGACGCGGACAAGGAGTTGCTCGCCAGGCTCGGCGCCCGCGGGCAGCGCTCGATCACCGATGCGACCGGAACCGACGACGACACCCTGCGCAAGCTCTGGTCCAACGTCGTGCTGGGCTCCGTCATCCACGACATCGCGCTCACGCGCCACCTCGGGCTGGGTCTTGACCGAGTCCTACACGCCCGACGCGTCGGCGACGACTTCCCTGGTTCCGTCTTCGCCGCTGGGCTCACGACCGAAGGAACGGCCTGGAACCTCGGCTGGCATTTCATCTCCGACTACCCCGAATACCACGAGACAGTCACCGTCCACCATGAAAGGGGAACCGTCCAACTCGAGTTCGCGACGCCCTACATCCTCAACGCCCCGACCAAGCTCACGGTGGCGACCGGAGGAGATCAGTTGAGCAGCCGGGTCGAAGTGCAGACCTGGCCCCAGGAGGAGGCGTTCGAGCGCGAACTGCGCGCTCTCGTCTCCCTCGCGGCAGGCACACCAACGGACGGATCGTCCCTCCAGGAAGCCCGCCTCGACCAGACAAGTGCGCAGGCGCTCTGGCGTGCCTGCGCCGCGACGGTCGACCTCGAAGACGAGGCCGACCGTGGAACCGCCCGCTAGGGCAGGCTCCACACCAACCGAAAGGAAAACGATGTTGTCGTTCATCGCCAAGGCGACGCGCACGGTCGCGCTCGTCGGCGCCGTCGCGCTGGCCGCCACGGCCTGTTCCCCTTCAGCCACCAACTCCGAATCACCCGGCGCCGAGGGCGGCAAGAAGACCCTCTCGATCATGGTCAACGCCATCGCGGGTGGCAAGAACGCCGCGGAGGCCGAGTGGATCGAGTCCTACGTCATCCCCGAGTTCACCGCCGCCCAGAAGGAGAAGGGCGTCGAGGTCGAGGTCAAGTTCGAGCCCCAGGGCGTCGACGACGAGGACTACAAGACCAAGATCGCCCTCGACCTCAGCTCCGGCAAGGGCGCCGATGTGCTCGGCATCGACGGCATCTGGACGGGTGAGTTCGCCCAGGCCGGCTACATCAAGCCGCTGAACCAGGTCTCCAAGGACTCCGACTCCTGGGACGGCTGGGAGCAGATGACCGAGGCCGTCCAGCAGGCGCTCTCCTTCGAGGGTGAGCGCTACGGCGTCCCGCAGGGCTCCGACGGTCGCGTCATCTACTACAACAAGACGCTCTTCAAGGACGCCGGCCTCCCCGAGGACTGGCAGCCGACGTCGTGGGACGAGATCCTCGAGGCGGGGCGCGCGCTGAAGAAGCTCGACGGCGTCACCCCGATCCAGCTCAACGCGGGCACCGCGATGGGTGAGGCCACCAGCATGCAGGGCTACCTCCCGATGCTGATGGGCACCGGACAGAAGCTCTGGGCCGACGGCAAGTGGTACGGCGACACGCAGGGCATGCGCGACGTCCTCGATTTCTACAAGAAGATCTACGTCGATGAGGGCCTTGGCGATCCGATCCTCCAGCAGGAGGCCTCTGGCCGCGACACCTCGTTCGCCGAGTTCGCCGCGGGCAAGATCGGTATCCTATTCGAGGGCGACTACTTCTGGCGCTCCGTGATCAACCCGGCCGAAGGCGTCGGGACGGCTCCGATGGCCGACCGCGATGAGGTTGTCGGCTACGCGAAGATCCCGGCGATGAAGCCCGGCTCGGGCGTCAACGGGCAGGACTTCGTCTCCATGTCCGGCGGCACCGGCCGCGTGCTCAACCCGAACTCGGCCAATGCCGATCTCGCCTGGGAACTGCTGGCGTTCATGAACTCGCCTGAGGCCTTCGAGGCCCGCTCGGCCGGCACCTTGTCCATCTCGCCCCGCAAGGACGTCAACGACAAGCTGCTCGCCTCCGACGAGATGCTGACCTTCGTCAACAACGAGGTTCTGCCCATCACCGCCTACCGCCCCGGCCTCGCCGAGTACCCGGAGGTTTCCGCGAAGCTGCAGCAGGCGACGCTGGACGTCGTGTCCGGCACCTCGACAGAGGACGCCGCCAAGGCGTTCGCCGACGCCCTCCCGTCCATCGTGGGCGGCGAAGAGAACATCGCTCAGGGCTGATTTGTCATGAGCACCACCGCATCGGCGCCGGGAACGAAGAGTTCCCGGCGCCGGGCGGAGGATGTGGCCGGCCTGGGAACGAAGCGAGCCATCGTCTTCGTGACCCCGGCGCTGCTCCTCATCGCCCTCTTCCTCCTGTTCCCGGCCCTGTGGACGGTCTACCTCGGGATGACCAACTACAGGCTGACCGGCCTCGCCGCGGCCAACACGGAGTTCGTCGGCCTCCAGAACTAATCCCAGGCGCTTGGTGACAAGAGCTTCTGGAACTCGCTCTGGCTGACCGTCATCTTCGTCGGCTTCTCGGGCGTGCTCGGTCAGACGCTGCTCGGCTTCACGCTCGCCTGGTCGACCCGGCGCATCGCGGGCTGGGCGCGCACCGTCCTCGAGTCGGTGGTGCTCGCCGCCTGGGTCATCCCCGGGTCCGTTCACGCGTTCCTCTGGATCGCCCTTCTCGACCGCCGCGGCGGAACGCTCAACGCCCTGCTCGGCACCGAAGGCAAGGCGTGGCTGATCGAGAACCCGATGACGATCATCATCATCTTCAACATCTGGGTCGGCACCGCCTTCTCGATGCAGCTCTTCTCTTCGGCACTGTCGGCTGTTCCGCCGTCGCAGATGGAGAGTGCACGCATGGCGGGGGCTTCCGGTTGGGAGCAGTTGCGCGACGTCGTCCTGCCGAACATCCGCGGCCACGTGCTCACCAACACGCTCATGATCACGCTGTGGACGTTCAACACGTTCACGCCCTACCTGCTCACCGCTGGCGGCCCCAACGGTAAGACGGAGATCCTCTCGGTCTACATCTACAAGACCGCCATCCCGGGCGGCCAGCTCGGCTTCGGTGCTGCGATCTCGATGATCATGCTCCTCATCAACCTCGCCATCGCCCTGCTCTACATGCGCATCGGAAGGAGCAAGAAGTGAAACCGCAGAGCTTCGGCCGTCAACTGCGCAAGGTGCTCGGCCGCACCCTCTTCATCCTCCTGCTCGTGGTGATCGCGGTCTTCTTCGCGCTCCCGATGGCCTGGCTCGTCGTCGCGCCTTTCGACGCGAACCCGACGATGGCCGTCAAGTGGCCGGAGTGGACGCTGAGCAACTTCCAGCGCCTCGCCGAGAACCCCTATGCGCTCGGCTCTATCGTCAACTCGCTGATCATCGCGCTCGGGACGATGCTGATCACCGTCCTGTTGGCCACCGTCGCCAGCTATGCGCTGTCACGGGTGCGCATCCCTGGGCGCGACGGGCTGCTCTACGGCATGTTGCTGCTCAGCTCGATCGTCACCGGAACGGCCGCCATGGTGCCGACGTTCCAGTTGATGAACGCCATCAACCTGATCAACACCCACACGGGCGTGATGCTGGTGCTGGCCGGAGGGCTTCTCCCGACGGTCGTGTTCATCCTGAAGGACTTCATGGACTCGGTCCCGAAGTCCTATGAGGAGTCGGCCCGGCTCTACGGGGCCAAGCCGTACCAGATCCTCAGCCATGTCGTCGTGCCCGTCGCCCGTCCGGGCATCGCGTTCGTCGCCATCTGGACCGTTGTCCAGGTGTGGGGCAACTTCCTCGTCCCGTTCCTGCTGCTGCGCGACCCGACCAGCCAGCCGGCCGCGGTCATGATGTACACCTTCTACACCGAATCCGGGCAGGCCGACCTGCGCCTCATCTCGGCGTTCTCGCTGATCTTCGCCCTCCCGGTCATCCTCATCTACTTCTTCGTCAACCGTAAGTTCGGTTTTCGCTTCTACGGAGGTATCAAGTCATGACCTCGACCATCACGACCACCGCCCTGGTCAAGCAGTACCCCAACGGGGTCCGCGGCGTCGACGGCGTCGACATCGAGATCGCCGAGGGCGAGTTCTTCGCGCTCCTCGGCCCCTCCGGCTGCGGCAAGACCACGCTCCTGCGTTCGATCGCGGGCCTCGAGACCATCACCGAGGGCACCCTCCAGATCGGCGGAGAGGAGATGACCCACCGCGAGCCCGGCGAGCGCGGGGTCGCCATGGTCTTCCAGGACTACGCGCTCTTCCCGCACATGGACGTCTCCGACAACATCGCCTACCCGCTTCGCATCCGCAAGGTCGCCAAGGACGAGCGGCGAAAGGCGGCAGCCGACACGGCGGCCAAGCTGTCGCTCGAACACCTCCTTGAGCGGCGCCCCGGCCAGCTCTCCGGTGGGCAGCAGCAGCGCGTCGCACTCGCCCGTGCGATCGCCACCCGGCCCCAGGTGCTGCTGCTCGACGAGCCGCTGTCGAACCTCGACGCGCGGCTCCGGCTCGAGGCCCGTTCCTTCCTGAAGGAACTGCAGCGTGAGCTCGGCGTGACCTCGGTCTTCGTCACCCACGACCAGTCCGAGGCGCTCGCGCTCGCCGACCGCATGGCGGTGATGAAGGAGGGCAAGATCCAGCAGATCGGCACCCCGCGCGAGGTGTTCCACTCCCCCGCGAACACCTTCGTGGCGTCCTTCATCGGATCGCACCCGATGAACCTGCTCGACGGCGTCGTCGAAGGCGGCCGCGTCCGGCTGCTCGGCACGACGATCACCGTCCAGCCGGATACGACGGCGAGGCTGAGCGAGGGCCAGAAGGTCGTCGTCGGTGCGCGCCCCGAGTACATCACGTGGAGCCCCACCCCGGTTCCCGACGGCATCGAGGCCGAGGTGGCGACCATCGAGAACCTCGGTGCGGCGGCGCTCCTCACCGCCCGCGTCGGCGACGAGCGGCTCCAGGCCGTCGTCGAGGAGGAGCCGCTTCCCGAGCCTGGCCAGAGCGTCTGGTTCACCATCCCCGTGCCGAAGACGATGGTCTTCGACGAAGAGTCCGGACTCCGCATCGGCGGAGAGGAGCGATGAGCGTGTCACTGCCCAAGGCCATGTGGATCGTCCCGCACACCCACTGGGATCGCGAATGGTACGAGCCGCACGACGTGTTTCGCGCCCGACTCGTCGCGATGCTCGACGGTCTGCTCACCATGCTGGAACGAGAGCCCGCGTACAAGTTCACCCTTGACGGCCAGAGCGCCGCGATCGACGACTACCTCGAACTCAGGCCCGAGGAGACCGAAAGGGTGAAGGCCGCGGTGGCTCGCGGGCAGTTGGCGCTCGGTCCCTTCCAGATCCTGCTCGACGAGTTCTGCTGCGACGGCGAGACCATCATCCGCAACCTCGAGCACGGCATCCGGTCGGCGCGTCGGCTGGGCGGCGAGATGCGGGTCGGCTACCTGCCCGACATGTTCGGCCACGCGGCCCAAACTCCGCAGATCCTCCGCGGCTTCGGCATCGCGGACGCATCGCTGTGGCGGGGCGCGCCCGCCTCGGTGGACAAGCACGCCTTCCTATGGCAGGCGCTCGACGGAAGCTCGGTGCGGGTCGAATACCTGTGGGACGGGTACGGCAGCGCGCTGAAACTGTTCGAGCCGCTGGAGAAGCTGCCCGAACTGATCGACGGATACCTGAACGAGAACGCCTCATGGTTCGACGGGGAGGCTGTGGCCGGGTGGTACGGAACCGACCACATGGCGCCGCGCTCAGACCTGGTCCAGATCCTGCGCGGCTACGAGGGCGACGTCGAGTTGACGATCGGCACCGTCGAGGAGGTGGTCGCCTCGCGTGACCACTCCCCCGAGGCCCTTGGCGCGTTGCCGAGGGTCAGGGGCGAGCTTCGCTCACACGCTCGCGGCAACCTTCTGCCGGGCGTCTTCTCCATCCGAACCAACCTCAAGGCAGCGATGTCGGCAGCCGAACGCGCGCTCACCACGGCCGAGCGTCTCGACGCTTGGCTGGGCGGTCCGTCCCGGACGGCGTTCTTCGAGCGGGGCTGGGGCCTTGTCATCGAGTCGACGGCGCACGATTCGGTCACCGGGTGTGGCGTCGACTCGACCGCAGACGAGGTCGAATCGCGGCTGAAGGTGGCGGCGCAGACCGCCGACGGCGCCGTCGACATCTCGCTCGGCGCCCTGGGAGCGGTCGCGCCGGTCGGCGCGGTCGCGGCGTTCAATCAGAGCGGCTACCGCCGCCCGGTGCAGGCCGAGTTGGTCGTCGAGGGCGCTCCGTCGTCGTCCGCCCTCCAGGTGGTCGAGGCGATGCCGACGGTGATCGGCGACGAACGCCTCGCCTCACGCGACCTGCCGAAGATCATCCGCCGCATCCACGGCCAGGAACTGTTCGGCAAGCACATCCGATCCTGGAACTGGGACGACGACGAACTCGAGTTCGTCGTGGCCGACCACACCGCCGGCGACTTCGACCTCGCCGACTTCGCCGCCGTCCTGCACGACAAGATGGCCTCCTCGGAGCCCGATCACGAGTTCCACGTGATCACACGCGTGCCGGAGTCGAGCCGCGTGGTCGTCTCGGGATGGGCCGACGGCATCTCCGCAGTCGCGCTTGGCGCCGAGACCGCCGTGGCGCCCGAGGCACCGGTCGCCGTCGACGGCACCACACTCGACAACTCGCTGGTGCGCACCGAGGTCGCCGCGGACGGGACGGTCACCGTCACGGACCTGCGCAACGGGACGAGCATCGCCGACGCGCTGCGTCTGGTCGACGACGGCGACCGGGGCGACTCGTACAACTTCGGACCGCTGGAGGGCTCGATCACCGATGCCAAGAGCGTCGAGGTCACCGTCACGGAGCGCGGCCCGCTGCGTGGCCGCATCCTGATCCGGCGCACCTTCGAACTGCCGGTAGGGGTCGACCCGGACGACCGCTCGAAGCGCCTCACCGAGGTCGCCGAGCAGGTGGTCGACACCGACCTCGAGATCCGTGCGGACGAGCCCTTCGTTCGGGTCACCGTCAGCCTCACCAACCAGGTGCGCGACCACCGTCTGCGCGTTCTCATCCCCACCCTGGCCTCCGGGCTCGACGGGTCGGCATCGGCCGGGCAGTACGGAACGACCCAGCGCGGACGTGACGCCGAGGGCGGCTGGGGCGAGTTCCCGCTTCCCACCTTCCCGGCCACCCGGTGGGTATCGGCCGGCGGGGTGAGCGCGCTCCTCGACAAACTCGTCGAGTACGAGGTGGTCGACGGGGAGGAGGGTCGGCCAGACGACCTGGCACTCACCGTCGTGCGAAGCGTGGGTCTGATGAGCGTCAACGTTCACCCGCTTCGCGATGAGCCCGCGGGGTCGCAACTGCCAGCACCGGGCGCGCAGTATCTCGGACGGAAGGTCGAACTGTCCTTCGCGATCGACCTCGACCCCGAGGCCACGGTCGCCAACGCGGACACATTCCGGTTCACGCCAGTGGTGGCCAAGGGGCTTGGCGGCCAGCGCGCCGAGCCTGAGGTTGGCCTACGGACCGAGGGCGTCGTCGCGCTTGAGTCGCTGCGGCGCGTGCCTGGCGGCCTGGAGGCCCGCTTCGTGAACTACTCTGACCAGAGCGTTCCGCTTCGGGTCGCGACTGAGGGCACCTGGGTGGTCACCGACCTGACCGGCGCGGTGTCGTCCGACCCCGTCGACCCGTTCTCGCTCGAGGTGGGGCCGGGCCAGATCGTCACGCTGCGGAGGAAGTCCTGATGCGACACGTCGAGACTCGGCACGTCACGTTGGCCGACCAGGCGGCCGACCGCTACCAGCGGTTCGCCTTCGAGCTCCCTGAGGGTGTCGGCTCATTCGAAGTGAACCTCGAGGTCGAGGGCGGCCCGGATGCCGTGGTCGACCTCGGCTGCGAGGGGCCCGACGCCTGGCGGGGCTGGTCGGGCGGGGCGCGGCGGACGTTCATCGTCGCCGAGGACGACGCCACCCCTGGGTATCTGCCGGGTGGCGTCGTCGCAGGGGTCTGGAACGTGATCGTCGGCCTGCACACCCTTCCCGGGGACGGGGCCGACGTGTGCGTCACCGTGGAAATGCCGGCTCTGAATCGTCCAGATCACGGGCCTCGAGAGGATCCCGTGGACCGCGTCTCGCGCGGCAGTGATCGCGACCTGCCCGCGCCCGACGGGATGCGCTGGTTCGCGGGCGACACGCACGCGCACTCGCTGCACTCCGACGGCGCGCTCTCGCTATGGGAACTGGCCAACGAGGGGGTGCGCTCGGGCCTCGACTTCCTGTGCGTCACCGACCACAACACGACGAGCCACCACGCCCACCTTCCATCGGTCGGGGCGCGGCACGGCATCACTCTCGTGCCCGGCCAGGAAGTCACGACCCACGCCGGACACGCCAACGCGTTCGGTGAGATCGGCTTCGTCGACTTCCGCAATCCTGGGCAGCAGTGGGCCGACGACGTCGCCGAGCGCGGCGGTCTGATGTCGATCAACCATCCCGTCTCGGACGACTGCTCGTGGCTGCACGCCGTGGAACGCGAGCCAGGCGGCGTCGAGCTCTATCACAGCTCCTGGTACGAGGAGCCCATCAACACCTCGGCCCTCGCCTGGTTCCAGCGGTGGAGTCACGACGTCGTCCTGATCGGCGGCGGAGACTTCCACAACCGCTCGAAGCCGCTCCGGCCAGGGCTGCCGACGACGTGGGTCGCTGCCGAGGAATGCTCGCCCGAGTCGATCCTCGACGGCATGCGCGCCGGCCGCACCACCGTCACGGCGATGGGTACGTACCTGAACGACGGGGAGGCGCGGCCCGTCCACGACAAGGCGCCCATCCTGATCCGTCAGGACGAAGACCTCCTGGCCTTCGCGGCGGTAGGGCTCGTGCTGATCTCCGGGTCGGGACGGCGCCTTGTCGTGGACGGTGAGGGCCAGCGCATCCGAGCCCCGCGCGAGGACGGGCCGTTCCGTCTTGAAGACTCGCACCGCACCGTCGTGGCCCTTTCGGCCTGACACCCAAGATCAGCCGCCGGGCGGATGGGGGCACAACCTCCGCCCGGCGGCTTCCCTATTCTCACCGGGGACGGTCGTGTCGCATTCCTGCTAGAAATCCGGTCTCGCCTGGGACATGCTTGAGGCATGTACACCGACACCGACGCCTGTCTACGGGCGATCCAGGCGAAGGACGCCCGCTTCGACGGCCGCTTCTTCACCGCGGTGCTCTCGACCGGCATCTACTGTCGGCCGTCGTGCCCGGCGCGTACCCCGCAGCCGAAGAATGTGCGCTTCTACCCCACCGCGGCCGCGGCGCAGCTCGCCGGCTTCCGCGCCTGCAAGCGGTGCGTCCCGGGCGCGACCCCCGGCTCCCCCGACTGGGACGTCCGAGGCGACGTCCTCGCGCGCGCCGTCCGGCTGATCGACGACGGGGTGGTCGACCGCGACGGCGTCGTCGGACTCGCCTCGCGGCTTGGCTACTCGACGCGACAGGTGCAGCGGTTCCTGACCGACGGCACCGGCGCAGGCCCCCTCGCGCTGGCGCGGGCACGGCGCGCCCAGACGGCCCGCACCCTCCTCGAGGCCACCGAACTCTCCCACGCCGAGATCGCCTTCGCGGCGGGCTTCAGCAGCGTGCGCTCCTTCAACGCGACGATGCAGGAGGTCTACGCGACGACGCCGCGCGAACTGCGCAACCGGTCGACGAGACGTCGCACGGCTGCCGACGGCGGCCTGACGTTCATCGACCTGGAGCTGCCCGTGCGGCAGCCGTTCTGCCCGTGCAACGTCTTCGGCCACCTGATCGCCACCTCGATCGACGGCGTCGAGTCCTTCCACGACGGCGCCTACCACCGCACGCTGCGGCTGCCCGTCGGCCACGCCGTCGTGTCGCTGCGACCGGCTCATGGCGGGGTGTCGGCGCGGATCGGGCTGAGCGACCTCGGCCAGCTGCCGACCGTCGTGTCGCGGGTCCGGCGGCTTCTCGACCTGGACGCCGACCCGGTCGCCATCGACGACTTCCTCGCCGAGGACCCGGTGTTCGCGCCGCTGGTGGCGGCGCATCCCGGACGGCGGATCCCGCGAGGAGTCGACGGCGACGAGATGGCCTTCCGCATCCTGCTCGGCCAGCAGATCTCGACCGCCGCGGCACGCACGCACGGGGCGAGGCTCGTCTCCGCCGTCGGCGACCAGGTCGACAGCCCGGTCCCCGGGCTCACCCATCTCTTCCCGACCGCCGAGCAGATCCTCACGGCGGGCGACGAGACGTTCGCCTTCCCTCAGTCACGCCGCGACACGATCCGCCGCACCGCGCTCGCACTCGCGGAGGGTGACCTCGACCTCGGCGTCGGCGTCGACCGGGACGAGGCCCGCGCGAAGCTCGGTGCGTTGAAGGGGATCGGCCCGTGGACCGTCGAGATGATCGCCATGCGCGGCCTCGGCGACCCCGACGCCTTCCCCGCCACCGACCTCGGCCTGATCCGCGCCGCCGCCGAACTCGGCGTCGACAAGCTCGAACCCCATTCCCAGGCGTGGCGCCCGTGGCGCTCCTACGCCACCCAACACCTGTGGGCCATGACCCCGCACGCCGTCAACACCATCCCCGGGCATCCGGGCTGCTCTGAGGAGGCAGCATGAGTTACCGCACCATCGACTCCCCGATCGGCGAGCTGACCATCGTCGAGCGCGACGGCGCCCTCGCCGGTCTGTACATGACCGGGCACAAGCCCGCGCCCAACCCGGCGAGCTTCGGCGAACGCGACGACACCGTCCTCCCGGAGGTCGAGCAACAGCTCGGCGAGTACTTCGCAGGACGCCGCACGACGTTCGATCTGCCCCTCGGCCCCCACGGAACCCCCTTCCAGGAGAAGGTCTGGGCGGCGCTGCGCTCGATCCCCTACGGCGAAACCTGGACCTACGGGCAGCTCGCCGCGACGATCGGACAGCCGGGCGCCTCACGCGCCGTCGGGCTCGCCAACGGGCGCAACCCGATCAGCGTCGTCGTGCCGTGCCATCGGGTGGTCGGCTCGACGGGGAAGCTGACCGGTTACGCAGGCGGCACGGAGCGCAAGTCCTACCTGCTCGCGCTGGAGCGGGGCGAGACCCCGATCGTCGCCTGAGTGACGCCCCGCCGGGCCGAGGCGCCGACCGGTCGGATGGATGCTCAGCGGCGCGGAGCGGTAAGCCCCAACCAACGCGCGATCGTGATCCCGAACCCCCGCGCTGCGGGCTTCGACAGGTCCTTCAGCACCGCAAGGGCCTCGTCGACGCGAGGGGCAGGGATGAGCAGGTGGTCATGGTGGAAGCCGGCGAGCAGGTTGCAGGAGATCCCGGCCCGCGCCAGCGCCGTCGCCACGGCCGCGGTCAGACCGACGGCCTCGAGTGACGAGTGCACCTCGAGGGTGATCCAGCCGAAGGTCCCCTCGTAGGTCAGACCGTGGTCTTCGGCTGTCTCGCGTCGCAGGACCAGGGTGACGCCCTCACGCTCGACGATCCTGACCTCGGCAGGCACCTCGGAGCCCGTGGTGACGTAGACGAACTCGCCCTCGCGGCGTCGCGGGCTGAGGTCGCGCAGCAGCGCGTCGAGGTCCGTGATTCCAGCCATGGGGCACACGATATAGGTGGTCAGACGCGAACGACGCCCCGGGATCCGGGGCGTCGTCACGACTGGCGGAGGTGGCGGGATTTGAACCCGCGATGGGGTTGAAGCCCCAAACCCGCTTAGCAGGCGGGCGCCATAGACCGTACTAGGCGACACCTCCAGTGCCGGTCCAGACTAGCCGAGCGGGTAGTGCGGCAGCAAACGCGCTACCCATAAACTGGAGGGCAGGAGGTTACATGAACGACAGCGGAGCGCCCCGGCGCGCGGCCGACCCGGCCGACACCCCGTTCACGTCCTGGGACCTGGACGACGGAGACGATGCGCCTGAGGAGACGGCCGCACCGGAGAGCCGCCGTCGCCACCTCCGCAGCTCGATCCTCCTCACCCTCGCCTCGGCCGTCCTGCCCGGTTCGGGCCTGCTCGGCGCTCCCCGTCGTGGGCTCAAGATCCTCGGCGCGGTGACGGCGACGCTCGCGCTGGTCGCGGGCGTGACGCTGGCCTACTTCGCCCTCACCGACATGCCTCGCGTGGCGCGCTTCGCGGCCAACACCCGCTTCCTGCCCCTCGCCACCACCGGGCTCGCGGTCGGCGCCGTGGTGTGGGTCGCGCTGATCGCGCTCACCCACATCGTCACCCGGCCCGCCGGGCTGCGCGGAGGCAAGCGTGCGCTCGGCGCCGTCGTCGTCACGGCGCTGGCGTTCG
>RRZU012386975.1_pt1 | contig 17716 bp, 9 predicted proteins | sample 2165561 | NCBI WGS metagenome assembly RRZU01 (sample SAMN10456909, study PRJNA506462) | wastewater metagenome | isolation source: wastewater sludge | place: USA: Moscow, Idaho | reverse complement strand
GCTGCTGCTGAAGCATCACGGGGAGCGTCCGGTATTCCCGGATCGTCGAAATCCCAGTAGGGTACTTTGTCTTCAGGAAGTCTTTCCAAATAGACATCCGTCACTTTCTGCGCAAAGTCAAGATATTTAGGGTCTTTCGTTTCTCGATAGACTACTGTGTATCCATAAATCGCCCATGCTTGCCCACGCGCCCACATAGTACTGTCGGCATATCCCTGGTGAGTGACACCTTTAATCAGATTACCTGTAATTGTATCATATACAGCAACGTGATACGAAGTATAGTCGGGACGAAAGTGGCATTTCATGGTCTTGTCGGCATGTGCTACCGCTACATCATATAAGTAGGGATTGCCGCCGTTCTTTGCCGCCCAAAAAAGCATTTCGAGGTTGATCATATTATCCATGATTGTATTATGCGGCCAGTTACGAGGTTCTACTTCACGAGGCCATGAAAGTATTGTTCCTACTACCGGATTGAATAAAGTAGCCAGTGTGTCGGCAGTATCCAGAATTACTTGTTTATATGCCGGATTCTTGGTTAGCCGATAACCGTTTCCATAACTGCAAAAAACAAGGAATCCCAAATCATGATCGAAAGCCGGAATCTTGGAAAGAAACTCCAGAGAGTTCGTAAACTTCTCCGCTTCTTCCTTAATATGCTTATCTTGCGTATATTCATAATCATACCACAGCACTCCCGGCCAGAATCCCGCACACCATTCTTCTTTCGTCGCTTTACGACAGTTCCAATGTTGCTCATCGGCCATGATATTACGCGGCATCATCGTATAATCGATTCCGGAATCTGTTTTCAGCTCCGCAAGCGTACGTTGTGTCTGCTCTGCACAGTAATCCAATGCCTTATTCACATCTAATGTACCGGAAGGCTGATGAGCACACATACAGAACCCTAACATCACAGCCAAACCTACTACCAACTTTTTCATCTTAATCTTACTATCTTCGTATTAATTCTTAATCTTTATTTCTCTTTGTCAGTTATCTATCAATTACTTAGTCATCCGGAACCAGTCTATATCCGCCCAACCACGATTTCCTTCGTTAGGAGTCACACAGAATACACCGACTTTAGCTCCTATCCACTTGCCTTGACGGGCAGTGAAAGCCTCTCCTACCGTCGTATATTTCTTTCCGTCCAGACTATAAGCAAATGTACAGACAGCACCTCTACGGACTTTTACTCGCAAATAAACTGTTTTCCATTCATTATCTGCTACACCGGGCATCTTCAGATATTCTACCGGTATACTTGCCAACTCTTTTACCTGTTCGGGATTCTGCCGTTCCGCATCTTTACAAACAGCCTGTTGCAGAATAAATTTATCCCCCGCCTTGCGAATCGAAAGATAACTGTAATCCCATCCCATTACAATGAGTCCGGCTTGTTCACCATTCTGTTTGGCGATAAACGTCAACTTAGTGGTAGCTGTAAATTCTTCGGCCGGAAACTTCTGCATCAACAGATTCGGCACCTCCCAGAAGTTCACAAATTCTTTCGAGAGACTGCCCGCATACAGGCGAAGATATCCCAAATCGGTAGTGAATCCATAAGTATCTTGCTTATTAGCGTGCCATTGCCACTGTAACCCTAAATGCCGGGTATTGAACTCATCACTCTCCGGTGGAGTGGTTATCGGATAAGTCTTTCCTACATTCGGTTTCTTATAAGTAGTCACAGGTTCACCGCAACCGTCCTTGTCTTTATCCGCTCCGATTACCGGCCAGTCATTTACCCAGTTCATCGGATTCAAGTGAATCACACGTCCGTAAGCTCCCTTATCCTGAAAATGAATAAACCAAGACTCACCCGTATTAGTATCTACCCAACCGCCTTGATGAGGACCGTTTATATTCGTCTGCCCTTGTACCATTACAATTTTCGACTCATAAGGTCCATAGATGTTCTTCGAGCGAAGCACCAACTGCCAACCGTTAGCCACACCACCTGCCGGAGCAAAAATATAATAGTATCCGTTCCGTTTATAGAGTTTCGGGCCTTCTACCGTATGATTCTTTCCGTCGTTACCATCGAATACCATTACCGGATCAGAAACGACTTCCGTTCCTTCTGCATTCAATTCTGAAATCACAAGAATACTGTTCACCCCACTACGGCTTCCGGCATAGGCATATATCAGATACACTTTCCCGTCTTCATCCCACAAGGGAGTAGCATCAATCATCCCTTTTCCGGCTTTCACCAATACGGGGTTACTCCATTTGCCTTTCGGGTCTTTCGTCTTTATCATGTAAATCCCATAGTCCGGATCGCCCCAGTAGATATAAAACTCTCCGTTATGGAAACGGATAGACGGCGCCCATACCCCTTTACCATGTTGGGCCTTATCGAAAAATTCTTTCGGTTCCTGCACCGGTAACGCATAGTTCACCAACGACCAATTCACCAAATCTCCGGAGTGAAGGATAGGAATGCCGGGAATGCAATTAAAACTGGATGCCGTCATATAAAAATCATCTCCGACTGCACACACATCCGGATCGGAATAATCAGCATGAAGAACCGGGTTCTGATAAGTACCATTTCCCTTATCAGCCACCCAGGTCTTAGAAATTTCTTGTGCGCCCGCCCATGTGCAGCAAGCCATCATCCCTGCCAAAAACAGAATCTTTTTACGCATATACCTTACTAATCAATTTCATTCTAAATTCAATCGTTATTCCTAAAAACAGATTCTTTCTACCTTTATAAAAAAACTAACCAACCGAAAAACCGAATCTAATAACTTTCATTTCAAACAATCTATTTGCTTATATATACGAAGGGGATTAAGTAAATACCTAATCCCCTCCACTATTTTTTTCTATAAAGCTTCCAATTATTCTTTCGTATACATCAAAGTCCCGAATCCCAGTTGGTCGAATCCGCCGCTAGTAGAACCGTAATGACCACCGCCACCTTCTACACCCATACCATCCATAAACTTTTTAGTATAATAAGCTTCTATCCCTTTTGTTTTATAATGATAGTAGATCAGTGCCCAACAAGGACGAATCTCTCCTCTCGACTTATCATTTTCTTCTTTGGAAGAAAGCGCAGGACATTGCCAACTACAGTTCTCGTAAAAACTATAAGGGAATCCCTCTTTGCTATACACAAATTTCTCATTGGAGGTAGAAGACCGATCATCAAAGTCTTTCCATAGATTATACTTAGCCGTGTATTCTGCCATAGCAAGTACTTTATTATCCTGATAAGCAAAAAGGTCCTCGCCGATATTATATGCCATTTGGCAGAAAGCACCCATCAAAGCAATACAAAGTGTAGCGTGCCCCTGGTCACGGCCGGATTCCTGTCCTTGGCCCAATACTCCGTGTCCATCCGGATCCTGATGAAGAAAAGGAACAGCATTGTCTATACTACCATTACCTACTCCATACTTAAAATATAAAATAGCCTCATTGATTTTGTCCTGATCATCACAAAGAATGCCGATAGAGAGAATCGATGTCATCTGAGCTAAATCCCAGTTAAGCCAGCTATGCTGTTTGCATGCTTCCTTATGAGCCAGAAAATCAGAAGCGGCAGGATAAAATACATTCTTCATCATTGTCTGGAACGCCGACAATTGAGCTTTTGTGAAGAGCGTCTCATCCGTACGCATAATTTCGGCAGCATTAGCCATTTGGTGGACATTAATAGAAATAAGATATTCGTTCGGATCGGCTATTTCACCATTCGCGTCATAGGTTCTATCATTTGCCAAACTCTTGACACGAACCAATCCTTTGCAAGTTTCAGCCCAGGCATTCAATATCTTAACGGCTGTTTGCCCGCAAGCAACGTCACCTTCCAGTTTCCAACGAAGTGCCAGCTGATAAGCAGCGGCAGCGTCTTTATAGAAATAAGTATAGTTATTCCACCATTCCGGAAACTTGCTGGCCCAGTTCCCCTGGTCCATACGTCCCAATACCTCCTGCGGCGTAGGAACATATCCCGCATAGGAATATCCGGAGTTCTTCAATTTATCATATCCTTCACTCCAAGGAGCTACGGTCAACTTTGATGCAACATAAGATAAATCGGCTGCAGTATGCAGCATACAGGGATGAGCAAGGGTATACTCATTAATAGCAGGCCACGAATCAATATCGGTAGTACCATCTTCGATGTCGGTGCATGCGCTCAAATGGAGCGCAAGCATCGTAAACAGGATGAATATATTTCTAGTTCTCATAGTCTTTATTAATTATTAGTGTTTTCATTTTCAACGAAAGCTTTTAAATCCTCAATAGTTTTGAAAGTCCGTACCCAATATACTGTATATTCCGTATTTGAGCCGTTAGCTTCTTTGAAGTCCGCCATTACAAATTGGAGTGTCTTTATTTCTTCCGGTTCTGTTTTAGAGAAAGTATGGAAAGGTTTATTCGATCCATTTCCAACAGCATTTTCTCTTTGCAGATCATAATAATATACTTCCGGACTTCCCGGAGTTTCAGCACCGTCTAATATTGTATATTTATTACTTCCACTGCCACTATTCTCCAAATAGGCACCATACTGTGTATCAAGTTTAATGTTACCTTGCAATTTACCAGCTCCATAAGGTCGGATCATTTTTATGGCCAGATAAGGATATACCCCAACATTCAAATAGACCTTATCTTTATAACTGCCATTTGACGTCAATACAAGATCCGCACGGCAAGAATTTCCCTTTGAAGGATTAGGAACCATTTTCACAACTGCTCCTCCTGCTTTAAACTCGGCAGATGAAGTATACCCATCCGCCTGCTTCAAATACCAAGGAGACAATGAGGTATCAAATGAATATTTCATCAAGCCATAAGGTACTTTAACCGTAGTTGTATACGAAACTTCAGTTGTCGTAGTGGCGGTAATAGTAGCTTCTCCATAAGCTTTGGCGGTTACCACACCCTGATCATTCACCTCTATAACATCCGTATTACTACTGGACCACTTTAAAGAAGCTATAGTCGCATCCACCGGAACGGTTGTAAAGTTCAGTTTAGCACTTTCGCCCGGCAATAAATCCTCCTGCTCACCAAATGTCAGACTTTCAACATATATAATCGGTATAATCTTCAAATCAAAGGATTCCTCGTAACCTCCCCTATCTAAAGAAATAGCAGTAATAGTGACAGTCTTTCCCGTTGTACTCGTACCTCCGTTAACACCTCTCACTACACCTTCTTTTGTCACAGTAGCAATAGATTCATCACTACTCTTCCAAGTCACCATAGAATAAGTGTGTCCTGCCGGCAACAGAGTGGGGCGCAAACTCCTCTCTTCGGAAACATACAAATCCTTCTTATCATCATCCGTAAACTCAAAATCCGCAATCGGAATAAACTCCGGTACTACCGTCAATTCAAAAAAGGTGCTTGCTCCGAATCCAATTTCAGGAGTCACAACAATATTCGCCCTGCCTGCACTCACCGCATGTACAAGTCCGTCTTGTGTTACCGTAGCCACATTTTCATCTGACGAAGACCAGCTTACCTTCCTGTTGGTCGGCTGTTCCGGTACAATCTTACACTGTATCAAAGAGTCCATATAGTCCACAGACGCAGCCAAAGTCAGTTTTCCATTTTCTACGTTAGCCAATGTAATCTCTGAAATCAAGGTCTTCTCCTCCAGTCCGTCTCCATACTCTTTACTATCATCACATGCAGTAAAACAGATAGCCGTAAGAAAAGCCAAACTAAATAATGTATATCTCATAATTATATTCTTTATAATCTTCGGTTTATAAATACGTTACCATCCCGGATTCTGACCGATGTTGGGATTCAATTGCTTCTGATCGGATGGAATCGGATAAAGATAGTTCTTATTTTCCCAAACACGATCCGTTTCAATCATCAGGCATCCCGCAATACCGGCATCATCTGTATCCGTAGAGTATGAAGGTTTCCAGGCAGTGGCCCATGTACTCCAATCACCCGTTGTACTCCATTTCACTCCCAACATATTTTTAGGCATTTCCACTTCAGCCGTCTTCCAACGTTTCAAATCGTCTATACGGAAACCTTCATTGAAAAGTTCCACCGTACGTTCACGACGAATCTCTTCCCGCAGACTTAATCCTTTTGTTGCGGCAAACGAGACTGTCAAATCCGGCATATCCGGATTTACCCGTTTACGAACTTCATTCAAATATTTCAAGGCCGCATCCACCTTAGACTCATCCGTAATGCTTCCATCGGTAGCAGCATATCTCTCGTACACAGCCTCCGTATAATTCAGCAATACCTCCGCATAGCGGATAACCGGGAAATCATATCCTTCATACGTATCTTTCACATCACGCTCAGTAGCCCATTTCTGATTATGATATCCGCTGCCGCTAGTGGGATAGAATGGTTTATTGTCAAAAGCCGCCTTATCTGCATCCGTCCAGGTAGTATGGGGCGCGTTATTATTCCAATATCTATTTCCGGGAATCATCAATGTGTTGTTCATACGATTATCGCGTTTGGCATATTCCTGTTGAGGAGAAGAATAGTTCACTCCTACTGTAGAATTCGGATTATGAATAGGAAGTCCGTCCGCACCCAAATACATTTCGGCCAACTTACGCGTAATCCACTGTACATTGGCAAAGCAAGCTTTCGTTATATTCTTTCCAATCGGAGCAATCACTTCATCATGACGACGAGAGAAAATGTACTCTAGATTCTTGGCCTTTGTAATATTAGCCGGATTGGATTGCGCGTTTTCCAGAATGAACAGATATTTGTAAGCTGTCGTTCCCAACTCTTCCGGTTTAAAGATTTCATATTGCTTGCTGTCAATCACATCCCAGGCAGCACTTGCCGCAATATCCAGCAAATCATTAACCCGTGTTACGTCGCCCGATCTGAACTTCTGCCAAGTCCCTTCATACAATGCCACACGCGAGAGAAATGCTTGAGCCGCACCTTTAGAAACACGCCCTTTATCGGCAGTAGAAATCTCACTTTCTCTCGGCAGATCAGGAATAGCTTCCTGCAAATCTCTGATAATAAGATCGGCTACTTCCGAACGGTCATTACGAGCCGCATTCATTTCTGCAGCGTCTATATCAACCGGTTTGGTCACAATAATCGCATCTCCGAAAAGCTGTAACAAGTCAAAATACTCATAGGCACGAAAAAACTTAGCTTCTGCTACATAGCGCGCTATATCATTCAGATTGGCATAATTCTCCGCATTCTGTAATAAGATATTAGCATAACGGATTTTAGTATAGGCTCCTGTATAATTACCATCCGATACAGGAATCGTATTGACTCCTTTACTATATTCATTGTAGTCACTAGATGTGATCAGGTCCGAACGCGTGTCACTATGCGGCCCATCGAAAAGAGCAGCAGCAAAATCACGCGGCCATTCATAAAATTGATTGGCATATAATTTATAATCATTCGGAGTCTGCCACAAATTCGCATCTGCCAACTGAGCCTTAGGATCAAGATCCAGACAAGAAGGAAGAGTTATCACCACTGACAGCAGCAATATTGCTTTTATTATATTTATAATCTTCATATTCTAACTATTAAAAGGTTAAATCTAATCCTACGGTACAAGTACGATTGAAGGGAAAACGACCGTTTCCTGAAACTTTACGGGAAGCTTCCGGATCCCATCCGTCGTTAATTTTACTAACTTCCCACAAGTCATTGCCCGACACATAGACACGCATCCTGCTAATCACTCTTATCTTGTTCAGAAGCGAAGTCGGGAAGTTATATCCCAATGTCACACTTTTCAAGCGCAAATAATTACCATTTTCTACCGACCAGGACGAACACTGGTAGTTATAATCGTTTATAGAGTTTATATTCGTATATGTCGGATAACGCCCGCCTCTATTTTCAGGGCTCCATACATCCCCGACCGACTGTGTAGTCGAATTTAAATGAGCGGCTTTCATCGGGATACGGTAATTATCATTGCTACTGTCGCGGAAAATGGTACGTTTGGCAACTCCCTGAAAGACTGCGGAGAAGTCAAAGTTGTTCCATTCCAGCCCCAAATTGAATGAATAAGAGATTTTCGGGTCATCAGAACCCAGATACACATAATCCTTTTCATCTAGTACGCCATCCCCATTCACATCTTCATACATATTATCTCCCAAACGAATATCGCTCGGAATACCAATCCCGTTTCCGTTGTAGTATTGATATTTATATTTACGCAATTGTTCCTCTGTCTGAATCTTTCCGCAGTACTTCAATCCAAACACTGAATTTAGGGAATATCCTTGTTGCTTGTCTATAAATCCGGATTTGAAAACTGTTACTCCTCCGTAGTCTACCAATTTATTATCCGCGTATGTAAACGTACCGCCAATGTGGTAATTTACTTTCCCGATTTTGTCCGACCATGTCAAAGTGCCTTCATAACCTTTCGCTTCAAACTTACCGCTATTGGAAGCAGGTGCCTTGTCACCCAAAATGCCCGGATAAGTTACAGCAATCAACATATTATTGTTTTTCTTCATAAACAGTTCCACAGTACCTTGAAGGCGGCTATTAAATAGTTGAAAATCCACACCCAAGTTATAATTATGGATCCGTTCCCAACTACGCCCCGTAGTAGCAATTTCACCGTTACTCTTTACGTAAGATACTCTGCCGTCACCCAGATAAGCTCCGTTCACAGAATTGAAGTTATAAAGTTGTCTGCCATCATAACGAGATATCCCGGACTGATTACCTACCACACCATACGAAAGCCTGAGTTTCAGTTCGTTCAAGAATTTCACATTCTTCATAAAATTCTCTTCAGTAAGACGCCAACCACCGGAAAAGCCATAAAAGAAATCCCAACGGTTTTCCGGAAGGAACTTGGATGATCCGTCATAACGCAAGTTAGCTTCCAATAGATATTTCGACAAATAGTTATAATTGAAACGTCCGAAATAAGACATCATCGCTTCTTGCCATTTGTCAGGCGAAGAAGTTTTGGCAGAGTTCTTTAAAAAAATATCCCCCGAGCCGTTAAGTATTTCCAGCGAACTCTGTACGTCCTTTGCCGTCACAACTGTATAATCATATTCCTTCAGATTGTACTGGGCACCTAACATCGCACTCACCGTATGCTTTTCCGCAAATGTCTGATGAAAATTCAAATAACCGGAAACAGAATAGTAGTCCGTACGCGCAAATGATTTGGAATATTCGGTCGATGCCTGATTCGGATTATAGATCGCATTGGGTTTCGCTGTACTAAGCGTCCCGTCATAAGTGTACCAGGTAATACTATTTTTCACTGCATCGCGAGTAGCAGTAGAAGTATTATATCCCAGATTAACCACTGCGTCCAAATAAGAAGTGAGCTTATATTTCAGATTCTCACTGATATTGATACCGGAAACCTTCAAATTATTATCTCCACCTAATTCAGCATACCAGTTGGGAGTATAGTTTCCTCCCCAGTGATAAGGTTTACCATCCATTGTAGAAGACGGAAGTCCCGGCTGCGGATAACTGGAGGTCAGCACACTGCCAATCATAGTAGGAGAAACCTGGTCCTGACGATTATACGCAATCACGGATTCAATTGTAAAGTCATCGGTAAGTTTTACCGTGTTAGTCAGACGAAGATTGAAACGTTTATTGCTATTATTACCCCATTTTAATGTACTATCATCATACATATATCCCACTGACAAACGATACAGAGATTTATCATTTCCTCCTGAAACGCTTAGGTTATGTTGCGTGGAACCTGCATTTCCAAATAAAACATCCTGCCAGTTAGTATCCATGAATACATAGTCGTCTACATCCCCGAACGCCGTTATTGGATTGGGGTTAACGGACAAATCAATATATCCTCCTTTATAAGCTTTCGCCAACTTAGCATACTGGATCCACTGGTCATCAGCACCTTTACCATCATTCGTACGAGCTGCAATAATAGCATCACTCCATTGGTCAATACTCATCATCTTAGGTTGCAACCCTACAAACTTATGTGTATAAGAACCACTATATTCTATCTTTGCTTTCCCTTCTTTCGCCTGCTTTGTAGTTACCAGAACAACACCTCCGGCTGCTTTCGAACCATAAATAGCAGCAGAGGCATCTTTCAAAAAATTGATAGACTCGATATCTGCCGAGTTTAACAGACGAAGTTCATTCACACTCTCATACTCCACCCCATCAATGATAACCAACGGGTCAGTAGAATTGGCAGATACAGCACCACGCAGTTTCATACCCCAGCTTTCATCGCCCGGAGCACCGGAAGAACGGGTAATGATTACCCCCGGAACTTGTCCTTGCAAGGCTTGTACGGGACTGGACATTGATCCTTTGTTTGTCAGCATTTTATCAGATACTACCGTTACGGCACCGGTCAATGTTTCTTTCTTCTGCGAACCATATCCTACTACCACAACTTCGTCCAGCACTTCGCTGTCTTCCTGCAATTTTACATTAATCACCGTTTGCGCAGCTACATCTATAATCTGGTCCTTATATCCGATATAGCTGAATTTCAGTTTGGCTCCGGCAGGTACGTTAATCGCATAATTTCCATCAATATCCGTAATAGTTCCTTCCGTACCGCCTATCACACTTATATTCACGCCAATCAACGGCTCGCCCGTAGCATCAATCACTTGCCCCTTCACTTTCTTCTGAGCCTGTGCCACTACTTGACTGTCAGTTATATTCGTATCGGCCCACGCCTGTGAGACAGGACAAAGTCCCAGCATTAATCCTAACGCAAACATTGCTGCCTTGTCAGGTCGCGAATTAAAAATTAATCCTCTTCGTTTCATAAAATTAAATTTGAGGTTTAAAAATAGTGTTTATTTCTTGTTTTCTAAAATTTGATGAGGCATCAGTATGTCTCTCCCTAGATTCTGATTCTTTTTCCATAAGCACAAAGGATTATATATTATATAAATAAGATTAAATACATTTTCTGAAAAACTCACGCATTTCGCGACGACCTATAAATAGATGATTCTCTACTGTACGACGACTGAGTTGCAAGGCTTCCGCTATTTCAGTAGATGTCTTGTCTCCATAACGACTTAAGGTGTAGACTATCCGACGTTGTTCGGGGAAGATAGCAAGCCGACGTTGTTCAGCCGAAGCTAAGTCATCGGCAATTATTGCCTCTTCTGTCTCATTGGACGAAGTAACGGCAAAATCATACATATAACTGTCTATCTCCTGTTTCTTATAATACCGACGGATATAATCGGTTACTATATTACGTGCAATGGCGAACAAAAAATACTTCACTGTATCCGGACGGAGCATCTGTTTATAGTCCAGCAGACGTACAAACACCTCTTGAGCCAAATCCTCAGCTTCGTAACGATGAGTGATACGATAAGTAATATAGGTAAGAATCACCTGATGATATTCTTTATAAGAATTAGTGATAATGTTGTCGGAAGTGTTAGTTATTGTCTCCATAATACTATCTTTTTCGGTTTTAATCACGATGCAAATATAAAGGTGATTTCGGATATAGTAACCGGAAAATGGAGCATATCAATCTCAACGAATCGAGATAGACTCATTTTAATATATAACCCTAATAATCAATACATTACCCTCAACTTTATAGAGTCTCATTTTATAAAATGAGACTCTATAAGCTAAATACAATATGTTTTCGCTCAGCTTACACTCCTTTACTTTCATCCCTTCATTCTTTTATCTTCTCTCCTTTTATCATCTTGTCGTTTTAGTATCTCATTAAAGCTGTCACTGAAATACTAGAGATAAGTTTCATTGCATTAATGACAAACTTACTTTGTACTTATAGTAAAGTTACTGTTGATTTAGAATAAACTATAAACGCAAGCTTTGTTTTTATAAATGAAAGTTGCGTTTATAAAAACAAAGCTTACGTTTATAATTTAATCCCTATGAAAAACAACTTTGTAATAGGAACAAGAAAAGTTTATGCAGGATGAAGCAGAACTTATCTATTAATAGATTACAGATTAAAAAAGAGGTTCACCGAAATTTATTCCTCCTTAGCAGTTCCACCTATGCTACGGATATATTCGTTCGGAGTGACCCCCGTACTCTTTTTGAATGACCGGAAAAAAGAAGCACGTGAACTAAAGCCGCAAAGTTCTGCCAATGCAGTTAACGTATAGCGGGAATAGTGACTGTCCTCTACCATTTTCTTAAATTGAGTGACGCGGTATTCATTGATAAAGTCATAGTAAGACTGATTGAGATACTGGTTCAAAAGATACGATAATGAATGCGAAGAAGTATCTAATGCGGAAGCCAGATCACCCATTTTCAAGTCGGAATTAATATAAGGCTTTTCTTTCTCAACATAAGCCACCAGTTTTCTATGAAGCTCCACGCATTCTTCTTCAGTTAACCTATTCGTCTTATACTTCTCTTCGGTAACAGTAGACGACTGTTCAACAATTGTTTCCGACTGTTCCGTCTCTTGTTCTTTCCGGGATATTTCCTCCACCGGTGTTGAAGCTACCTGAACAGGAGAAGTGAGTAAACGGCGCATACGCTTCCATACATAATAACGTATAAAGGCTATAATTCCTATGATTAATAAGACAAAAAGCGCCCATCCCCACCAAGGTATCATAGGAAGTACCGTCACTTGACAGGTAGCTTCCGAATGTTCATTTCCCGGAAGACGGACACGGAATGTATAAGTCCCGGAAGGAAGTCCATAATAAGAAACCTCGTTCTGTGCTGCCAATAGTTTCCAGTCTTTATCAACCCCTTCCAACTGATATTCATACAGCAAGGCAGAAGGCAGTCCGTAGGCAAAATCCGTAAAACAGAAAGTAAGATTATTCTGATTATATTTCAAAGACGAACCGGTAAAAGAAACACCATTAGCCAATATATCTGTAAATACTATCGGACGCGCCTTACCACGTACTTCATCCACACGCTTCGGGTCAACGTAAATCAATCCTTTGGTATTGCCGAACCATAGTATTCCTTTATCGTCTTTATAGGCAGCTCCGTTGGTAAATGTTGGTCCGGGCACTCCATCGTTGAAAGTGAAAGCGTCATACTCTTCGCCTTCTTTCTTTATACGCAGCAAACCGTCATTACAGCCTACCCACAACCAACCTTGATTATCCTCTACAATCGCCATCAGAGAATTGTCGGGAAGAGTGGAAAATACGGACTGATTATAGAAGCGGTCCATTGTCAGCGTAGACGTAAACAAACTCCCTTTCTCACGGATAAAATAAAGATTATGTTCGGAATCTTCATAAATCGTTCGAACTTTGTCTTTATTCACGAATCCTTCAGGAAAAACATTGGAACGCAAGTTCTGGGAAGCCGGGTCATAAATACACATACCGGTTTCAGTGGCAATCCACCCTTTACCGGTAGAATCAAAACTGACCTCATACACGTTGCCCTCCAGCAGTTGAGAATTGGCACTGGTAAAGTGCTTTATCTGTTTTGTCTGCCCATTATAGTTGAATAGTCCCTGTGATGTTCCTATCCAGAGATTTCCCTTTGTATCCGGTTTCACACAGAAGATATGTCCTTTTTGAAAAAGCTCCGTATCACTTTGGGAGAAATATTTTAGCGATAACGTCTCCGGATTCAATACCATCATGCCGCCCCCATAGGTACCTATATAATATTCTCCTTGATAGAAGCTGATTGTCAGTATCAAATCCGAGGTCAGGACAGGTTTTACAAAACTCTTGACCATTCCGGTAGCCTCATTTATATAGAACAAGCCGTCACGCGAACCGATAACTTTCTCCTGCCCTCTGCTTATGAAAGAACGGATAGAGAGGTTTGCCGAATTAAACAAAGGTGGATAGGCATACGTACGGAAAAGACCGTTCTGGTAGAGTGAATAATCCAAGCCTGCCTGAAAATGCCCTACCCAAACGGCACCCCTGTCATCTACGAGTAAGGAGTAGACAGAATTACTGCGAATCCCTTCCTTATCACTTACATCATGGTAGAAACGACGCGTCACCTGCTGTTTTTTATGTGAAAGAAAATGGACGCCATTGCCATCGGTAGCTATATAGACGGTTTCTTTTACATCACTGGAAATGTCGGAAATAACATCGCATCCTAAAGATATCGTATGAGAAAACGTCTTCTTTTTCATATCAAAACGTACTACTCCCTGGCTCATTGTCCCCAAGTAGAGCGTTTCCCCGATACGGGTGAGGCAACGGAAATAGTCGGCTTCGGGCACATTTTCCTGAAAATGCCAGGAATCAATCTTTCCGTCTTTCAATGAATAGGAGAATAGCCCTTGCACCGTAGCCAGCCATAGTGCGGTTTTATCTTCATTCAGACAAATATCCATGATTCTGTTACAAGCGGCCAACATATTCCGGTCTGTCAAAACTTGGAGCAACTGACCGTCTTTATGAATGAACAAGCCTTTCTCCGTACCGATATAAAGAATATCTCCATCGGATAGTAACGTATTGACGGCAAAATCTATCTTTTCGGGAACAATCCTCTCCAATTGGCCACTTGCACGGTTCAACCGCCAAAGTCCGATACCATTTCCCACCCAAAGTTGCTTATTGGCAGTTTCCGTAATCGTATTTACACGCTTTTTTCTTCCCGACTCAATGCCCCGGAATTCAAAATGGCGCACTTTCACACCGTCAAAACGATCGAGGCAATTATCTGTCCCTAACCATACAAAACCTTCGGAATCTTTATAAATGGCATTGACCAACAGTCCGGATAATCCGTCGGACATGACGACATTACGGAATGTGTAATTCTGAGCTTGCAGTTCCACACCACAAACCAAATATATTAATATAAGAATCAGATATTTAATCGTGTTCTTCACTTACAACTGCTTCCTTTCATATTAAACATGTGACAAACATACATAAAAATCTCCAAAAGAGCACATTCCTTTTCCTAAAAAAGTCTCCCCTTCGTATTTGTTGTATATGACAAGCAAATACGAAGGGGAGAGATTATTTACTCAATGCTATGAAAGATTTTATTTGCGGCTGTTCAAATAATCATTTTTATCCGAACCTTTTTCAACCAATTCAATCATATAGCTATAAGTATATTTCTTGTCAAGCAAGCGATATTCATTGTGCGGATACATTCCCCAACTATTATCTCCGCCTAATCCGCGTTGCTTCAGGTCAACGTGCAAGAAGATATTTTTTTGCGGAACAATGTCGATAGTATGCTGTAATTTACGAGTCAGACCGGGGTCAAGATCTTCCGGTGAGAAATGCAATGCGGAAAATGAGATAGGTTGCAAGCCTGTAATTTTCACTCCCAGTCCTCCGCTATCCAATAAAGTCAGCCAACGAACATCTGTTTTATTTCCTGTTTCCTGCGGACGTATATACCAATAGAATTGATTTTCTACCTTATCCTCATATCGTCCGATGAAGGCCCCCGAATAACGGTCGATATAGTTTTCAAAAGGCCCTCTACCATAATAGGTCAAGTTTTCATAAGGTTGATGCAATTCCATACGCATACCAAAACGGGGAAGTTCGGGAAGTTTCGTTCCTGTCAGGTCGATACTGCCCGTCACAATGACAGTTCCGTTATCCCGTACCAAATATTCCATCGTATAAGGCACTTGAATATCGCTTAAGACCCAATCAACCCTTACGGATAACCCTTTTTCATTATTCTCCCCTATTGTCACTTTCTTCACATAGCGGTTGACATGGGCCGTCCGCCAGACACCTGCCAAAACGGGCATTTTATTCCCAAAATCATTATCTATCGGAGCACGCCAAAAGGCTGGTTCGGGATATTGCCTGATAGGTTGCTTGCCATTTATCATATAATCAAACAAGATTCCCTTTTTCAAATCAATCTTACCTGAAACGGCACCTGATTGAAAAGACAAAATATTGTCTTTTGTTTCATAAGACAGTTTTCCCGAACAAGGCGGAAGCGATGTGAAGAAACTACTTTTATTTAATTGCATTTGCTCTCTAGCTACTTCATAGCCAGCAGGTACTAAATCGGTAGCAACCCGGGTGTGCACATAGAGATTAAGGAAATACTCATTTCCGTCTTCTGGAATAACGGGGAGAGATAAACGTATCTCTTTCTCTTCGTGAGGTTTTAAATCAACATTGAAATCCCCCGTAGATATTTTTTCTCCGTTTTTGTATATTTCCCACATGAAAGCATACTCATCCAGATTGGTAAAGTCATAACGGTTTTTAATAGAAATAATTCCTTTCCCCAAGTCTTTTGCGCTAAACTGAATGTACTGATACACTTTCTTCACTTCATACGCTTGTGGTTTAGGAATACCATTGGCAGAAATCAAACCGTCAGTTCCCGTGTTTAGTTCCCCTTTCTTATCTTCCAGCCATTTATAACTACCCATCTTACCATTATACGTCCAATAAGTACGTCCGTCTCTTGGTTCGGTCTTTATCTTAAATCCCTGATCCATAAAATCCCAGATAAAACCGCCCTGCAAGTTAGGGCTGTCATAAATAATATCCCAAAGGTCTTTAAAATTGCCATTGCTGTTTCCTTGGGCGTGAGCATACTCACACATGATAAACGGTCGCTGTTTGCCGGACTTCCGATATTCTGTTATTTTCCACATATTGGGATACATCGGACAGACAATATCTGTATTCCAATCTTCCCAAGCCTGCTCGAACTGTACAAAACGACCGGGGTCATATTTCTTCAAACGTTTATACTCATCGTGGAACACGATTCCATTGCCACATTCGTTTCCTAATGACCATCCGATGATACATGGATGATTTTTATCCCTTTCGACCATTCGGGTGATACGGTCGACATGAGCAGCATACCATTCGGGACGATAAGCAGGATGCGGAATGGTATCTTTAAAATAAGGAACCGAACCCATTCCATGAGTTTCAATATTGGCTTCATCCACTACATAGATACCATATTGGTCACACAATTGATAGAATAACGGATGATTTGGATAATGACTGGTACGAACAGCGTTCATGTTCAGTTGTTTAATCAGTCGCAAATCATTCATTATGATTTCGCGGGTCTGCACATGTCCCAACGTATCATTGTGTTCGTGACGGTTGACACCTTTTATATAGGTGGGTACACCATTTACCAGTAGCCGTGCATTCTTAATCTCAATGCGGCGGAATCCGACTTTATGAGCCACTACCGTCTGTTGCTTGTCGCCATCGGATCGAAGTGTCAGGATACAGTCGTAGAGCGAAGGGTGTTCGGCGCTCCATTTCCGCACATTGCGCACAGTGCCTTCGAAAGCAAGTGTAGTACTTATGTCTGAGATACAATATGCTTTCTGCACTGATAAGACAGTCTTCCCCCCTGCGTCCTTCAAATCGAGTGTAAGTGTCCCCTTTTGCAGGGTTGCATTGGTATTGAACGAACGCAAGTCTACAGTAGCCCGGAATTGCCCGTGTCGGTAGGTATCGTCCAGTCCTGCATGCAGAAAGAAATCCCAAATGGTCGTTTGGGGATAGGCAGTTAGGAAAACATCGCGTTCGATACCGCTTAGACGCCAAAAATCCTGGTCTTCCATATAGCTGCCATCGTGCCAGCGATACACCTGTACAGCAAGCAAGTTCTCTCCTTTTTTCAAATAGTTTGTCACATTAAATTCTGCCGGAGTCTTGGATGCTTTAGTCATCCCCACCTGCTGCCCGTTCACATAGATACGGGCGTAGCCGCTGATGGAACCGAAGTGCAACAACACTTCACGCCCCTGCCAGTTTTGAGG
>RRZU011545556.1_pt1 | contig 17716 bp, 16 predicted proteins | sample 2165561 | NCBI WGS metagenome assembly RRZU01 (sample SAMN10456909, study PRJNA506462) | wastewater metagenome | isolation source: wastewater sludge | place: USA: Moscow, Idaho | reverse complement strand
GTCTTGCTGTCGCCGCCCCCGCCGGCTTGATTGCCGGGGTTGACCGCTCCCCGGGTACCGCACGCTGACAGGAGCGCCGCCGCCCCGATTGACCCCAGTAACCCCCGTCGTGACAGTGCCTGTTTGAGGTACTCAGTCCTCGGGTCCAGAGTCATCTAGTCGCCTTTCATCGCGAAGATCGTGCGGTGCCAGTCCTTGTGGGCGTCACCGGTGATGTCCATGGAGACGTGCTTCACCTGCGTGTACTCCTCGAAGGAGTAGGAGCTCATGTCTTTGCCGAAGCCGGACTGCTTGAAGCCTCCGTGCGGCATCTCGGACACGATCGGGATGTGGTCGTTGATCCATACACAACCGGCCTGAATATCGCGGCTGGCACGGTGAGCGCGCACCACGTCAGTGGTCCAGGCCGAGGCCGCCAAGCCGTACGGTGTGTCGTTGGCCAGCGCGATCGCTTGGTCGTCGGTGTCGAAGGGCAACGCGACGAGCACCGGGCCGAAGACCTCGTTCTGCACGATGTCGCTGTCCTGGGCAGCGTCGGTGATCAGCGTGGGGGAGTAGTAACTGCCGGGCAGGTCGGGGATCGTCCCGCCGCACCGCACCATCGCGCCGTCGGCCACGGCCCGCTCGACCATGCCGGCCACCTTCTGCTGCTGGGCGATGCTGATCAGGGGGCCCAAGTCGGTGGCCAGGTCGTCGGTGGCGCCCAGCACGACCGTGTCCATGAGCTTGGCCACACCGGCCACGAAGTCCTCGTAGATGCTGCTGTGCACGTAGGCCCGGGTGGCAGCCGTGCAGTCCTGCCCGGTGTTGATCAGCGCCCCGGCGACCGCTCCATGAATGGCTGCCTGCAGGTCGGCGTCGGCGAAGACGACGAACGGGGCCTTGCCCCCCAGCTCAAGGTGCAGGCGCTTCAGCCCTGCCGTGGCGACTTCCGCCACCCGTAGCCCTACCCGCGTGCTGCCGGTGAAGGACACCATGCGGACGTCGGCGTGTCCCATGAGTGCCTCACCGGCGACCTGGCCGGTACCGGTGATGACGTTGAACACGCCGTCGGGGAACCCGGCCGCGGTGGCGTCCTCGGCTAACATCAGGGTCGTCAGAGGAGTGAGCTCACTGGGCTTGAGCACGATGGTGTTCCCGGCCGCCACCGCAGGCAACATCTTCCACATCGCCATCTGCAGCGGGTAGTTCCAAGGCGCGATCGAGCCGACGACACCGATCGCCTCCCGGCGGATCGTCGACGTGTGGGTACCGTCCCACTCAGTGGCGGCGGAACCTTGCAGGTGACGAGCGGCGCCGGCGAAGAACTCCGCGTTGTCGATGCTGCCGGGGACGTCGAACTCGCTGGCCAGCCGGATGGGCTTGCCCGCCTGCGCCGACTCCACCTCGGCGTACTCCTGCGCGCGGGCCGACATCAAACGCGCCAGGTCGTGCAATGCGGTGCTGCGCTCGGCTGGCGTCGCGCTGGACCAGGCGGGGAAGGCCGCTGCGGCCGCCATGACAGCGGCGTCAACGTCAGCGGCACTGGCCAGGGTCAGCGTCTCGATCACGGATCCGTCGGCCGGATTGGTCACATCGAAAGCGCCTCCGGATCCGGCAACGGCGCGACCGTTGATCCACTGTCCAGCGATCATGGGTGAGTTCTCCTGACGTATGCCCAGAGCGACGTGTGGGCTTTTCGGGATTATTGCATGCGAAAAGGACCTTGCCCACCGCATCGCGCCACGGATTTCGTTGTCCAAGATCCAATGGGGGTGTGGAAGCGCGAGTCGGGGGAGCTCGTGGCCGGTCTCCATCACCTCCGTTGGGGGTCGACAACGGTTGGCGCGCTGGCCCTCAAGGGGTGCACGGCGCGAGGGGAACCACTTGTCGTGGCGCCGTTGTGGGGCGGACCTTGCCGCTGCTCGGACCCGCTGCTGCGGTTACCGTGACAAGGTGACTGATGACAACCGGGACTTCAGCAGGCGCGATCTCGCCGGTTGGCTCGAGGGACCCAAGGCAAGCCTGGAGGGCCAGGGCTACGAGTTCGGGTACAAGGGCGAGCGACTCGGTCTGCCCGAATCGGGGCCCGGCGCGATCGCAGGCATGGGGCGGCGCTTCGTGGCGCTCACCATCGACTGGCTGGCCTGCGTGCTGGTTGCGCAGCTGTTCTCCTCCGGCGCTGCAAACCCCGCACTGCCGCTGGTGATCTTCTTCGTCGAGGTGGCACTGCTCACCTCGCTGATCGGCTCCAGTTTCGGGCAACGCATCCTCGGGATCCGGGTGATCAGTCTGAGCGCAGGACGGTTGGACCCCATGCGGGCAGCCCTGCGGACGCTGCTGCTGTGCCTCGTGGTGCCGCCGCTGGTATTCGACCGCGATCAACGCGGATTGCACGACAAGGCGGCCAACTCGGTCGCGGTCCGGATGGGCCACGCCAGCTGAGAACCCCGACCGCTATCGACGCGGTGGCCGCACTGCCCGGGTGGACTTGGGAATCGGTCCCTTGGGCATCGGCATTGGCTGTTTGGTCAATGCCTCGAGCCGCTGGCGTACCTCGGTGACCTGACCTGGCGTCAACGTCTTGTCCATCTTGCGGATGGTCTTGACCAGTTTTGTCAGCGGAACCTGGCCTTCTTCCTTGCCCATCACCATCTCGTGGAAGGTCACGTCGGGGACGAACCGCGACTCCCGCTGCTTCTCACTGCGCAGAACGTTGGTAACGCGCGACCCCTGGCCCTCAGCGACGAGAATCACGCCGGGGCGGCCGATGACCCGGTGCACGATGTCCTGGTTCTTCGTCACCGCCACCGCCGGAGTCACGAACCAGCCCTTGCCCAACGAGTTCAGAACTGCTGCACCTGCTCCTGGCTGGCCCTCGATCTGGGAGTAGGCGGCGCGTTCCGCCCGACGACCGAGCACGATGGCCGCGATCAGCAGGCCCGTCGTGATGCCCAGTGGCAGGAACCACCAGTTCTTGATCAGCAGGGAAACGACCACCATCACGACGATCGGGGCCAGCACACACGCCAGCAGAATCCAGCCGATGCGGGGGTCGGACTTCTTGGTCATCTGGTAGGTCTGGCGGATCTGAGCCAGCCGACCGGTCTTGCCGTCCTTACGAGCCATGGATCAAGCCTACGTGGTGGCTCGCGCCGCGACCGCCTGCTGGTACAGCCGTCCCGCCCGATAACTTGACCGGACCAGGGGTCCGCTCATGACGCCGAGGAAGCCGATCTCGCGGGCGACGTCGGCCAGATCGTCGAACTCCGCGGGATCCACCCACCGCTCGACGGGATGGTGACGGGGCGTGGGCCGCAGGTACTGGGTGATGGTCAGCAGATCGCAGCCGGCGGCGTGCAGATCGGCCATCGTCTGCATGACCTCGGGGATCTGCTCGCCCATGCCCAGGATGAGATTCGACTTGGTGACCAGACCGGCGCCGCGGGCCTGGGTGAGTACATCCAGTGAGCGCTCATAGCGGAAGGCCGGGCGAATGCGTTTCATCAGCCGTGGCACGGTCTCCACGTTGTGGGCCAGAACCTCCGGAGAAGCATCGAAGACGTGCTGCAGAAGGTCGGGCACGGCATTGAAGTCGGGAATCAACACCTCGACGCCGCAGCCGGGCACCTGCGAGTGGATCTCCCGGACCGTCTGAGCGTACAACCATGCACCTTGATCGGGCAGGTCATCGCGCGCGACACCAGTGACGGTCGCATAGCGAAGGCCCATCTGGGCCACGGTGCTGGCGACCTTGGCGGGCTCGTCCACATCGAGCGGCTGCGGACGGCCCGTGTCGATCTGGCAGAAGTCGCAGCGTCGTGTGCACTGATCCCCTCCGATCAGGAATGTGGCCTCGCGGTCTTCCCAGCACTCATAGATGTTCGGACAGCCGGCCTCCTGACACACCGTGTGCAAGCCACCCTCAGCCACTGTCCGGCGCAGTTCGTGGTACTCCGGGCCCATCACCGCGCGCGTCTTGATCCACGCGGGTTTGCGTTCGATCGGCACCTCCGCGTTGCGCACTTCCAGGCGCAAGAGTCGGCGGCCGTCCGGCGAGGGTGTGGACATGTCAGCCAGCCTACGCCGGGCGGCGGGAGACGACGAGACGATCCACGATGAGCGAAATCACGCAGAGACCGGCCAAGGCCGCGCCCACAACAACATAGGCAGTGATCCACGGCGCCACCAGCAACTCACCTACCGCCCGGGTGATCGTCCAGTCCGCGGAATCTGCGCCGCTGACCGTCCACGTGCTCTTGAGCAGCAGGGCTGCGCCCGCCAGGATCACCGCGGTCACGCCCGAGGCGACCGCCAACGCCCGCGTGCGGCCACGATCCAAAGCGACCAGCGCAACGGCACTGGCTGCCATGACCAAAACGCTGGGCAGCAGGGCGTCGCGCACCAGGACCAGCGGGGTCCGCATCCAGTCCGGGGGTAGTGGCACCGGCACGCTCAATCCAGGGAGGTCCAAGGCATCCAGCGGGACCTCGACCGGCCCCAGGGACACCGTTTCGCCGGCTAGCAGTTCGTCGAGATCGAAGTTGGCTTCACCTTGGCCGAGATCTGCCTGCAGGCCGGGCTGGCCAAGCGAGTCCTGCTCGAGCCAGGCCACGAAGACGTTGTGGATTTGCGTGGCCATCCCCAGCATCGCCCGCTCGCCGGGTTGGGAGTTGACGGCGCCGTTCACCAGCCCCGCCACCGTCGGCTCAGCCCTGTCCAGCAGGAAGTCGGCCTGAGTGGCGAAGAGGGGCACGGTGTCCGCGACCCACGTGCGGGCGTCCTGCATGACCTGCGCGGTCGCGCGGTCGGTGATCTCGGCGTCCACATTCTCGATCTGCAGGATCTCGGTCATGGTGCCTCGAAAGGCCTGCTCATCGAGGATCTTCTCATTGAGCCACCAGGACGCCGGTGCGATCAGCCAGCAGGCGATCCAGACCAGGGTCGCCGTGACGATCCCCACTGCTCTCACGTGGGCGCTGCCGTGGGGAGCAGAATCTCGACCGCTTGCATGATCGACTCGGCAACCGCATCCATCTCGAACGAGGTCCCGGTCTCTTCCCGCAGCGAGGTGACCCCGGCATCGCTGATTCCACACGGCACGATGCGGTCGTAGGCGTGCAGATCCGCGTTGACGTTCAGGGCGAAACCGTGCATCGTCACGGCGCGCGCCACGCGAACGCCGATGGCGGCGATCTTGCGTTGCGGGACGCCATCCACCCAGACACCACTGCGGCCGGCCACTCGCTGCGCGTTGACGCCGAAGTGTTCGCACGTGCCGATCAGCAGCTCTTCCAAACGCCGCACGTGACCCACGACATCCATGGGCTCAGACAGGCGCAGGATCGGATAACCGACCAGCTGCCCCGGCCCGTGCCACGTGATCCGGCCGCCTCGATCCACCTCAACGACCGGCGTGCCGTCCAAGGGCATGTCTTCGGGCTGGGTGCGGCGACCTGCCGTGTACACATCGGGGTGTTCGAGCAGCAGCAGGGTGTCCGGCATGTCACCGGAGACGACAGCCGCGTGGATCTCGCGCTGCAACTCCCAGGCCTCTTTGAAAGCAACGACACCGAGGCGACGGACTTGGACAGGCACGGTTACCAGGGTAGTCGTGATCAACCGAGTGGCCATAGTTGTGGACAAAACACCCGCGACGCGTCGCGGGTGGGGCACAGTAACCCCATGCAGGCATCGATCCAGTACGACACCGCTTTGCGGCGCTTGCTGCAGAAGCTGCTGGTCGTGCGTCATGCGCACCTGCGCCCTCTGCAGGCGATCAGGGTTAGCGACTCCGACATGGCTTTGCACTACGGTCAGCCTGGACCGTGCGAAGTCGCCTGCGGCGGTCTTGGCGGCGCTCTGCGGGCCGTCCACGCGGCAGGTCTGTGGGTAGGGACGCTGGTCGAGTCCGTGGGCCTGGACGAGACGGGGCGTGTCGTGTTGTCTGGGGTCGGGTCCAGTTGGAACCTGGCGGACCCTTTCGCGGGTCATCCCTCGACGAGTGGTTATGACCTGCGGGTCGGCTGGCGGCAACGCGGGGATCTGCTGCAACTCCACGACATCGAAGGTGCCCTGACCCGCTGCGCGTGACCGGCTACCGGGCCGACTCGATCATGCTCCTGATATCGGGCTGTTCCCAGGTGAATCCTGCCCGCTCGAGCACCCTCGGCACGATGCGCTGACTGGCCAAGGTGTCTTGCGCGAACTCACCGAGGACCGCCTTGAGCGCGAAGCCCGGGACGGGGATCAGCGCGGGACGCTTGAGGATCTCACCCATCGCCTTGGTGACCTCGGCATTGGTGACTGGATGCGGGCCGACCAGGTTCACCGGGCCCCGAATGTCCTGCATGAGCAGGAAGACCAAGGCTCGCACTTCATCGGTGAGCGAGATGGCCGGCCAGTACTGCTTGCCGGAACCGAGTTTGCCTCCGATGCCGGCTTTGAAGATGGGGAACAGCTTCTGCCAGGCGCCACCACGGCTGGACACCACGAGCCCGGTGCGGGCGTAGGCCACGCGCAGCCCGGCTGTGACGGCGGGCTGGGCGGCGGCCTCCCAGCGCTGCACCACCTCGGCGAGAAAGCCCTCTCCCTGGGGTCCGCTCTCGTCGGTGATCCGATCTCCGGTGTCGCCGTAATAGCCCACCGCTGAGCCGCACACGAGAACCCGCGGCCCCCCGGTGGCCTGCGCCATGGCAGCGGCGATCGTGGCAGTCCCGTCAACCCGGCTGCGCAGGATCTCCTGCTTGTAAGCGTCCGTCCAGCGTTTGTCACCGACGCCGGCGCCTGCCAGGTGCACAATCGCGTCCAGGCCCGCGAGCAGGCCCGGATCGAGTTCTGCCCCGGGTTGCCATGGGATCTCCATGACGTCGGTGGTCGGATGGCGCACGAATCGCACCACTTGGTGACCCTCTCGGCGCAAGTTCGCGCCGAGCGTGGATCCGATCAGTCCTGATGCCCCGGTGATACCGATTCTCATATGTCCAGTCTGTCCGATACCGATGGCCCCGCAAGCCCGGGTAGGCTCGCCGGGATGGGGCATCTGTTGGTGACGGTCCTGCCGCTGGGTCTGGCAGCTGCGGTGACTCCGACCCTTTTCGCCCTGCAAGTGCTCGTGGTTTCCGGGCCCTCCTGGCAGCGTCGAGCGCTGGCGGTGATGGCCGGCTCGGGGGCCGTGTTCGTGATCGTGTTCGCGGTCATCCTGGCGGGGCTGAGTCAACTGCCGGACGCCGGGACGGGCAAAGCCTCCCGGGCGGAGTACTGGATCGAATTCATATGCGGGGTGGTCCTGTTGCCCCTGGCCGTCTGGATGTTACGTCCACATCCCAACGCTGACGCCAGACTCGAGAAGAAGGTCCGCGGCTACGCCAACCATGCCTCCCCGTGGGTCTTCGCAGGCCTGGCGGCCTACATGTCGGTGACCGACTTCTCCTCGCTGGTCCTGGTCGTGCCGGCGCTGCACGACATCACCTCGTCTGCTGTGCCCGTGCTGGGCAAGGCGGGCGTCGTGCTCATCCTGTTCATGCTGGTCATGTTCCCCATTTGGTCGCCGCCCCTGGCTGTGCGTGTCACCGGTGAGCGTGGCGTGCGCATGCTGAACCGCGTGTATGACGCGCTGATGGATCACCAAATACAGGTCATGGGGGGCGTAGCCGCAGTACTCGGTCTGGTGCTCGCTTATCGCGGCTACCAAGGTCTGTGGGGCTGAGCCAATCCGTTCGTGACGACTATTGTCAGACGTCGAACTCCCCGGACTCCAACCGCTGCTTCATCAGCGACAGGAATCGCGCCGCATCCGCACCGTCGACGAGGCGATGGTCGTAGGTCAACGCCAGGTACATCATGGACCGGATGGCCAGGGCGTCCTCACCATTGTCGTCGGTGATCACGATCGGACGCTTCACCACCGCGCCAGTGCCCAGGATCGCGACCTGCGGCTGATTGATGATCGGGGTGTCGAACAGTGCACCGCGGCTGCCGGTGTTCGTCACGGTGAAGGTTCCCCCTGACAACTCGTCCGGACTCACCTTGTTGGTGCGGGTGCGTGCCGCAAGGTCGGCGATCTGCCGGGCGAGTCCCGCGATGTTGAGGTCTCCGGCGGCGTGGATGACGGGCACGAGCAGGCCACGGTCGGTGTCTACGGCGATGCCCAGGTTCTCCGCCTCGTGGTAGGTGACCGTACCGGCGGCCATGTCCATCGACGCGTTCACCTGTGGGAACTGTTTGAGGGCCTCACAGGCCGCCTTCGCGAAGAAGGGCATGAACGAGAGCTTGACGCCCTCCCTGGCCAAGAACTCGTCCTTCACGCGGCTGCGCAGCAGCGCGATCCGGGTGACGTCCACCTCGACGACCGTCGTGAGTTGGGCCGAGACGGCCAAGGACTCCACCATGCGCGTGGCGATCACCTTGCGCAGGCGGCTCATCGGCTCCGTGGTGCCGCGCAGTCGGGGGGCCGGGGTGGAAGGTGCGGGGGCGGCAGTCGCGGCAGCCGGGGCGGGGGTAGGTGCCGGCGCCTCTTTGGCCGTTGCCGCCGCCAACACGTCCTGCTTGCGGATGCGGCCACCGACGCCGGTACCGGTGACGGTGCTCAGATCGACGTTGCGGTCCTTGGCCAGCTTGCGAACGATTGGCGTGACGTACACGTCCCCATCCGCGGCTGCCGGCGTGGGCGTCGCGGGAGTTGGCGCAGGGGCCGCCGCACGTGGCGGGGCGGGTGCTGGTGCCGGGGGTGCCGGTGGCTCCTGTGCTGCTGCTGGCGGCGGGGTAGGTGCGGGAGTTGACGCGGCGGGTGCTCCGCCGCCGATGACTGCCAGGACCGCACCGACCTCGACAGTCTCGTCCTCGCTGACCCGGATCTCGCTGACAACACCCGCCGCCGGCGACGGGATCTCGGTGTCCACCTTGTCGGTGCTGACCTCGAGCAGCGGCTCGTCAACGGCCACGGTGTCGCCCACCTGCTTCAGCCACCGGGTCACGGTGCCTTCGGTGACGCTCTCACCCAGTGCCGGCAATGTCACGTTGGTGCCGTCGCCGCCCGCCGGTGGTGCAGTGGCAGGTGCCGCGGGTTCAGGGATGGGTGTCGCGGCGGCGGGCTCGGGCGCGGGCGGGGCGGCTGCCGGCTCGGGCGCAGGCGCGGCCGATTCTGCGGAGTCGGAGATCACGGCCAATTCGCCGCCCACCTCGACGACGTCGTCTTCGCCAGCCTTGATCGCGGTGATGACCCCGGCCACCGGGGAGGGAATCTCGGTGTCCACCTTGTCGGTGCTCACCTCCAGCAGCGGCTCATCGACCGCCACGCTGTCGCCGACCTGCTTGAGCCAGCGCGTGACGGTTCCCTCGGTGACGCTCTCACCGAGTTGGGGCATCGTGACCGACGTCGCCATAGAAGTTCTCCTTGTGGGTCAGGCGTGTGCGTGCAGGGGTTTGCCAGCGAGGGCGAGGTGCGCCTCGCCCATGGCTTCGTTCTGCGTCGGGTGGGCATGGACGAGGGCGGCAACATCTTCGGGGTAGGCCTCCCAGTTGTAGATCAACTGGCCTTCCCCGATCAGTTCCCCGACACGGCTTCCGACCATGTGGATGCCGACCACCGGCCCGTCCTTCTGCCGCACGAGTTTGATGAAACCCTGGGTGCCGAGGATCTGGCTCTTGCCATTGCCGCCGAGGTTGTACTCGTAGGCTTCGACCTCGCCGAACGCGGCGGCCGCCTGTGCCTCGGTGTACCCGACGCTGGCCACCTCGGGCTCACAGTAGGTGACCCGCGGGATACCCATCTCATCGATGGGCTGCGGATTCAGGCCGGCCAAGTGCTCAGCGAGATAGATGCCTTGGGCGAAGCCGCGATGGGCCAACTGCAGGCCTGGAACGATGTCACCGACTGCGTAGACGCCGGGCACGTTCGTCTGCAGGTACTGGTCAACGGGGACGAAACCACGATCGAGCGTGACGCCGTTCTCCTCATAGCCGATCCCCGCGGTGCGCGGGCCGCGACCCACTGCCACCAGCAACAGATCCGCAGTGAACGTCTTGCCGTCCTCCAGGGTGACCGTGACGCTGTTCTCGTCCTGGGTCGCGGAGGCGAATCGCACGCCGAGACTGAACGCGATCTTGCGCTTGCGGTAAGCCCGCTCCAGCGCCTTGGAACACGCCTCATCCTCTGCGGGAACCAGATGTGGCAGCGCCTCGATGATCGTGACGTCGGTGCCGAACGACTTCCAGACGCTCGCGAACTCGACACCGATCACCCCTCCGCCGAGCACGATCGCGCTGCCCGGCACATAGTCCAGATTCAATGCCTGGTCGCTGGTGATGATGCGCCCGCCGATGTCCAGACCGGGCAGGCTGCGGGCGAACGAGCCGGTGGCCAGCACGACGGCCTTGCCGCGATAGGTCTGGCCGTCGACCTCCACTGCGTCCTTGCCGACCAGGCGGCCGGTGCCTGTCACGTAGGAGATGGCACGGCTCTTGACCAGCCCCTGGAGGCCCCTGTAGACCCTTGTAAAGGCGGCTGACCACGCCGTCCTTGTAGGAGTTGACCCCGGCCATATCGATGCCGTCCAGCGTGGCCTGGACGCCGAAGGCGGAGCTCTCGCGGGTGGAGTCTGCGACCTCCGCGGCGTGCAGCAGCGCCTTCGTGGGGATGCAGCCACGGTGCAGGCAGGTGCCGCCGAGTTTGTCCTCCTCGATCAACACCACCTTCTTGTCCAGTTGGGCAGCTCGCAGCGCACAGGCGTATCCGCCGCTGCCGCCACCCAGGATCACGATGTCGTAGAGGTCCTCGGCCACGCGTACTCCTCACTCGTTTCCTCTGCGCATCCTTTCAGGCAAAGGACGCGGGGGCTAGTCGTAAACCTATCGGCAGTGGCGGCGCGCCAACTCCACCAGCGTGCGGGTCGCGAAGCCGGTCCCACCACGCGGGATGTACCCGAATTCAGCGCTCTCATTGAAAGCCGGCCCGGCGATGTCCAGATGGGCCCACGCGATGTCGTCGGGGACGAACGCCTTGAGGAACAGTCCGGCGTAGAGCATGGCGCCGAATGGCTCGCCGGTGTTCTTCAGATCCGCGACCTGCGACTTCAGACCCGGGCGCAGTGCCTCTGGGAGCGGCATCGGCCAGAACTTCTCCCCGGCCTGCCGGCCAGCGGCGATGATCTGGTCGGCGCGGTGCTCATCGTTACCCATCACCGCGGCAATCCGAGTGCCCAGGGCCACCATCTGAGCGCCCGTCAGAGTGGCCACGTCGATGATCGCGTCTGGTCGCTGCTCGCCTGCCAGGACCAACACGTCAGCCATCACCAGCCGGCCTTCGGCATCGGTGTTCAGCACCTCGACAGTGGTGCCTCCCCGCATGGTGAGAACGTCGCCGGGCCGTTGTGCAGTTCCACTGGGCATGTTCTCCGCGCAGGCAAGGTAGGCGGTGACTCGCACGGGAAGGGCGAGTTCGGCGATGGCGCGGGTCGCGGCCAGGACAGCGGCGGCACCGGCCATGTCGCACTTCATCGTCTCCATGCTCTTGGCGGGTTTCAGACTCAGCCCCCCGGAGTCGAAGGTGATGCCCTTGCCGACGAACGCCAAGTGAGCCTTGCTGGCTTTCGGGGTGTACTCCACGATGACCAGCCGTGGCGGATTCGACGACCCCTGCCCCACGCCAATCAGGCCCCCCATCCCTTCGGCGGCCAAACGGTCGGTGTCCCACACCGCCACGGTCGCGGGCAGGTCCTGGAACTGGGCACGGGCGGAGGTGGCGAGGTCCTCGGGTGTGAGGTCGCCGGGGGGAGTGTTGACGAGGTCTCGGGCCAGGATCGTGGCTGCTGTTTCGCAGGCGGCAGCCTTCTTCACAGCGGTGCGCACAGCGCGGGGCGCGGAGGTCATGACCACCACGGTGCCGACGTCGGACCGCTTCCCCGTGCCCCGGAAAAGGGGTGTGTGCGCGGCCAGTAACGCGGCCTCGCACACAGCGGACAACGTCGCGGCGTCGTCGTTGGGAAATGCCACGGCGACCGTGCCGGCAGCGCCCGCGGCCCGCACGCCATCTCCCACCGCTTCTCGCAGATCGGCACCGAGCGTCACGGCGACCACCGAATCGGCAGCCAGAGGTTCCGGTGCCGGCACGCGCCAGGTCCCAGCTGCAGAGCCGTCGCAGCCGACGCGCGACAAGTCCGCTTCGATGCGGTGTCGCAGCTCATCAGACAGACCCTGAGCGACCAGCTCCGGCCCCGGTCCCACCGCCACCACAACCACATCGGCGCGGGGCAGGGCATCAGCGATCTTCAGAATCGTCACGCGTTCAACCCTATGCGCCGCCGATCGGTAGCGTGGAGCAATGACTCTGCAATCGCCGTTGCATGACCGCCACCGCATCGCCGGGGCGAAGTTCGCCGAATTCGCTGGCTGGAGCATGCCGTTGGAGTACTCCGGCACTGTGGCCGAGCACACCGGTGTGCGAGAGGCGGTCGGTGTTTTCGACGTGTCCCACCTCGGGACACTCGTCGCCCGCGGGCCGGTGCCGGTGTTGAACACTGTCCTCAGCAACGATCTGCAGAGAATCGGGACGGGTCAGGCTCAGTACACGCTCCTGCTCAACGACGCGGGCGGGGTGGTCGATGACCTGATCGTCTACAAGGTCGCCGACGATGAGTTCCTGTTGGTCCCCAATGCGGCCAACTGCGCACGGGTGGCTGCGACCCTCACCGAGGCTGGCCTGGCGGTGGAGAATGTGCACGAGGCGACGGCGATCATTGCCGTGCAGGGACCGGGCAGCGATGCGATCCTGCCCTTCGGCGATTTGGACTACATGGCGTTCCGGGCGACACAGTTCGCCGGGGTGCAGTGCACCGTCTGCCGCACGGGCTACACCGGTGAACGCGGTGTGGAGATCTTGGTTGCCGCGCAGGACGCCGGTGCCGTCTGGGATGCCCTTGTCGCGGCCGGCGCCGTGCCCTGCGGACTGGGGGCCAGGGACACCCTGCGCACGGAGATGGGCTATGCCCTGCATGGCCACGAGTTGGCCCCGGATGTGCCCGCGCGCTGGTCATCGGTGAGTTGGGCTGTTGTAGCCGGTAAAGGGGACTTCATCGGTCGGCAGGCCTACGTCGACACCGAGCCGGAGCAGAAGATCGTGGGATTACTGGTGACAGGACGCGGCATTCCGCGCGCTGGCATGGAGGTGCTGCGCGGCGATGAGCGGGTGGGGACGACCACCAGCGGGACCTTCTCGCCCACGCTGCAGCAGGGCATCGCGCTGGCACGGGTGGCTCGTGATGTGTCGCCGGGGGATGAGGTCCAGATCGTCGTGCGCGGGCGCAACGTGCCCGCACAAGTGGTCGTGCTGCCCTTCGTCCCGGCGCGAGTGCGCGGCTGACACTCAGGGCCAGAAGCTCTGGCCCGCCTGGCTGGCGGTGCGTACCCCAGCGGCATTGAGCCACTGCCGCACGGCCGCGGTGTTGTCGGTCGTGATGCCCCACACCCCGTCATCGAGGCACTGCTGGATGGCGCGGGGGTCATTGGCTGTCCACACCAGCCAGTGCAGTCCGGCCTCGCGCAACACGCTGGGCAGATCGGGGGGGTAGCTGAACATGGTGTCCAGGCCGTCGAGCCCGCGGGTCAACGCCTGCTCGGCAAGCCAGACCGGATCGGCGTGCTCCTCGAAACCGCGCCGTTCGTTGTCTTTGCCACCTCGGTGTCCTTGCGCCCAGCCGCCGATCTGCCAGCGCGGGGTGGTGTCCACGATCCATAGGACAGGGCTGCCGGTCGTGGCCTTCACCTCGGCGGCGGTGTCGATGTTCTTGCAGATGAACACCGAGTCCGTCGGCGACGCCGCTACCACGGCGGCAACCACCTGCGGACCACCGACGATCTCCACCACGAGGGTTCGGTCGCGGGGCACGACCACGTCGGCCAGCATCGGGATCCGCTCTTGTGACCAGGTCTGGCCCTTCCAGGCCCCCGCACTGCCGCGTTGCAGGTCCGGGTGGCTGCTCAGTGCGATCTCCAGGCCCACGAGGTCAGTGGTCCGGTCCGTGGTCGCGTCGTGATGCAGCACCACGACCCCGTCCGCGGTGCACCACACATCCACCTCCACCGCATCGGCGCCTTTGGAGAAGCCGTAGCGCACGGCCGCCAGGGTGTTCTCCGGAGGTCCCGCCGGGTCGTTGTGCTCATGACCGGAGCCTCTGTGCGCCACGAGCCGAGTCACCCCGCGCTGGGGGTGCAGGGCGGTCTGCACTGTTCGGTGCGCAGCCGCCAAGGCGGCCTGCGCCTGATCGGGTCTCACGAGTGCAGCGTAGGCCCATCGGCGAGCAGTGCCAGGCGCAGCATTGCCAGGCCGGTCAGCGCCCCGAGACCCTCCCCGGGCCCGACTCCGCAGGAGCCCCACACCGCGACGTTCGCCCGGTCCAATAGGAAGCGCTGAACCGGTTCGGCGCCCAGGACGGGCGCCTGCACAGCAGGCAGACGGTCAGCACAGCTTGCTGCGGCAGCCGCGATCACTCCGTCCAGTAGGACCGGTACCTCTGAGTTCTCCAGCCACGACACCAACGAGGTGATGACCGGCGGCACCTCGACCATCTCGCGGGAGCGCACATCGGCCACTTTGTCCATCCACTGCTCGTCGGTGATCCCGCTTCCGTAACCGGTCACCAGCTGCGGCTCGGCGCCGAACACCGACACCGCGACACACGCCGCCACCGATGTCAGCCCACGCCCAACCGCGGCCAGCAGGAGCAGGTCGTGCTCGGGTGGCTCGGCATCGGCCGCCACGATCGTCACGCCCAGGTATTCGGCCACCCGGGCGGTCGGAGTGTCCCGCAGCAACCAGTCCTCGGCATAGCCCGGGGGCAGCGCGGACACTGCGGCCGCGTCATCGGCGAGGGCCACCACGAGCAGGGGGTGCTCAGGGGCCGTGTCACTGACGTCGCGCCACCACGTGAGCTCCTGCTTCACCGGGCGTGCACCACCGCGGGCAGGGGGACCGCGGGCCGTAACGTGATCGCCGACTGCATTGGGATGTCCAAGGGGGCCTTCACGTCGACGTGCCAGCGCCGGGCGAGCGTGGCCAACAGGACGACGGCCTCTGTCCAGGCGAACTGCTCACCGATGCAGCGCCGCGTCCCGAAGCCGAAGGGGAACCAAACACCCCGGGGCACGTTCGGCGTCCTCTCGTCGAAACGTCCCGCCCCGTCGATCCAGCGCTGTGGGCGGAATTCCAACGCCTGCGGCCAGAACCGCGGATCACGATGCATGCTGTACTGCGAGGCCAGCACGACACTGCCGCGTGGCAGTTCCCACCCGCTGACACGCAGGTCGGTGTCCAGCCACCGTCCGATGATCCACGCTGGGGGGCGCAGCCGCATGGATTCGGCGATGACCGCGTAGGTGCGCGGCAGCCGTTTCAGATCTGTGAAAGTCACAGCCTCGTCCGTGAGGTTGTCGACCTCTTCCTCCAGCCAGGCCCGCACCGCCGGGTTGTGCGACAGCAGCAGCCATGCCCAGGTCATCGCCAATGCTGTCGTCTCATGGCCGGCCAGCACCAGTGTCATCGCCTCGTCGCGCACCTCGTCATCAGTGAATGCGGCTTCACCGCTGTCGTCCTGGGCGCCCATCAGCATGCTCAGAAGATCGTGGCCGTCACCGCTTTCGGCCACCCGACGCGCGATCATCTGTTCGACAATCCCGTCGAGGGTCTCGATGGCGCTCCGCTCCCGACGGCGCTGACGTGTGGAGATCCTGGACAGCGGTGACGCGACGGGGCCGAAGCCGCGCCCGAAACCCTCGAGTACCGCGGTCAGTGCGGCGGTCACCTCAGAGGAGTCGTCGCGCATCTGCTGGCCGAAGATCGTGCGGCCGATGATGTCCAGGGTCAGTTCCGACATGGCCTGCGTCACCTCGATGGTCGCGCCATCGTGCCACCTGTCCGACGTGATGCCGGCAGCTGCGGTCATGTCACCCACGTACTCAGCAATCCGCTGGCCGTGGAACAGGGGTTGGATCGCGCGCCGATGTCGTAGATGTTCGGCCCCGTCGGCGGTCAGCAAGCCGTTGCCCAGTAGGGGGCGGGTGAGCTGCAGAGCCAGGCTCTTGCGGGTATGACGGCCATTGGTGACGAAGACGTCCCAGATCGCCTCTGGAGCGAAAAGGACATGGGTATGCTCACCGGCCAATCCGATATGCACGACTGGCTGATGCCATCGAGAAAGGTCGGCGAACACCTCGTACGCCGCCCTGCGACCGGTCATCATCTCCCAGGACTCCCGCCACCCCCGCGGACCTGGTGGGCGCTGGGTGGCGGACTGCGGGACGTGCATGCTGGACACGATCTGGCGGGCCGTGTCGATTCTGTCGATGAGTGCGCTGGGCATGTGGATAGTCTGCCTGGCAGGGGGATCTCCAGGGAAAGGGCGGCTCACAGAGATGCAATGGCGCGAGGTTCATCTGCCTGACGTGCACTGGGCGCCGCAGGGATTACCGGGCAGGTTGAAAGCCCTGCCCGGCTGGGCTGCCCGGCTGGCGGGGGAGGCCCGCTTCGCCGGAGAAGTACTCAAGTTCGATGTCGACCTCCCGTTGGCGCGTTATTCCCAGACGCCGGTCGCCCGGCAGGTGCTGGTCATCCCTGGATTCGGGTTCGGCGATGTCGCCACGTTGCCGATGCAGATCGCCCTGAAGCGGGCCGGTTTCCAGGTGGTGTGTTCGGAAATTGCGTTCAATGTGCGGTGCTCTGATCGAGCGGTCGACCGGCTGGCGCAGGTCGCCCGGGTGGCCGTCGAGCGCGACGGCAAACGCCTGATGGTGGTTGGCCACAGCCGCGGCGGCATGCTCGCCCGCGGCCTCGCGGCCAGGCATCCGGAGCTGGTCAGCACAGTGATCAGCCTCGGGGCGCCGCTCAACGACGAATTCGCGTTCTATGAGATCCCGCAGCCGGTCGTCGGGGTTCTCAAGTTGGTGCACCACCGGGATCCGGAACTGCGTGAGCGTGCCTGTGTCACCCGGGACTGCACCTGCCCCTACATGCTGGCCACGCACCGGCCGTTGCCGGACTCGGTGGAACTCGTCAGCTACTACACGACGTCCGACGGCATCGTCGACTGGCGCGCATGTGTTGTGCCGGGGGCAGAGAACATTGAGGTACCTGGGTCGCATCTGGGGATGGGTCTGCGGCCGGCAACCGTGAGGCTGGTCATGGAGCGCCTGATTCATTCGGCCGAGGTGTACTGAGCCGCCGTCGATCAGCGCACGTGTCCCCGTGTGGCGCCGGATGGCACCTCTGAAGGTGGCTGCCGATGTGGTGGCCTGCGGGCACCTCGGGACACTCTGATCCGTCGGCTTGCTCATGAAGCGACCGCCTTTCGGCGCCGACCTGGAGCGTGGTGCGAGGGGTAGAGGTGGTGGACGGGGGCCGCGGTGGTACTGCCCGACCCGATCGGGGTTGTCCCCAGGGCTGTGGGGATCGGGCGCAGGGAAATGTCAGAGGTTGTTTGTAGGTTTGGGGTGTCGCCAGGTTGGTGGCCATCAGCTCGTGGAGCGACGTCGCAGGGGGTGTCCCCTGGTTCGACACGGATCGCGGTTGGAGGTGACGGCTGATGGGGTTCTTTGAGGTGCCGGCCTTGGCGTTGCGGCGTGCGAGGTTGGCTGATGAGTTGCCGGTGGAGACCCCGGCGGTGTTCGAGCAGTTGTCCGGGCAGGTGCTGGCGCTGCCCGATCCGGGGGAGTTGACCGCCGAGCAGCGCCTGGGCGCGGTGCAGGCCGC
>RRZU012068317.1_pt1 | contig 17723 bp, 13 predicted proteins | sample 2165561 | NCBI WGS metagenome assembly RRZU01 (sample SAMN10456909, study PRJNA506462) | wastewater metagenome | isolation source: wastewater sludge | place: USA: Moscow, Idaho | reverse complement strand
CATCTCGGGTGCTTTCACTGCCAAATCGGCATCAGGTCTGTCAGACATTGACCAGCCCACGACCCGCCGGGTATGGAGGTCCAGCACCGCAGCCAAATAATGCCAACGGCCACCGGCCCACACGTAAGTGATATCGCCACACCACACCTGATTGGGCTGCGGGACAGCAAATTCACGTGCCAGCAGATTCGGGATATCCGGTCGTTCAGCCCGGGCGACCTTGTAGGCATGAGCGCCGGGTTGCTTGGACACCAGCCCCGCGTCCTTTATCAGGCGACGCACCTTGAATCGGCCAACCTGATGCCCTAGCTCTCGCATCATCGACATCAAGGCCCGGCTGCCAGCTGAACCCCGACTCTCGTTGAACAGGCGCCGCAGCACGCTTTTTTGCTGCACCTGTTCACGGTCAATGGTGCGGGTACGAGCCAGATAGTCGTAGAAACAGGAGGTTGGGATACCGAAAGCGCAACAGACCAACGTGGTAGGGGCTTGCTCCCTTAATCGGTCTATCAGCGCGAACGTTCGAGTTCGTCCGCCATCAAGAGAGCCGTAGCCTTTTTTAAAATGGCCTTTTCACGTTCAAGTCGGTTGATACGGGCTTCCAGTTCCTGGATTTAGCAGTAGGGCTCTGCGGGCAGAACTCCTGCGCAGAAAGATAAAAGCGGTTATCCCACAACGCAGCGACCAGCAGCGGCACCATAAGGGACGCCCACTGGTGTTAGACAAAATACGTTATCGTAGGCGAAATGTAGTAGAGCGGTGCTTCGGATGGCTGAAAAAGTTTCGCCGATTCTCAACGAGGTATGAAAAGCTGGCGGGAAGTTTTGCAGCCTTTATCAAGCTGGCTTTCTGCCTTCGTTACTTACGGGAACTATTGGTGGACAGAAAGCCAGCATTTTGAGAACACAGCCTAGCCTCCGCGAAACCCGGGGCGGTTCAGGAGGGATCGGAGGAGAGGGGGGAATTTATCCCCCTCTCCTCCTGCGGAATCTGCTTATCCCATGGTGGGCATGGTAAAGCTACCGGCATGTTGCTCGACGCGTACACAGGTAGGCCAACGGCTGGTAATGGTCTTCATCCGGGTGTAAAAACGCACACCATCGTTCCCGTGTACGTTTAGAGGGCCAAAGATGGAGCGTTTCCAGCCGCCGAAGCTGTGGAAGGCCATGGGCACCGGAATGGGCACATTAATGCCGACCATGCCAGCCTGTACCTCTTCGCTGAACTGGCGGGCTGTATCCCCATCGCGGGTGAAAATGGCTGTGCCATTGCCGTACTGATGCGCATTGATGAGGGCGACGGCGGTACGGTAGTCGGGGGCGCGCACGACACAGAGTACCGGACCGAAGATTTCCTCCTGATAGATGCTCATCTCTGGTGTGACCCGATCAAACAGCGTCGGTCCGACGAAGAAGCCCTGCTCGTGGCCAGCGATGCTGAAATCACGCCCATCGATACAAAGTTCTGCGCCTTGTTCTACCCCCTGATCGATGTAGTCGATGATCTTGGCCTTGTGCTGGGCCGAGATGACCGGGCCCATGTCATTCTCTTTGCCAGCCGCGATCCCCGGCCCGACGCGCATCTGTGCGATCCGCTCTGTGACGCCGGCCACCAGAGCGTCGGCGACCTCATCGCCGACGGCGACCGCTACGGAGAGTGCCATGCAGCGCTCGCCGGCTGCGCCATAGGCGGCGCCCATGATGGCTGACAGGGTCAGATCCATATCGGCATCTGGCATCAGGATACAGTGGTTCTTGGCGCCCCCCAGTGCCTGGCAGCGTTTGCCATGAGCAGAGGCGACAGAATAAATGTACTCGGCGATAGGGGTGGAACCGACGAAGCTGACCGCCTGGACCCGCTCATCGGTGAGCAGCACATCCACGGCCTCTTTGTCGCCGTTGACCACGTTGAAGACCCCGTCCGGCAGACCCGCCTCCTTAAGCAGACGAGCAAGACAGAGCGCCAGCGAGGGGTTTTTCTCCGACGGCTTGAGCACGAAGGTGTTGCCGGTGGCCAGGGCGATCGGGAACATCCACATAGGCACCATGGCCGGGAAGTTGAACGGCGTGATCCCAACGCACACCCCGAGTGGTTGCATCAGGGAATGGCTGTCGACCCCCCTGCCAACGTTCGCCGAATGCTCCCCTTTTTGCAGATGAGGGATGCCGCACGCAAATTCCACGACCTCCAGGCCACGAGTCAGCTCACCCAGCGCATCGGAGAGCACCTTGCCATGTTCTTCGCTGATGAGGCGTGCGAGCTCGTCTTGTCGTACTTCCAGCAACTCTTTGAAACGAAAAAGAATACGGGCACGACGCAAGGGGGGGGTCTGCGACCAGGCCGGAAAGGCGGCATGGGCAACAGTGATGGCCTGGCGCACCTCATCGGCTGTGCTTAGCACGACCTGACGTATCTGCTCACCCAGTGCCGGGTTGAAGACAGGTGCAAGACGTTCGCTGTGGCTGGCGGTGAGCTCACCACCAATGTAGTTCTGTACGATATCCATTCGATCTCTCTCTTGGCTGATGGTCATGAAATCACCCGAATTGGAATGATTGTTTCAAATGTATAGTAATTAATTATTGCATTCCATTTTGTGAGCTGTCCAGCATTGCTGGCACCCATCGCCGGTGATGAGACAGGTATCAGGGGGTGGCTTCCTGCCGGAGCGGCCCCGTGCCTGAGTGGCTTGCCAATGACGAAATGCTTTACAGTTTCATCAGGTATGAAAGAATGGTTGTTCCATTAATTTCGGCTGGAAACGAAAACCTGTGCAATCTGCATTGCCGTTCGGTTCCATCCGAAATACTGAGTTGTTTTATGCTGTTATGACATGGTGTTGGCCATGAACATGCAGACTTACACAGGCCGATCGGCACTCTGGTCAACGGGGTGGCTGCAGGCTGGAGATAACAAAAATGACAGCGGCGAAGAACCTAACAGAACTACAAGATCAGATCCGAACCCGCTATGGCGAGCTCAGCAAACGTCTGCAGCAAGTTGCCAAGTATCTGATTGATAATAAAAATATTGTTGCAATGCAGACAGTGGCCGCCATCGCGAAGGAGGCGGGGGTGCCCCCTTCCACCCTGATCCGCTTCGCCAGCACCTTTGGCTTCAGTGGCTTCAATGAGATGAAACAGATTTTTCGTCTCGATCTGGTCAAGGAGACGGCCAGCTACACCGAGCGTGCCCGTCTCTTTCGCGAGATGGAAGGGGAGGCCTCGGTGGAGCAACCCCAGCATATCTTGCAGGAGTTCGTACGAGCGAATACCCAGTCGATGCAGCAACTGCTGCTGCACACGCCGGAAGCGGATCTGCGTCATGCACTGACCCTGCTGGAGACCGCCGACACCATCTATGTGATCGGCTCAAGGCGCTCTTTCAGCGCCGCGGTTTACCTGCGCTATGCCCTGGGCCATCTGGAGCGGCGCACCGTGCTGCTTGATGGCCTTGGCGGCATGCTGGCCGAGCAGCTTGCCCTGATGAACAGCCGTGATGCGGTTATCTCCATCAGCTTTATCCCTTATGCGGATGAGACCCTGATGGTGAGCGAGAAGGCGGCCCAGGTCGGCGCCAGCCAGATTGTCGTCACCGATAGCCAGATAAGCCCATTGGCCTCCCTGAGCGATGTGTGCTTCGTGGTCAAGGAGGCACAGGTGGGTGCGTTCCGCTCCCAGACTGCGACCCTCTGCCTGCTGCAATCCCTGACCGTCAGCCTTGCCTTCAAGAAGAGCGAAGGCGAGTAACCCAGCAGTGAGCTTAATTCGTCAAGGGGATCACAAAAACCACATTAATTTCATTTTTTTGTTTAAATGAAAAATTCGTTCTATAGAGTGATGCTATCGCTCGTGCCGATCCCTACTGAAGGGATCCTTGATCCATGGTGGGGTACGGGATACTGATAGCAGGGAGTCTCTATGCAGCGGATCAGAATGACGATGGCGCAAGCGCTGGTGAAGTTTCTCGATCAACAGTACGTGGAGGTGGATGGGGCCCAGCACAAATTTGTGCACGGCATATTCACCATCTTCGGCCATGGCAACGTGCTGGGGTTGGGCCAGGCGCTGGAGCAGGATGCCGGCGGCTTGAAAGTGTATCAGGGGTGCAATGAGCAAGGGATGGCCCACATAGCGCTCGGCTTTGCCAAGCAACACAAGCGCAAGCGGATCTGTGCCGTCACCTCTTCGGTGGGCCCAGGTGCCGCCAACATGGTAACGGCCGCGGCTACCGCCACCGCAAACCGCCTCCCTCTGCTGCTGCTACCCGGCGATTTGTTTGCCAGTCGCCAGCCCGATCCCGTGTTGCAGCAGGTTGAGCAGTACCATGACGCCAGCATCAGCACCAATGATTGCTTCCGCCCGGTGTCCCGTTACTGGGATAGAGTCTCGCGTCCCGAACAGTTGATGAGCGCCTTGCTCAATGCCATGCGGGTGCTGACCGACCCCGCCGATACCGGTGCGGTCACCCTGTGCTTGCCTCAGGACGTGCAAGGGGAGGTCTATGACTATCCTGCCTCTCTCTTTGTCCGCCGGGTCCACCGCATCGAACGCCGTCCCCCGAGTGATGCCATGCTGGCCGATGCGCTTGCCCTCATCGAGCGCAAGCGCAAGCCACTGCTGGTGTGCGGAGGAGGCGTGCGTTACAGCGAGGCTCATGGTGCGCTGCGTCGTTTTGCCGAGCGATTCAATATCCCCTTTGCCGAGACACAGGCTGGCAAGGGGGCCATCGAGGCCGCTCACCCGCTAAATGTCGGGGGGTTGGGTACCACGGGTTGTTTGGCCGCTAACCGGCTGGCCGCCGAGGCCGACCTGATCATCGGGGTGGGTACCCGCTTCACCGATTTCACCACCGCCTCCAAGTCGCTGTTTGGCCATCCAGAAGTTGAATTTCTGACCGTCAATGTGGCGAGCTTCGACGCCTGCAAGCTGGATGCCGTGCCCGTGGTGGCCGATGCGCGGGTGGCACTGGATGCGCTGGGTGAATCTCTTGCCAGCCGCGCCTATCGCAGTCGCTACGAAGGGGAGATCGCCGCCGCCCGCGACGAGTGGCAGCACGAGTGGCAGCGGCTGGCCAGCGTTCGAGTAGGGGAGGGTTTCGTGCCGGAGATTGCCGGTGAGCTGGATCATCGGCTGCCCGAATACATGGAGACCCTCGCTACTCGCTTGACCCAGACCCGGGTGCTGGGGCTTCTGGACAAGTGGCTCGAGCCTGACGCTATCGTCGTGGGGGCGGCGGGTTCACTGCCCGGGGATCTGCAACGCATGTGGCGACCGCGTCACCCCGATACCTATCACCTGGAATACGGCTACTCCTGCATGGGTTACGAGATTGCGGCGGCGATCGGGGCCCGTATCGCGTCCCCGGCACAGCCAGTCTATGCCTTCGTCGGTGACGGCTCATATCTGATGCTGCATACCGAACTGCAGACGGCGGTGCAGGAAGGGCTGAAGATCGTGGTCCTGCTGTTCGACAATGCCGGATTCGGTTGCATCAATAATCTGCAGATGGGGCAGGGGATGGGCAGTTTTGGCACCGAGAATCGCCACCGGGATCCCGACAGTGGCGCCCTGATTGGCCCTCTGGTGCGGGTCGACTTTGCCAAGAATGCCGAGAGTTACGGCTGTGTCAGTTATCGGGTGCATGACGAGGCCGGGCTGGAGGCGGCCCTCGTTGCCGCCGTCAGGGAGAAGAGGCCGGTGCTCATCGACATCAAGGTGCTACCCAAAACCATGACCCATGGCTATGAGGCCTGGTGGAACACGGGCACCGCCCAGATGGCCGATAAACCCGAGATAGAGGCCGCTGCCGCCTCCATTCGCGAAGTGCTGGTCAGCCGCGCCCGCCAATATTGACGTCATTCCATTTCCCGATCCGGGAATCCTGCTTCAAGGAGGCGCATGCCTCCTTTTTTGCTGGCTGTTTCATGCCGCAGGGTATGTGTCAGGCAGGCTAAAACGGTGTAGATATCGTTTAAATGATTTTAATTAATTGATTTTAAAGTATTTTACTTCCTCCTCTCAGATCCTGCCTCCGCCCTTTCTCCGGCAAAGTGTTAACTGCACAGCAAAAATGAAACTTCCAATTAATTAATAATTGAAATAAAAAGTCCAAATGTTATGTTCGATTCATCCAGACCGCAGTGCCTAGGGGATGTTGTTCGGCGCTTCGGCCACCTTGGAATCACAGGCGCAGCCGCATTTCGGCAGGACGTCTATCACACCTTACTGATACGCAGTATCAAGGAGTTGGTATGTTCAATATCGCGTTATTTGGTGCCGGCCGCATTGGCCAAGTTCATGCGGTCAACATTGCCGAGCACAAGGAAACCCGGCTCTATTCCGTCGTCGACCCTTATCAGGAAGGGGCTCAGGCCCTGGCGACGAAATATGGGGCCAAGGTACAGAGCTGCGAGGAGGCGATGGCCGATCCCCAGATACATGGGGTGCTGATTGCGTCGGCCACTGATACCCATGCCGATCTTATCGAGCAGGCGGCTCGGGCTGGCAAGACCATCTTCTGCGAAAAACCGGTGCACTTGGATTTGGCGCGGGTTCGTGACTGCATTGCCACCGTGAGCGCGTGCAAGGTGCCCCTCTTCATCGGCTTCAACCGTCGCTATGATCCCCAGTTCCGCCGGGTGCGGGAATTGCTGGCGGCAGGCCAGATCGGCAAGGCCGAGTCCCTAGTCATCACCTCCCGGGATCCGTCGCCGCCCCCCGCCCAGTACGTGAAAGTCTCCGGCGGCATGTTCCGCGATATGACCATCCATGATTTCGACATGGCGCGCTTCATCATGGGTGAAGAGCCGGTCTCTATCTATGCCCAGGGCAGCAACCTGGTTGATCCCGCCATCGGCGAAGCCGGTGACATCGATACCGCCTTCGTAGTGATGAAGTTTCCCTCGGGCGCCATGGCCACCATAGTCAACAGCCGCCGCTCAGGTTATGGCTATGACCAGCGTCTGGAGCTGCACGGCGCCAAGGGGTTGCTCACCGCCAAGAATATTCACGAGCATGCGGTAGAGTGCTGGAGCGAGGAGGGCTGTGTCGCGGCCAAGCCCGAGCACTTCTTCTTGCAGCGTTATGCGGCGGCCTACCGCGCGGAGTGGCAACATTTCGTCGATGTTATGGCCGCCCGTGCGACCCCCGAGTGCGGCGGCCATGATGGTACGCAGGCGCTCTATCTGGCCGACAAGGCGCTCGAATCCCTCCACAGCGGCCGTGAAGTCAAGCTGTGATCCTGTGAGAAAACAAGAACAAGGCCCTGAGTCAACCCTCACATTTCTTCGCCCAACCCCACTGCCTCCCACCGGAGGCAGTGTCCGGAGCACGAAGACACGGAGAACACACACATGCTAGCCTTTGCCTCCTTTGTCGGCTTTACCCTTCTGGTCGCCGCCATCGCCTACTACAAGACGCGCAATGCGCATCTGACCGAATCTGCCGAGGGGTATTTCCTCGGTGGCCGCTCCCTGACCGGCATCTATATCGGTGGCTCCATGCTGCTGATGAACCTCTCCACCGAGCACCTAGTGGGGCTCAATGGCCTGTCGTTTCGTACCGGCTTCATCGTGATGGCCTGGGAAGTGATGGCTGCCATGACCATAGTCCTGTTTGCCATCGTCTTCTTGCCAAAGTATTTGAAACTGGGCATCTCGACCATCCCGGAGTTCCTGGAGCGGCGCTTTGACAAGCAGACGTTGACCATCACCTCCATCCTCTTCCTCGGCATGTACGTGATTTCGCTGCTGCCGATCGTACTCTACACCGGGGCCATTGCGCTTGAGAGCCTGTTCCAGGTCTCCGATGTCTTCCAGCTCGACAAGACGACCGCACTCTGGTTCATGGTCTGGGGCGTCGGTGGCCTGGGCGCCATCTACGCCATCTTCGGCGGTATCAAGGCGATCGCCGTGGCCGATACAGTCAACGGGGTGGGTCTCATCCTGGGGGGCCTGATGGTGACCATGTTTGCTCTGGCCTATGTGGGAGATGGCAATATCTGGGGTGGTATGGTGGAGGTCTACACCAAGAATCCGGGCAAGTTCAACTCCATCGGCGCTGAGGATTCTCTGGTTCCCTTCTCGACGCTGTTTACCGGTCTCATCATCTCCAACATGTTCTTCTGGTGTACCAACCAGTCAATCGTGCAGAAGGCGCTGGGGGCCAAGAATCTGGCAGAGGGACAAAAAGGGGTACTGTTGTGCGCCTTCTTCAAACTGATGATCCCCTCCATCATCATCCTGCCCGGCATCATTGCCTTCCATATCTTCCAGGGGCAGATCGATAACCCGGACAATGCCTATCCGCAACTGGTACAGCTCGTCTTGCCTGAGGTGCTAGTGGGCTTCTTCGCCGCCGTGGTGGTGGGGGCCGTGTTCTCCACGTTCAGTGGGGGTCTCAACTCCTCGGTGACCCTGTTTACCATCAATATCTACAAGAAGAGCCTCAAACCCGATGCCACCGAGGCCCAGACAGTCGCGATCGGCAAATACCTGGGGCTGGGGCTGGCATTGGTGGCCATGATAGTCGCCCCCCTGGTGGCGAATGCACCTGATGGCCTCTTCTATCTGATCCAGCAGTTGCAGGGGATCTTCAATGCCCCCATCCTGAGCGTGGTGCTGGTGGGGCTGCTCACCAAGCGAGTGCCAGCCATCGCCGCCAAGCTGGGTCTGCTGTTTGGCATGTCTGCCTACATCTTGTTCAACTTCATCTTCAAGGTGGATATTCACTTCTTCCACCTGCTGGGGATTCTGTTCGTGCTGAACGTCGCATTCATGTTGCTGATTGGCCACTTCTATCCTCAGGAGGCTTACCAAGAGGTCTATACCAAGCAAGTGGATATCCAGCCTTGGAGCATGGTGAAGCCGGTGGCCGTGCTCATCGCGCTCGGATCTGTCTCCATGTATGTGTTCTTGGCGCAAAATGTGCCCACCTGGTTCATGAGCCTCTACTACATGGCCGCGTTTGCAACGCTTGGCTATGTGTTCTGGTCCATGGGTCGCGAGTTGTTTGGGGTTTCCCGTCCGCTGCTTGACGCGGAAGATTGAGTGACCACTATCATGACGCCCCCGCTTGTCGGGGGCGTTTTTATTAGTGAAAGGAGCGTATTGAGATGTCGATGGATCACTCTCTATTGCCGAATATTTGCCACTTTCTCAACACCACAGATCCCTTCGATCTGCTGTCGGACGCGGAGCTGGCCGCCCTGGGCGGCCAGATAGAGATCTCGTACTGGGCTGCCGGCGAGACGTTGCCAGACGAAAGTATCGTGGGGCGGGGGCTCTTCGTCGTGCGCACAGGCGCCCTGGAGCAGCGCCACCTCGACCATCGCCTGCGCGCTCGCCTCGGCACTGGCGATCTGTTCGGCTTCAGTCAACTGGAGCGGGAAGGGCGCTGTGACTATCAGGTGACCGCCCTCGAGGCAGCGCTCATCTACTGTATCCCCAAGCCGGTACTGTATGAGGCAATGGTACAGAATCCCGCGCTCAAGGAGCACTTTGCCGAGGCCGAGCACCGGCGCCTCGCCTCGGGGCAGCGGCGGGCTCCCCCTTCCGATGAGGTGGCGTTCTCCCTGCAGCCGGTCTCTGCCATCGTTAACCGACAGATAGCCGTCGTGGCGCCACAGACCTCGATCCGCGAGACGGCGACTGTGATGGTGCAGGAGCACAGATCCAGTGCCCTGGTGATGGAGGGAGAGATGCTGCTTGGTATCGTCACCGACCGGGACATGACCAAGCGGGTGATCGCCGGGGGAGTGGCGCTCGATCAGCCCATCGCCACCGTGATGAGCCGCTCCCCTTGCACCATCGATGGCCACTCCCCGCTGATCCAGGCGATAGACCTGATGATGCATCACAACGTACGCAGCCTGCCGGTCTTCGAAGGCGGGCGGGTGTGCGGGGTATTGACCGCGACCAGCCTGGTGCAGCGCAGTCAGGCACAGGCGATTTTCCTCATCAGCCGCATCTATCGAAAGGAGTCGGTCGAGGCCTTGCGAGCCCTCGGGGGGCAGCGTCAGGCCCTGTTCGAGGCGCTGGTCGAAGGAGGGGTACCCGCCGGTCGCATCGCCCAGATGATGACGCTGATCGCCGATGCCTTTACCCGCCGCTTGTTGCAACTGGCCGAGCGAGAGCTGGGGGCTCCTCCTTGCAACTACGCCTGGCTGGTGGCGGGCTCCCAGGCCCGGGGTGAGATGCACCCCTTCTCGGATCAGGACAATGCTCTGGTGCTGGCCCGTGAGGTAGAGGTGCAAGAGCGGGACTACTTTCGTCGTCTGGGAGAGTGGGTCTGCTATGGGTTGGCCGAGTGCGGCTACCAGCTCTGCCCCGGCCATATGATGGCGTGCAACCCCAGCTGGTGCGCCAGCCTGGATGCCTGGCTGGCCCGCTATCGGGAGTGGGTCGCGCGGCCGGAGAAAGAGGCCCTGCTCCATGCGAGCGTCTTTCTCGATCTGCGGGCGCTCTACGGGGATAGCGCCCTGGTCAGACGCCTGCAAGCCGGGCTGGGGCGGCTGGTTGGCAGCCACCCTCGTTTCCTGGTGGTGTTAGTGGCAAACTCCTTGCGGGTCAACCCGCCTCTGGGGCTGTTTCGCCAGTTTGTGCTGGCGCGGGATGGAGAGAACCGAAGTACCCTCAACATCAAAAAACAGGCGATCAACCTGGTGGTCGAGCTGGCCCGGATCTATGCCCTGGCCGCCGGCAGTAGCGCCAGCGAGACGGCGGTGCGGCTGGCCGATGCGGTCGCAGGCGGGATCATCAGCGAGGGCAGTCGCAAGGAGTTGCTGGAAGCATTTGAATTTCTCAATCAGGTGCGCTTTCGCCATCAGAGCCAGGCTCTGCGCCGGGGTGAGACACCCAGCAACGGCATAGCGCCGACCGGCCTTAGCCAGTTCGAGCGCAACCACCTCAAGGATGCCTTTCGCATCATCGCACGCACTCAGGAGGCCGCGGGCCAGCGCTTCCATGCCCAGGGAATATTGCGATGATGGGCCTGTGGCGACGCTGGCGCGATCCGTTCGCCGCCCTTGAACGGCGGCGCTTGGGGATGCTCGCCCGACATGGCGATGATCCCATGCTGTGCTCTCTGCTGACCCCGCAGTTGCCAACGCCCGCTGCCGATCCCTGGGCGCTGCCGATGCTGGTGCTGGATATGGAGACCAGCGGGCTGGATCCGGCGCGCGATCGCATTCTCTCGCTGGGATGGGTGCCGATCATCGATGGCCGCCTGCGTCTTGGGGAATCTTGCCACCACTATCTGTCCACGGGGCGGGTCGGTGCCGCGAGCGCGGTGATCCACCACATCACACCACAGGCGCTGCAGGGGGGGGTGGATGAGCGGGATGCCCTGAGGCTGCTGCTCAAGGCCATGACGGGGCGGCTGCTGGTGGCCCATGGTTCGGCCATCGAGCGCCGCTTCCTGGGCGCGCTGTTGGCTCGCCATCACCGCATTGGGGAGGCGCTGCCGTTGATCTGGCTCGACACCCTAGCGCTCGAGCGCTCGCTGCTGTGCAACCGGCAGCTGGTCCTAGGGGACTACCGGCTCAGCGAGATCCGCAAGCATCGCGGTCTGCCCCCCTACCTTGCCCATAACGCCCTGGCGGATGCGGTGGCGACCGGCGAACTGCTGCTGGTGCAGATGAAGGAGATCCTGGCTGGCCAGCCCAAGGTACTGGCGCCGCTCTATCGTCGGGTGCGCCGCCATTGCAATGGGCTGTGAGTTTAGAAACAAAAATTTCGTCCCCGTCACAAATTGAAAAATACAATTCATTTGTGCTTGATTGTGAAATGAACGTTTCGTATAAACGGAGCATGGAACAAGGTCCAGCCCACGCTGACCAGAGCAGGAGAGACGTCAATGAAGCAGGTTCGCATCGGTCTGATAGGGACAGGTTATATCGGCAGGGCTCACGCCATCGCTTTTGCCCAGGCGCCAACGGTGTTTCCTCTCAAGGGGGAGCTGGTTCGTGAGATGGTGGCCGAGATCACCCCGACGCTGGCGCAGCGGCGAGCGAGCGAGCTTGGTTTTCGCCGTGCGACCGGTGACTGGCGCGCCCTGGTGGCCGATCCGGCAATCGATGTGGTGGACATCTGCTCGCCCAACCACCTGCACAAGGAGATGGCCCTCGAGGCCATCCGTCACGGCAAGCATGTCTATTCCGAAAAACCCCTGGCGCTGTGTGCGGCCGACGCCCGCGAGATGGTCGACGCCGCCAGATTGGCGGGGGTCAAGACTCTCGTCGGCTTCAACTACATGAAAAACCCCACCGCGACCCTGGCCCGCGAGATCATTGCCAGCGGCGAGATCGGTGAGGTGGTGCACTTCTATGGCACCCACAATGAGGATTACATGGCCGATCCCCTGTCGCCCATCCACTGGCACTGTTTCAAGGAGACCGCAGGGCTGGGGGCGCTCGGGGATCTCGCCGCCCACATCGTCAACATGGCCCATTATCTGGTCGGCGACATCGCGCAAGTGTGCGGGGATCTGCAGACGGTGATCACCCACAGGCCGGCGCAGGCGGCTTCCCGCACCCTGGTCGCGGTCGAGAACGAGGACCAGGCTCACGCCATGATCCGTTTCGCAGGCGGCGCCCGCGGCCTGGTCGAAACCTCCCGCATCGCCTGTGGCCGAAAAATGGGGCTGAGCTACGTGGTCACCGGGAGCAAGGGAACCCTCTCCTTTACTCAGGAACGCATGGCTGAACTCCAGCTCTATCGCCACGACGAGCCGGTGGCCCGCCAGGGCTTCAAGACCATACTGACCGGCCCAGCCCACACCGACTATGCCCCCTTCTGCGGCGGCGCCGGCCATGGCATTGGTTTCAATGATCAAAAAACAGTGGAGGTGCGCGACCTGGTGGATGCCATCGCAACCGATGGTCCCCTCTGGCCCGATTTTGAAGAGGGGTGGAAGGTATCGAGGGTGTTGGATGCCATCGCCCTCTCTCATATTCAGGCACGCTGGGTGGATGTGAGTGAATGCTAGGCGGCACAGTACCCGTTTTCCCGTGGCCGCTGTGGCGGCGCATCGCTCCTGAAGGAGCCAGTTTGGAGTCACGCATGAACAATGAAAAGAAACTCGATTTGATTTGCCTCGGGCGGGTCGCCGTGGATCTGTATGGACAGCAGATCGGTGCCCGGCTCGAGGATATGGGCTCGTTTGCCAAGTATCTGGGCGGTTCGTCCGGCAACGTAGCCTTTGGCACCGCGCGCCTTGGGCTCAAGTCCGCGATGCTGGCTCGGGTTGGGGATGAGCACATGGGACGCTTCCTGCGTGAGGAGCTTGACCGGGCTGGCTGCGATACCCGTCACCTCATTACCGACCGGGATCATCTGACCGCGCTGGTGATCCTGGGGATCAAGGATCAGGAGACGTTCCCCCTCATCTTTTATCGTGACAACTGCGCCGACATGGCGCTCACCCGTGCCGATATCGATGAAGACTTCATCGCCTCCGCTCGCTGCCTAGCCATCACCGGCACGCATCTCTCCCATCCCAAGACCCGGGATGCGGTGCTCACCGCCCTCGACTATGCCCGTCGGCATGGGGTCAAGACCGCCATCGATCTCGACTACCGCCCGGTGCTGTGGGGGCTCACCGCCCTTGGAGATGGTGAAACTCGCTTCATCGCCAACGAGCAGGTGACGGCACGGCTGCAGGAGGTGTTGGGGCAGTTCGATCTCATCGTCGGAACCGAAGAGGAGTTTCATATCGCCGGTGGCTCCATTGACACCATCAGCGCCCTGCGCAGGGTGCGCGAGCTGACCGGGGCCGAGCTGGTGTGCAAGCGCGGGCCACTGGGCTGCTCTGTGTTCAGCGGCGCCATTCCGGATACCCTGGACCAGGGGATCACGGTCAAGGGGGTCCGGGTTGAGGTTCTCAATGTACTGGGGGCTGGGGATGCCTTCATGTCCGGGCTGCTGCGCGGCTACCTCAACGGTGAGGGGTGGGAGCGTGCCTGCGCCTATGCCAACGCCTGTGGCGCACTCGTGGTCTCCCGCCACGGCTGTGCGCCCGCTATGCCGACCGCCATCGAGCTGGATGACTACCTAGCCCGAGCCGGCGAGGTACCGCGTCCGGATCTGGATCCTCATCTCAATCATCTGCATCGGGTGACGACCCGTACCAATCGTTGGGACGAGCTGTGTGTCATGGCCTTTGATCACCGCAGCCAGTTCGTGGAGATGGCCCGCGCGGCGGGGGCCCCCCTCGAACGTATCGCCCCCCTCAAGCAGCTTATCTACCGCGCCAGTCATGAGGCGGTGGAGGCCGCCGGGCTGGCTGGCAAGGCTGGCTTGCTGTGTGACAGTACCTTCGGCCAGGGGGTGCTCAATGACGTGACCGGCCGTGGCTGGTGGATCGGGCGGCCCATAGAGTTGCCAGGCTCCCGCCCATTGGTGCTGGAGCATGGCAACATCGGCACTCAGCTGATCAACTGGCCTCGCGAGCATGTGGTCAAGTGCCTGGTATTCAGCCACCCGGAAGACGAAGCCTGTCTGCGACTGGAGCAGGAGAACATGGTGCGGGAGGTGTATCAGGCCTGCTGCGAAAGCGGTCATGAGCTGCTGCTCGAAGTGATCTTGCCGGCAGACATGGTGCGTAGCGACCAGCTCTACCTGCGCGCCGTGCAGCGCTTCTACAACCTCGGGATCAAGCCGGACTGGTGGAAACTGCCTCCTTTGGGCCGCACTGCTTGGCAGGCGCTTGAGCAGCTGGTGAGCGAGCGTGATCCCCATTGCCGGGGGGTTGTGCTGCTCGGTCTCGATGCGCCCGAAGCCGAACTGGCAACCGGTTTTGCCGAAGCGGCCCACTGCTCGCTTGTGAAAGGGTTTGCCGTCGGACGCAGCCTGTTTGGTGCCCCGGCACGGGCCTGGCTCAGTGGCGATATCTGCGATGAGCACCTGGTTGGCCAGATCAAAGATAACTACCTGCGCCTTATCGCCTTGTGGCGTCAGCGCACAATGCAACGATCATCGGAACGCGACATCAACGGAGTATCAGTATGACAGTACAACTTGGTATCAACCCCCTGACCTGGACCAATGACGACTTGCCCTCACTCGGCGCGGACACGCCCCTGGAAACCTGCCTCAGAGAAGGTAAGCAGGCAGGCTTTGCAGGCTTTGAACTGGGTAATAAATTCCCCCGCCAGGCCAGCGTATTGGGGCCCATTCTGGCACGTGAACAGCTCCAGCTGGTCTCCGGCTGGTACTCCGGCGAGCTGCTTAGCCGCAGTGTAGAGGAGGAGATCACCGCCGTGCAGGATCACCTGACCCTGTTGCGCGAACTCGGCGCTACTGTCATGGTATTTGCCGAGGTGACGGGATGCATTCATGGCAACCAGCAGATGCCGGTGCACCTGCGCCCTCTGTTCCCGAGCGACCGCTGGGAAGAGTACGGCCGCAAGCTGACCGAGTTTGCCCGTTACACCCTGAGTCAGGGGGTGAAGATCGCCTATCACCACCACATGGGTACCGTCATCGAAACCGAGCAGGACATCGATAACCTGATGCGCCACACCGGTGAGGAGGTGGGACTGTTGCTCGATACGGGTCACCTTACCTTTGCCGGCGCAGACCCGGTGGCGGTGGCCCAGCGCTGGACTCATCGCATCAATCATGTGCACTGCAAGGATGTGCGCGCCGAGGTGCTGGCCGATGTCAAAAATTGCAAGCTGAGCTTCCTGAATGCGGTGCTGGCCGGTGTTTATACCGTGCCCGGCGATGGTTGCGTCGATTACGGGGCGTTGTTCCCGATCCTGAAGGCACATGGCTATCAGGGCTGGCTGGTCGTGGAGGCTGAGCAGGATCCGGCGATTGCCCATCCCCTGACCTATGCCACTCTGGGTTACCAGAATCTGCATCGTTTCGCGCAGGATGCAGGGCTTATCTGATCAATGGGTGCGGCAGAGCAGGCTCTGCCGCACCCGCAATAAGGAGATCAGCATGTCTACACTGTTGTCCCGCTACCAGGTCGCGGATAATAAGGGATGTACTCAGCGCATTACCCCCACCTCTGCCCATTGGCAGCACGTGGGATTCGAGGTGTATGAGCTGGCTGCGGGCCTGAGTATCGAGTTTGCCGTCAGCGAGGATGAGCTCTGCTTGGTACTGGTGGCCGGTCTTGCCACCCTCACCACCCCCCATGCGAGTTATCCCCGCATCGGCGAGCGGATGAGCCCCTTCGAGCGCAAGAGGCCATGGGCTGTCTATGTGACCCGGGGAGACAGCTGCCGCGTTGTGGCAGAGACACATCTTGAACTCGCGGTGTGCCGGGCCCCTGGCAAGGGGACTCACCCTTCCCGATTGATCCGCCCGCAGGATATCGGTGCCGAGGCTCGTGGGCGCGGCAACAACCGCCGCTTCGTGCACAACATCCTGCCCGACACGGCCCAGGCCGATAGCCTGCTGGTGGTGGAGGTATTCACCGAAGAGGGTTGTACCAGCTCGTATCCGAGTCACAAGCACGACACCGACAACGTTCCTCACGAGACCTACCTGGAAGAGACTTACTACCACAGGATCAACCCACCTCAGGGCTTCTGCTTCCAGCGGGTATATACCGATGATCGCACCCTCGACGAGTCGATGGCCGTGTATGACAGAGACGTGGTCATGGCTCCCAGGGGCTATCACCCGGTTGCCACCCTGGCGGGCTATGACAATTACTATCTAAATGTGATGGCAGGGCCAGTGCGCAAATGGCTGTTCAGCTGGGAGCCGGAACACCAGTGGATCAACACGGAATCCTATGCAAACAAGGCCTAGCCCATCGCTTAAGGAAGGTGCGAACAAGTCCCTGATATGAGATCATGACGACATCATCTTAGCTTCAGGGATGAGGTCCAACTTGAATCATCAGCTTACATTCATTTGCCGATCACGAGTTCAGCAGCAAACGCCGCCAGACCCGAAAAGAAATCTTCCTGGCACGGATGGAGCAGCTGCTGCCCTGGCTGCCAGCGGCTAAACAGGCTTGCTTTGGCCTGTTGGATGGTGGTGATGCCGGGGGATGGTAACGTCTGGCGGTTGCGCAGATGCGGTTTGTTGAGCTCGGGGGCATAGCGATGCACCTCGAGCCTTGTGATAAGACGGGCCATGGAAGTTAACTCCTACGATGCAAAGGGCCAGCCTGAGAGGGCTGGCCCTTTATACTGTCTGTGGATGAGCGAGACGGTGGGGCGTCAGCGAGCGCAGTCAGCCGTCTCATTGAGCACTGGCTTGCAATTGAGCCGGCCCAGCAGGTGCAGCGAGCCATATTGGGCCACCAGTCGGTCTATGGCCATCTTGGCGCAGGCCGTTCTGCTGGGCTTATTCTCAGATATTGCGTAACGAGTGGTGAGCCAGCCACTGATCAGCGCGATGCGATAGCCACTCGGGATGTGGGTGAGGGATGTTCCTATGTCCTTCCCGTGAATAAGGAAAGGCACGGCCTTCCCACCGGTGTCGATATCCATACGCAGACCCTTGAGCTCGAAGGTGGTGAGTTCGCCGGTTTTCGGATGTTTACCTGGCACCTTGATGGTGATGTGTTTGGCCATTTCACACCTCCGGCTTGGCTTCAAAATGGCGGGTCACAATGCCAGCCTCTGGGTCGATACTGATAAATAAGGCTATGTCCCAATTACGTGTTGCATGGGGCGCCTTAGCGCCTCATGCAAGCAGCATCTGACGTCTATCCCTCGTTGATAACGCTCCAGCATCCGCCGCCAACCCAGATAAT
>RRZU010891019.1_pt1 | contig 17723 bp, 9 predicted proteins | sample 2165561 | NCBI WGS metagenome assembly RRZU01 (sample SAMN10456909, study PRJNA506462) | wastewater metagenome | isolation source: wastewater sludge | place: USA: Moscow, Idaho | reverse complement strand
TGGGCTGGGACAATGCTTCGGGGTTGTGGTGGAAGTCGGCAATGGCCTTGTTTTTCTGCCTGTTGTTGGCGTGGCAGGCGGCCTGGCAAGCGCAGCTGATAGTTGCGGCGAGGGCGCACGAGCGCGAGCTGGAGTTGCGCGTTGCGCAGCGGACGGCCGACCTGCAGCGCTTTGCCGAAGTAACCGCGCATCACCTGCAGGAGCCGGCCCGGCGCGTCGCCAGTTACGCGGGCCGCTTGCGTACGCAGCTTGATGGCCGCATCAACGATGCCGATGTGCGCCTGTCACTGGACTTCATCAGTCAGCAGGCGGCCCGCTTGCAGGAACTGCTGCGTGATGTCGAACTCTACCTGGCTGCCGACCAGCCGCGCGGCAAGCTAGAGTCCTGCGCTGTCGAGCAGACGCTGGCGCCGCTGCTGAAGCAGCTCGCCGTGCCGATTGCCGAAGCGGGCGCCCGGGTCACGGTCGGCCAGCTGCCCGCCGTGCTGATCGACGCGCCGCGTCTCGCCGACCTCTTGCGGGTTGCTCTCGAAAACGCTTTGCGGCATGGTCGTGGCGAGCAGCCCTTGCGCATTGACGTCGGCGGCGAACGGATCGGCGAGACGGTGAGATATCAGATCAGTGACAACGGCCCCGGGGTCGAAGAACAATATCGTCGGCGCGTCTTCCGGGTCTTCGAGCGCTTGTCGTCGCGCGGAGAAGGAACCGGCGTCGGCCTGGCGATTCTCCGCCGCATCAGCGAAAGTGCCGGCGGCCAGGCATGGCTCGAGGAAACGCCGCAGGGTGGCTGCCGACTGGTGTTCGAGTTGCCGGCCGGCGATGATCCGGCGACGCCAACTCGATTGCCCGGATGGCCATGAGCGCGAGATTTCCACAGCAGCATGGATTGCTGAACCAACTCAATGGAACGACACGAATGAATGATCCGTTGCCAGGCTTTGTCATCCTGCTGGCCGAAGACGAGCCGGCCGATGCCCACCTGCTGCGGCTGGCATTGACCGAAAGCGGCATGGTGGCCAATTTGCAGCATGTCGTCGATGGTCGCGAGGCGCTCGAGTATCTGCGGCGCCAGGGGCTGCGTTTCGTGCAGGCGCAACGCCCCGATCTGATTCTGCTCGACCTCAACATGCCGCGTATGGATGGCCGGGAATTTCTTGCAGCCGTCAAGGAGGATGCGGCTTTGTGCGACATTCCGGTGGTCGTGCTGAGTACTTCGGAAGTCGAGCGCGACGTGCTCGCTGCTTACCGTCTCGGTGCTGCCGGCTATATCTCGAAGTCGCCGGATGTGACCGAATTCATCAGCGAGATTCGCCAGCTGAGTCGCTACCGGCGCCCGCTGCGCTTGCCGGAAGGCCCGTGAGCCATCCGGAAGTACGCGCGCCGGCAGACATCAGCGCCAGGCCATGCCCACAGCTGGCCGGTGAGTGCTGGTCCAGATCGGTGCATTTGCCGCACAATGGTGTACGCAGCCTGCGCAGGCAGGGCGAGACGGAGGCCTATTGATGAACAAGTCGGTTCGACAGCGACTCTCGATTCTGGTGATCGAAGACGATCCTGGTGATTTTGGACTGATCCAGGCGAATGTGCGGCTGGCCGGCCTGCGGCAACTTGGCGACCAGGAACCGGTGTTCTGGGCGCCGACCCTGGCGCAAGGCGTCGCGGCGGCTGCGGCCAACAAGCCGGATGTCTGCCTCCTCGACCTCTCTCTACCCGATTCGGCGGGACTCGCTACGGTCGAGGCAATGCGCGCCGTGGCGCCCGACGTGCCGATCATCGTGCTTACCGGTCAGGACGACCATCAACTGGCCGAGGCGGCTCTCCATGCCGGTGCGCAGGACTATCTGGTCAAGGGCCAGTTTCAGCACGATGCGCTCGGCCGGGCGATCCGGCACGCCCTCGTTCGCCAGAAACTCGAATCGCGCCTCAGCCTGTTCGGGGCGGCCCTGAATTCTGTAGCCAATGGCATCCTGATCACGGACGTCAATGCGACGATCGAATGGGCCAACCCGGCGTTTACTCGCATGACCGGGTTTTCACTCGCCGAAAGCCTGGGTGTCGAGGTGGGCAAATTGCTCAATTCAGGGAAACAGGATGCGCAGTTCTACGAGCGTATGTGGCAAACCATTCTCGCCGGTCGGGTGTGGACCGGCGAACTGCTCAACCGCCGCAAGGATGGCAGCGTCTATGCTGAAGCGCTGACCATTTCTCCAGTTACCAACAGCGCCGGCAGGATTCAGCACTTCGTGGCCATCAAGCAGGATATTTCCGAACGCAAGGCCAGCGAAGAGCGCGTCCAGCACCTTGCCCACCACGACCAGCTGACCGATCTGCCAAACCGCGCACTGCTCAGCGACCGCCTGTTCCAGGCGCTGGCGCAAGCACGTCGCGACCGCGGTACCCTGGCTCTGATGTTTCTCGACCTTGATCGGCTGAAGCCCGTCAACGATACGCTTGGTCACGACATCGGTGATCTGTTGCTCAAGGAGGTAGCGTTGCGTCTGCAGGCCTGCGTGCCACGGGGATCGGACACCGTTTCGCGTCTTGGTGGCGACGAGTTCGTCATTCTCCTGGCGCAGATCGAAAAAGCGGCCGATGCTGTGGTCGTCGCCGGCAAGGTTCTCGCCGCCCTCAAGCGCCCGTTCACCATCGGTCCTCACCATATCCACATTTCGGGCAGCATCGGGATTGCGGTCTATCCGCAGCACGGCGACGAGGTCAACGGACTGTTGAAGAACGCGGATACCGCCATGTACCTTGCCAAGAAAGCGGGCCGCAACTGCTACCGATTCTTCCGGGAAGTCACCGAAACGGCCGGGGTATAGCATGTTCGGAAGGGTAAACAGCAACGGCCAAGAGCGGCCAGCAGAGGCCGAGGATTCGTCAGTATTTAGGGTTGGTGATGATCCGCCGATGTTCTGGGGGCCTTCGCTGGCTTTCCTGAAATATACCGGCTGGTCGATCCTGGTTGCTGCGGCAGGGGTGTTGCTGACCATTGTGCTGGCCATCCCGGAGCAGCCCTGGCGCGCCATCGGGCCGGGCGCCATGCTGCTGTTGGCGGCCGTCGCCCTGAGTTTGCTGTCCACCGGCAGGCAACGCGCCGCACTGGCGGTACTGGTGTGGGGTACCTGGCTGGCGGTCGCGGGCATCTCGCTATTCTTTGGTGGCCTGCGCGGACTGCTGGTGATTGCCTATCCCTTGCTGATTTTTACCGGGGGTTGGCTGCTTGGCGCACGCACGGCGGTGATCCTTGCAGCGCTCAACGTGGCGTTGATTGTCGGCTTCGTCGTTGCCGACCGATGGGGCTGGTTGCCGGCGCAGCCGCCAACGCCGGCGCTGATGTATGGCGTGGTGCAGATTGCCTGCGTCGTCGTGGCTCTGCTGCTGATCATCTTTTTGATTCGTGCCTATCAGAACCGGATCGACGAAGTACGCCACCTGGGCGCTGATCTTGCCCAACGCACAGCCGAGGTGCAGGCAAGGGAAGCCGATCTCAACCGCGCCCAGGCGGTTGCTCACGTCGGCAGCTGGGTCTATGACCTGGCTGACGGAACGATCCAGATGTCCGCCGAGGCCTGTCACATCTTTGGCTTTCCCGAAGGCACGACGGGCAGCGTCGAAGCGTTCATGGCCCTGGTGCACCCGGATGATCGCAGCGCCCTGCGGCAAGCCCGCGCGGCAGCCTGCAGAGGCGAGCGTTTCGACAGTGAACTGCGCATCGTCGATGGCGGCAGGACACGTTGGATCGCCCAAAGGGCCGAGGTCGAGTTTGACCAGGAAGGCAAGCCGGTGCGCAGTGTGGGCACCACGCAGGACATCACCAGCAGAAAGGAAATGGAAGCCGACCTGCGCGAACAGAAGGAGTTCTTCCGGCTGATCTCGGAGAGTATTGGCGAACATATCGCAGTTCTCGATCTCGAAGGGCGGCGCATCTACAACAGTCGGTCATACCGGCAGCTTTTCGGCGATGCACGAGAGTTGCGTGGCAGTGACTCGTTTGGCGATGTCCACCCTGAGGACCGCGAGCGTGTCCAGCGGGTCTTCACGCAGACCGCACAAAGCGGTGTTGGACAGGAGATCGAGTATCGCCTGGTTCGCCACGACGGCAGTATCCGGCACATGGCGTCGACTGGCAAGGTGATCGAGGACAAGCAGGGCCAGGCGGTTCGCATTGTCGTCGTGTCGCACGATGTCACCGATCGCAAACACGCGGAACAGTGGGAACGTATTACCGCAGCCGCCTTTGAGTCGTCGCAGGAGGGCAGGTTCATCACCGAAGCCGACGGGGTGATCGTGCGGGTCAACCAGGCATTCACCGAGATCACCGGTTATCGCGCTGACGAATGCGTGGGGAAGACGCCAAGATTATTGCAGTCGGGTCGCCACGACGCGGCGTTCTATGCAGCGATGCGCAAGAGTCTCGAATCCAGCGGTTCCTGGGAGGGTGAAATCTGGAATCGCCGCAAGAACGATGAAATCTACCCGGAATACCTGAAGATTGCAGCGGTCAAGGATCGCGAGGGCAGAGTTACTCATTATGTATCGACGCTGATCGACATCAGCATGCGCAAGGCCGCCCAGGAGGAGATCCGGCACCTGGCCTTCTATGACGTGCTTACCGGACTGCCGAACCGTCGTTTGCTGCACGACCGCCTGCGCATCGCCCTGGCCGCATGCGTGCGCAATGGCCGGAAAGGTGCCTTGCTGTTCATCGACCTCGACAACTTCAAGACGCTCAACGACACGCTCGGTCACGACATGGGTGATCTGCTCCTGAAACAGGTTGCCAAGCGCTTGCAGGAGTGTGTTCGCGGACTCGATACCGTCGCCCGCCTCGGTGGTGACGAGTTCGTGGTCATGCTCCAGGACCTCGGCCCGCAAGCGCAGGAAGCGGCCGGCCAGAGCCGGGTCGTCGGTGAGAAAATTCTCGGTGTTCTCAATCGCCCCTACGATCTGGCGGGTTCTGAATATCACAATACGCCAAGTGTCGGAATCACCCTGTTCGGCGGGCAGCAGGAGGCGATCGATGACCTGATGAAGCGGGCCGACCTGGCCATGTACGAGGCCAAGGCCACCGGCCGCAATACCTTGCGCTTTTTTGACCCGCAGATGCAGGCCGTGGTGACGGCCAAGGCGGCGCTCGAGAAGGACCTGCGTGAGGCGCTACAGAGGCAGGAGTTCTTTCTCTGTTATCAGCCGCAGGTCGACGAGGCTGGCCGCATTTTCGGAGTCGAGGCGCTGGTGCGCTGGCGGCATCCGCAACGCGGCCTGGTGTCTCCCGGCGAGTTCATCCCGCTCGCCGAGGAAACCGGCCTGATTCTGCCGCTGGGGCTGTGGGTGCTCGAAACGGCCTGCGCGCAGGCGGCTATCTGGGCGGCGGAGAGGAGCCGTGAAGCCTTTACCGTGTACGTGAATGTGAGCGCGCGGCAGCTTCGTCAGCCAAACTGTGTCCAGCAGGTCCTGTGAGTCCTCGCCCATACCGGTACGCAGCCGCGTAACCTCAAGCTCGAACTCACCGAGAGCATGTTACTCGACAGCATCCAGGACATCATCGCCAAGATGACGGCGCTGAAGGAGCGGGGCGTCGGTTTCTCGCTCGACGACTTCGGTACGGGCTACTCGTCGCTGTCGTATTTGAAGCGGTTACCGCTCGACCAGTTGAAGATCGACCAGTCCTTTGTCCGCGATCTGCTGACCGATCCCAATGACAAGGCGATCGCCGGCACCATTGTTGCGCTCGCCGAGAGCCTGGAACTGGCGGTGATCGCCGAAGGGGTGGAAAGCGTCGAGCAACGAGACGCGCTGGCGGCGCTGGGTTGCCGCGCGTATCAGGGCTACCTGTTCGGCCGACCACTGCCGCGGGTCGAGTTCGACCTTTTCCTGCGGCAGCAATAACGGCGAGCAGCTTCGTGCAGTCGCTGGTCGTGCCGCCTTCGTCGGCTAACGGTCATGGCGATTCCAGACACCCCCGATGATGAAAGCCATGACCGTTCCCTCACCCCCGACCCCTCTCCCACAAGCGGGCGAGGGGAGGTTCGTGAGTCGCTGACGCGACTTTCACATTAACGACGTCGATCGGCTCAGCACCGACCCACACGGCTTTCTCAGCCTTGCCGGTCTTGCAGTGGATACCCGCTACCTTTGGGCAGCTGCACTGAGCAATGTTGCGTCGGCGCTATTCCTCGTCTTCCTCGCGCTGCGAATCCAGGGTTTCCTGCAGGTCATCGAGATCCTTGCTGTTCTGCCGCAGAAAGAAGATCAGTGCCCAGACCACGGCCGCCGCGATGCAGGCGGTAAGCGCGACGGCGCCCCAGTCGAGCTTGCCCAGCGATCCAGTATCCATGCTTGTCTCCTGCGTGTGATGGCAGCCAGGATGCTAGCTGCTGCGTGGTTCGGGCGCTTGACGTTCGATCTCGCCGATGCGGGCGATCAGGCCCGAATGGCGCCGCGTCGGGTTGGCGCAGGAGTCGATCAGAAGCTCTCGGGTAGCGACAATAGCAAGCTTTTGTGACGCCCGGGTGACGCCGGTATAGAGCAGTTCGCGGGTCAGCACGCGGTTGCTCTGTTCGGGCAGCAGCAACAGCACCGATGCAAACTCGGATCCCTGCGACTTGTGGACCGTCATCGCCAGAGCGCTGTCGTGCTCGGGCAGGCGAATCGGCGCGATCGCCCGGAAAGCACCGGCCTGCTCGGGGAACCAGACCAGCAGCTCGCCGGATTCGTCGGGCAGGCAGATGCCGATGTCGCCGTTGAACAGCTTGAGCACATAGTCATTACGGAGGACGATCACCGGTCGCCCGGGGTACCACGGCGAGCGCGGTGCAGCCGCATGGCCGCCGGTAGCAAGTTGTTGCAGCTGCAGGCCGACCATCTGGTTGATGGCCAGGACGCCGCGGACGCTCGCGCGGACTGCGCAGAGCACCCGGAAGCGATCGAAAGCGGCAAACACCTCGCGGCGCTGCGTCGCCGGGTCCTGATGCGTACGGGCCAGGGCCTGGAAGTAGGGTCGATAGCCGTCGAGGATGGTCTGCCGAAGCAAGGGCGCCAGATCGGCGCTGCCATTGGCCAGCCAGTCAAGCGAGGGATCGCCGCCGCTGGCCAGCCAGGCACAGGCTTCGGCACCGCGGCCGGCATTGATTTCGGCGGCCAGCCGGCCGATCCCCGAAGTGGCCGCGAAGCGGTGGCTGTCGGTGAACCAGACCACGCAATCGTGCAGCGGTGTCGGGGTGATCGGCTGCGGTGGCTGGATCTGCGTTGCCGGCGTCGAGGTCAGCGAGGCGAGTTGGTCGATGCAGGCGGAACTCAGCGTCGGGTCGGCCGAGAGCTCGGCAAAGACTGCGCCGGCCTCGACGGCCGCCAGCTGATCCTTGTCGCCGAGCAGGATGACGCGTGCCGCGGGCGGCACCGCTGCGAACAGGCGGCAGGCCAGCGCGAGGTCGATCATCGACGCCTCATCGACGATCAGGGCGTCGATCGGCAGCGGGTTTTCGGCATGGTGGCGGAAGTGGCCGGCTGCCGGGGTGACCCCGAGCAGCCGGTGCAGCGTGTGCGACTGCTGCGGCAGTAGCGCTTGCAGTGCCTCTGGCAGGGTGCTGGCACGTTGCCGCAGGGCTTCGAGCATGCGTGCCGCGGCTTTGCCGGTCGGGGCAGCGAGGGCGATGCGCAGCCGCGGGTTTTCGGTTAACAGGCAGGCCAGCAAGGCGACCACGGTAGTGGTCTTGCCGGTTCCGGGCCCGCCGCTGATGATCGTCAGCCTTCCCCGCCAGGCGAGTGCCGCGGCCAGTTTCTGCCAGTCGGGACGATCGCCAGGGGACTGCGCATTGGCGGCGAAGAGGTGATCGAGTTGCCGGCGCAGCTCGTCGCTCGGTGCCGCACCGGCGTGCCCGACGCGTGCCTGAAGACTGGCGGCCAGGCGGCGCTCGTAAGAGAAATAGCGGTAGAGGTAGAGGCGGTCGTCGTCATCGAGAACCAATGGCAGGACGTCCGGCTGGCTGGCTTGGCTGACCATGCCGCTGGCGAGCAGGCGTCGGCGCAGTTCGCCTGCGCACTGATCGGGAAAGGCCGGCGTCAGTTCGTCAAGCCGCGCACAAACGTGTCCCGCCTGCGTCGCCAGGCTGCTCAGGCGGGCGGCCGCGGCGAGGACCGGCAGGCTGTCGACAGACGCCCCGGCCTGTTCAGCCCATTGCACGAGATGGCGGGAAAAACCCTCGGCAAGATCGTCACCGGCGGTGTCGGCGGTCGGCTGGTCGAAGGAAGCGGCGCGTGCGTTCATCAGGCGGTCACCACTGCCGTGCCGGTAAGCAGAGCGTCGAGCGAGGCGATGGTGTTGGCCGATGGTCGATGCTGATAGACGCCGCACGCTGTCGGCCAGGCCGGGCGGACGCCGCGCACGAAGAGGTAGAGGACGCCGCCGCAATCGCGCTCGTAGTCGTAATCGGCGATACGCTGGCGCAGATAGCGGTGCAGCGCGACGCAGTAGAGGAGGTATTGCAGATGGTAGCCGTGCTCACTCATCGCCGCCGCCATGCGCTCCTGGCCATAGTCGGCGGGGGTATAACCGAGATGGTTCGATTTCCAGTCAAGGACGTAGAAACGATCGGCGTGGCAGAAGACCAGGTCGATAAAGCCCTTGAGGTAGCCGCTAAGCGGCGGGAAGTCGAGTCCCGGCAGCGGATAGCCATGCGTCTGCAGCCAGCGATTGATCGCTGGCGCGGTAATTGCCGCGCTCGGCAGGTGGAAGCCGAGTTCCACCAGGCGATGTCGGCGCGGGACGGCGGCGAGAACGATACCGTCCGGCAGCGTCGTCGTCAGCACATCGTCGAGCAGTCGGCGCAGCATGCGCGCCAGGCGTTTCCCGGCGTCGCTCGCCGACAGACCCGGCAGCGACTGCGGGTAGGCCACCAGCACCTGCTCGATGGCGCCTGGCCATGCGCCTGATTCAGTGAAGTCGATGCTTTCGAAGAGCGCATGCACGCAATCGCCGGCGGCCGCCCCGCGCGGGAAGCACAGGATGTCATCCGGCGCCAGGTCGGGCGCGCGCTCTGCCTGTCCGCGGCCGACCGCGGGCAGCGAGGGTGCGACGCGACCGTCGTGGTCGCTGGCCGACGCGTCGGCACCATGCTGCAGGCTGCTGAAGCTGCCGATGCGCCAGCCGGGCGGGATTCTGCCCGGCGGCGTCAGGGCCTGCAGGCTTTCCGGCGCCAGCACGGCGGCTGCGAGCTGCACCCCTGGTGCACTGGGCAGTTCGCACAGCGATAGCTGCGGGCTTGCGGCGTCGGCCACGGCCTGCCAGGCCGCGTCGATGGCTGCTGCCGGCAGACGGTGGCCGCGCCAGGCGGGGTAACCGAGTTCCTGGCCGGTGACCAGCCAGTTGAGCAGGCTGCGAGTGCTCTGGCTCAGCGAGCGATTGCCAAAGTTCAGGGTGGCGTAGCAACCGGCGACCAGGTAACTGCGGTACACCGCACGCGTCAGGGCAACGTAGAGCAGGCGCATGAACTCGGCGTCCTTCTCCTGTTGCCGCCGCGACTTGATCCCGGCAGCCACGCTGTCAGCGAGGTCGAAACGGAAGTCGATCACTGGCTGGCCGTCGTCGTCGTGGTATTCGCTGCCTTCGAGTTCGCCAGCGGCGGACGGGTGTCCGTCCCACAGGAAGGGACAGAATACCACGCCGTATTCGAGACCCTTGGCCTTGTGGATGGTGACGATCTGCACCAGGTTGCGGTCCGACTCGAGACGCAACTGCGCGACCTCATCGCTGGTTTCGTCACGACGTTTGCTGGCCAGCCAGTGCAGCAGCGCGTCCGGGGCCGCATCCTCTGCGTCGGCTTGCTGCAGTAGTTCACCGAGGTGGAGCAGGTTGGTCAGCCGTCGCTCGCCATCGCTGCGCGCGAGCAGACGGCGGGCGACCGACTCGTTCTCCAGCCAGCTCCGGAACATGACGCTGAAACCGCGGCGCAGCCAGGTTTCGCGGTAGGCGGTGAAACGCGACAGGGCCTGCAACAAGCGGCCTTCGTCAGCGGCCAGCGCGGCGACGGCGACGGCGTCGAAGCCCAGCAGCTCGGTGGCCAGCGCAGCGTAGAGCAAGGCCGGACGGCCGGGTTCGAGAACGGCCAGCAATACCCGTTCCAGCGCCTCGGCGTCGGGCGTATGGAAAATGCTCTGCTGCGAAAGTTCGACGCAGCCGACGCCGAGTTGCTGCAGCGCGTCGCGGGTCAGCCGGCCCTGCGCATGGCTCTTCACCAGAATGGCGATGTCGCCAGGTGCCAGCGGCCGGTCGCCGATGGTGATCCGGCCGGCCTGCGCTTCGCCGAGAAGGCGTGCGACTTCAGCGGCGGTGGCGCGCAGTACCTGCTGCCGGGCTTGCGCGCGCAGCAGGTACTCGCCGTCGGCAGCGGGCAGGCGCCAGACCCGCAGCGCCGCGGCGTCGACCTCGCTGCGATCGCGCAACTGCGGGCGCGGCTTGTCGCCGAAGGTCACCGCTTCGTAATCCAGGCCGGGCAGGATGAAGGCTTTCGCATTGGCAGCGAACAGTTTGTTGCAGGCTTCGATCAGGGCCGCCGTCGAGCGCTGGTTGTGGCGCAGCGTGTACGGCACGCCGGCCCGGCGTCGGGCGGCGAGGTAGGTATGCAGGTCGGCGTTGCGAAAGCTGTAGATCGCCTGCTTCGGGTCGCCGACGAAAAACAGCGGTCCGGCCGGCAGCTCGCTGGTAGCGCCGTAGATGCGGTCGAAAATGGCAAACTGCAGCGGGTCGGTGTCCTGGAACTCGTCGATCAGCGCTACCGGATAGCGATTGCGCAGCGATGCCGCCAGCCACGGAGTGTCGGCTGCATTCAACGCGGCATCGACGTTATAGAGCATGTCGTCGAAAGAGATCACGCGCTGCCGTCGCTTCTGCTGTTTCAGGCTCGCCGTGGATTCTTCGAACATCTGGCGCAGCAGGCGCAGGCGCGCCAGTTGCAGCGCCGTCTCCAGCGACGCGTGTGCAGCCAGCAGATCACCGGCGACGTCAAAAAAAGGGTGCGTCGGCGGCGTCTGATTCTTCTTTTTCCGCTCGCTGATGAAGTTGGCAGAAAACAGTCGTGCCTTGCTCGCCTCGGGGTCAGGAGCGTTGAGGGCGCTGCCGCTGCCCAGCCAGTGCTGCCAGGCGAGGGCGCCAAGTTGTACGGCATCCGGCTTGTAGGAGTTGGCGTTGAGCGCACCGAGGCCGTTCAGCAGCGCCTCGGTCGGGCCGACGCCGTCGCTCCCCCAGAGCTGACGTGCACGCTCGAAAGTGCCTCGCAGCCGGGCCAGGTCGATCTCGGCCGGAGCATTCGCCATTTCTTCGGGCCAGATCACCCGCGAATGCGGTTTGGCGAGCTGGCGCCCAAGCAGCTTCGCCCAAGTCTCGGGTGAATCCCTGTTCTGCAACAGATAGTCGGCAAGCGCCGGCGAGATCATCGCGCTGGCGACCTGCCGTCGCCAGAAATCACTGACCACCTCGAGTCGCAGCGGTTGATCGTCGTGCAGCAGTTCGAGCTTGAACGGCAGGCCGGCGGCAAACGGTGTATCCGACAACGCACGCTGGCAGAAGCCGTGAATGGTGAACACCGCTGCTTCGTCGAAGGTGTGCAGCGCCGTTTCGAGACGGGTGAGCATGCGCTGACGATCGACGCCGGTATTGCTTTCGACTGCAGCCAGCAATTGGCTGACGAAGGGGTCACTGGTGGTGGCTGCGCGCTGCAGATAGGCGAGCACATCGACGATGCGGCTACGGATGCGCTCGCGCAGCTCGGCGGTCGCCGCGTTGGTGAAGGTGACCACCAGGATCTGCTGGACTTCGAGATCGCTTTCCAGCAGCAGCCGCAGGTAGAGGCCGCAGAGGTTCCAGGTCTTGCCGGTTCCGGCCGAAGCCTCGATCAGGCGCAGGCCGTCGAGCGGGCAGGCGAAAACGTCGAGGTCGATGGGCTTGGTCGGAGTAGCTGGGTTCACAGTCGCGGGTCCTCGAGATAGGCTAGCAGCGGGCCGAAGATGGTCTGCGCGCAGTGCTCGAAAGCATCGTCGAGCGGGTCGGTGACTCCCCGCAGCGCGAGCTGAAACGCCGGGTCAGCGCTCTCCCCCCAGGCGGGGTTGCGGGAGTTGTTCCAGCACTGGCGGGCCGCCGTCAGGCTGTTGTCGCGCCTGATGTACGCCCAGGCGCTTTTCGGGAAAAAGTGCAGCGGTGCCGAGAGGCCATCGCGGTACAGGGCGATCAGTTCGCCGAGGTGCGCGCGCGCGGCCTGCGCATCCAGGGGCCGCAGGCAATAGCTGCCGTCGCGCGAATGCCAGGTCGTTTTCCGTACGCCTTCCGCCGGCGCCGCCGCGCAAAGAAACAGGTGGTTGATCCAGCCGGCCAGATAATCCGCCGCGCGCACCTCGTCGTAGCGATAGCGGAGCAGGCCTGGCGAGCGCAGGTCGCTGAGTGTGCCGGCGAGCTGCCAGTTTTCGCCGGCCAGCGGCTGGTCGAATGAGGCGTGCACCGCTGGCAGCGGCTGCTCGGCGAGTTGCGGCGCCAGCTCGGCCGCGAAGGCCTGCAGGCACGCCAGCTCGTCATTGACCATGCGCTCGCCGAACGGCCCGGGTGGAAACTCGTTGCCGGCGAGCGCCAGATGCCGGATCTGTTCGTCGTCCACGCCGGCCAGCAGCGTCGGCAGGATGCGCCGCGCGAAGGACTGGCGACCACGGTAGTCGGGAAGGAAAGGCTCGTCGTCCTGGAGTTCGTCGTCGGCGACTTCCAGAGCGACGTTCAGCCGCTTGACCAGCAGCACCCGGCACGGGTTCTGGAAGAACTGCAGTAGCTGTTCGAGGCTCACCTGTCGCCATTCGGCGGGCGCTGCGCTCAGCGCAGCCGCGAAGAAGGGCTGGCCGGCTGCGTCGACCGCCGCCTCGCCGTCGTCCTGATCGTCGCCGAGGGGAGTTGGCCGGGGCGTTGCGCTGGTGGCCAGGCCGTGCTGTAGCGCTCGGCAGTACTCGGCGTTGAAGCTGCGACGGCGGGGGTCGCCGCCAGCGAGAAAATAGTCCGCCGAGAAGGCCTGCAGCGGATGTTCGACGATCAGACGTCGCCGCGCAGCGGCCAGACTCGCTGCATCGGTGGGATCCTGCGCGCAGGCCGCAGCGGCGTAATCGAGCAGTTCGGCGAGCAGGACCGACGGCGGTACGACGCTGTTGTCGCGGATGCTGCGCCCGCTGTAGCTCAGGTACAGGCGCTGCCGCGCGGCGAGGAGGAGGTCGAGGAAGAGGTTGCGCTCGTCGACGCGTCGCTGGCGGTCGCCCGGCTGCGGACGCAGCGCCATCAGGTCAAACTCGCTGGGTCGCGTGGCCGACGGGAAAGCGCCGTCGTTCATACCGAGCAGACAGATCGTTCGGTAGGGTAGGGAGCGCAGGCTGGTCAGCGATGAAAAGGTGACGCCGCCGCCGGAAACGCCACCACGCCCCGGGTCATCGAGCAGGGCGGTCAGCGCGCTATGTACCACCGCCAGCGGCAGTGCCGAGCGGGCGCCCCCGCGCAACATGTTGGCGTGCAGTTCCTGGATCGCGGCGTGCATCGCGCGCGAGTCGTCGACCAGTTCGTCGCTGGCAACCGTGAAGCGACCCAGCGCAGCGCTCAGCGAGCGCTGCCAGGCGCTGGCGTCCCGGGCCTGTGACCAGTCATCGCGCAGTTCGTGGAGCGCGCTGACAAAACGCCAACTGCGACCGAGGGTAAGGGCGTCGCCGCCCTCCGGATTGCCGGCGGCGATGCGTCCGGCGACGACGCGGTTGCGCGCCAGCGGCTCGTCGCCGAGGGCGTAGGCGAGGAATAGCCGGTGCACTCCGTCGGCGAAGCTGTGTCGATCGGTTGCCGGCAGGTCGAGGCGGCGGCGACTGTCGGCGTCGAGTCCCCAACGGACGCCGGCGTCGCGAATCCAGCCGCGAACGAGATCGAGGTCGTTGGCGCTGAAGGCGAACCTTGCCGCCACGGGCGCCTGCTGCAGCAGGTCGAAGACGGCGCTGGCGGTGAACCGGCTGGCGCAGAGCGTGAGCAGGGTGTCCAGGGCACGTGCGATCGGATTGACTCGGGTCTGCGGCAGACCGGTGATCGTGTAGGGAATGCGGCGCTCGGCCGGAGCCGTGGCAAACACCGCGTCAATCAGCGGTGCTGCTGCGCTCAGGTCGGGCAGGACCACCAGGATCTGGTCGGGAGTCGGCGGATCGGCGGCAGCAAACTGCGCCAGCAGCTGATCGTGCAGGACTTCGAGCTCGCGCGTCAGCGAATGGCAGACATGCACCTCGATGCTGCGATCGTCGGCGGCCAGTTCGAGGCTCCCGGGTGCGACTTCACGAAGATCGAGGATGGCGTTCTGGATGCTGGCCAGCAAGTCGTTCCTGCCGGCCGGCAGGAACCGGCTGTCTTCCTCGACGATCTGGCCGTTGTCGGAGAACAGCAGGTCGACGTGCGCCTGCGTCTGCTTTCCCCAGGCGGCGAGGAGCGCGTTGCCCACCTCGTGCTGCGCGTCCCGGTCACGCGCCGCGAGATAGCCCAGGCGCTTGCGGTCGACGATCTCGAACCAGTACTCCTGGCACGGATTGAGGACGTAGATCTGGAGGTCGATCCAGCGCGACAGCTGGCGCAGGATGTCGAGGTAGAGCGGCGGCAAGGTCGGCAGACAGAAGATGCTGGCCTGCGCCGGCAGGCCAGCCTGCCGCGGGGCATCGGCGCCGAAAGTCTCGATCTTCTCGAAGAACGCCGCTGCCGGGTGTTGCCGGCGGGTTCCCAGCTCGCTGGTGATGCGTCGCCACAGCGCCGCCTGCCAGGCTTCGTCGGCGATGCCGCCGGCGTCGAGCCCGGGAATGCCGGCGCGTTTCCCGTCCGACCAGGCCGTCAGCCACTGCGGGCGGTAGGTGATGTAGTGTTCGATCAACTGCGCGCAGCGCTGCGCCAGATCAAGGCGCATCACCGGGTCGGCATGGCGCAGGTAGCGGGCCAGGCGCGGCTGCTCGCCGCTGAAACCGGCGTCACCAAGAATCTCGAAGACCCGCCAGGCCAGGAGTGTCGGTGCGAACGGCGACTGCTCCTGGATCTCGATCAGCTGGCCGATCTGCGTCCACAACCACTGCGCCAGATACGAGAATTCGATGTTGGCGCAGATGCCGTGGCGGTCGGCGCAGGCGAGTTCAAGCGCTCGGCGAACCGCCGTGCTGGGAATGATCACCTGCTGCGCGGTAAATGGCGAGCAGCTTTCCTGCGCGAGCCGAACGAGCAGTTTCTCGAGCAGGAACTCGAAGCGGTTGGCGAGGGTGAGGCGAAACATGGCGAGGGCGAGGGCGTGGGCAGACGGTGATTATCGCACCTGCCCGCCGCGATCCCGATGTTTGCAGCGCGCACCGGGATAGCGCCCAGGCGAGCGCAAGGCCTGGGTCTGGCAGGCAAAAACTGCTCGTGCTAGGGTCAGGCAGCGAAGCATCTTCCCTCTTTATATGGCAAACGGCAGGAAAATCAATTATCCTCAGGCTTCCCGAAAACAATTGAAGATGGAGTTCGCAGGATGACCAACAAAGGGCAAGTCTTACAAGACCCGTTTCTCAACACCCTGCGGCGCGAGAGGGTACCGGTTTCGATCTACCTGGTGAATGGTATCAAGCTGCAGGGTCAGATCGACTCGTTCGACCAGTATGTCGTGCTGCTCAAGAACTCGGTCACGCAGATGGTGTACAAACATGCCATCTCGACGGTGGTGCCGTCGCGCCCGATCACCATCCCGCAGGACGCCGACAACGAGGCATGAGCTACTCCGCGGGGCCGATCACCGCCTGGACGCGGCGACGTCAAGCCTCGGCCAGCGTTCACGTCACGCTGACTGCCCGGATTTGAAGCCGCATCTGCTGGATTACCGGCATGGCTGAGCGTCCCGCCATGCAGGAACGTGCGGTGATCGTCCAGATCGATTTCGGCCGTGAAGACCTCACCGAGCAGCTCGAAGAAGTCCGTCTGCTGACCCGGTCGGCAGGCGCTACGGTCTGTGCCGTGGTGCAGGGGCGTCGGCAGAGCCCGGATGCAGCTTGCTATGCCGGCAAGGGCAAGGTCGAGGAAGTAGCGGCCGAGGTCGCCGCGCATGCGGCGGATCTGGTGGTCTTCAATCACGAGCTGAGCGCGGGGCAGGAGCGCAACCTGGAACGTGTGCTGCAGTGTCGCGTCATCGACCGTACCAGTCTGATCCTCGATATCTTCGCGCAGCGGGCGCAAAGCGCGGAGGGCAAGCTGCAGGTCGAGCTGGCGCAACTCGAACATCTCGCCACTCGCCTGGTGCGCGGCTGGACCCATCTGGAACGGCAGAAAGGCGGCATCGGCCTGCGCGGTCCAGGCGAGACGCAGCTCGAAACCGATCGTCGCCTGCTCGGTCTGCGCGTCCGCCTGCTCAAGGGCCGTCTGGCCAGGCTGGAGCGCCAGCGCGGTGTGCAGCGCAAGGCGCGTGGCCGTGGCGAGCTGCTCAACGTTTCGCTGGTCGGTTATACCAATGCCGGCAAGTCGACGCTGTTCAACGCCCTGACGCATGCCGGCGTGTTCGCTGCCGACCAGCTGTTCGCGACGCTGGACACCACCACACGCAAGCTGTGGCTGGCCGATGCAGGACATATCGTGCTTTCGGACACCGTTGGCTTCATCCGCGACTTGCCACACTCGCTGGTGGCTGCTTTCCATGCCACGCTTGAAGCGACGGCCGAGGCCGACCTCCTGCTGCACATCGTCGACTCGGCCAGTAGCGCGCGCGATGACCAGATCGCCGACGTCAACAAGGTGCTGACAGAGATTGGCGCTGCCGACGTTCGGCAACTGATGGTGCTCAACAAGATCGATCTTGGTGGCCTGCCGCCGGCGATGGAGCGCGACGAGTATGGTAGGATCTTGCGCGTTCGCGTTAGCGCCAAGTCCGGCGAAGGCCTGCCGCTGCTTCGCGAGGCGCTTGCCGAGCTGGCTCTGGCAAAAATCCGGGACGCGCGGGACCCGCGCCAGCGGGCTTCCGGCAGCGCTCCCGGACAGGTTGTCGACAGGATTATTGATTCAGGTGGTTCCCCATGATTTCCAGCCTTGGAGTGTTTATGTCGCTCAATGACCCACAGTGGGGCAATCGCGGCAACGATGGCGGCGGTGGCAAGCGCCCCAATCAGGGGCCGCCCGACCTCGAACAGTTGTGGCGTGACCTCAACCGGCGCTTGTCCGGGATTTTCGACAGGAAGCGTGCGGGCGGCGATCAAGGCGGCGACCGCGGCGGTGACGGCCCACCCTTTCAGTTCAGTCCAAAGTTCCTCGGCGGCGGCATTGGTCTCCTTCTGGCCCTCGTCGTGGTGGTTTGGCTGGCCAGCGGTTTCTACATCGTCGATGCCTCGCAACGCGGCATCGTGCTGCAGTTCGGCCGTTACAAAGAGACCACCGACCCCGGTCTGCGTTGGCGTCTGCCGTATCCGATCCAGGCCAATGAGCTGGTGAATATCTCCGGCGTGCGCACCGTCGAAATCGGCTATCGCGGCAGCGAGAAGAACAAGGTGCTCAAGGAAGCGCTGATGCTGACCGATGACGAAAACATCGTCAATATCCAGTTTGCAGTGCAATACATCCTGAAGGATCCTGTTGACTACCTGTTCAATAACCGTCATCCGGACGAGGCGGTAATTGGTGCTGCTGAAGCTGCGGTTCGCGAGATCGTCGGCAAGAGCAAGATGGATTTCGTGCTGTATGA
>RRZU012699751.1_pt1 | contig 17724 bp, 25 predicted proteins | sample 2165561 | NCBI WGS metagenome assembly RRZU01 (sample SAMN10456909, study PRJNA506462) | wastewater metagenome | isolation source: wastewater sludge | place: USA: Moscow, Idaho | reverse complement strand
TCTTTGAAAATCTTGTTTTTATAAAATACATAAGAACGAATAAAATCTTTTGGCAATGAACGATTGAATTTCTTATATAAGTCTTCAAGTGAAAATTCTTTCACATCACTATCAACCAGAATCTTCAATTTCTGAAATTCATTACTCTTTAATAAATCCCTTGTTGGAACATCCAACTTGTATATATCAATGATTTGTCTTGCTCTTTCTCTTGAGACTGAAATAGCCTGAGCAAAATGAGCTTTGCAAAATTTCTTACCATTCAACTTCTCAATGATTTCATTGATGGCTTCCTGATACTTTGTTTTTTTAAGATACCATTCCTTTTTTTCCATAATTTTCTCCTTTATAGTTCTTATGAATTCTTATGTTTTACAATATTCTTATATATAACCAAATCTAAAAGTCAATACATATCATTACTACCTGATGTAGAAAAATGTGTATAGCCTAAAATTTGAGCAACTTTTCCACTAGGCTGATGACTGGTAAAATGGCTTGTTTTCAACCTTAAAGGACAATCCATGTTCAAAATTACTTGTCTTGTTGCCAAGCAAGAAAATATTTTTTATCTCTCTAATGTCAATCAAGATGATGTTGAGCAAGTTGCCAGTGTTATTGCCAACAATCTATCTTTTGACAAACAAAATACAACTCCAATAGTTTCACTCATTGAAAAGGTAGAACAAGTAGAAACACCAATATTTGAATATATTGGAATTCAAACCATTAAGAATGATGAGTATTAATCACAGTCTTTAGCAAATCCCTTTCTCTCAAAAAAGCATTATCAACATCTTCTTTTTTTACATAGTCATTTTTATCAGTATTCAATTTATTCTCCTTTATCAATACTTATACATTTCTTATATCAAATTAAATTCAATTGTCAATCAAGAAGTAATGATTATTTCTTGATGCAACATTCTTCAGAAGGCACGAACGAGTCGGCCAAAACACCACCCTACAGGAACGAGCTACAGCAGGATCAAGCCCACTGGCACAACTGGATTCAACCAGGTCAAGCACAAGGAAGGTTCAGCACTCGCAACGATGAACCCGCAAGGGAGAAGGCTACGACCTTCTTCCAGGACAACCCAAGAAGACAGCATGAACACCACCAACAAGAAAGGCTCCACATGGGAGCCTTTTTCTTTTCCTACTCATAGAGCTTAGAAGACGATTGAAGGGAAATGCTTGGCAACGATGGCGAACAACCAGACACCCGCAAATGCACAGCCAGCATAGTAAAGAGCATTCTTCCAAGTGTTAGCAGTCTTCTTCTTCAAAGACTCAATGAATTCATCAGCAATCTTGTCAGATGATGCACCAAGAACATCTTCTATATTTTGCTTCACATTTTTCAAGACTGATTTCTTCGCACTATCCAAATCGGCTTTTGATGAAGCTTCAATCTCATTGATTTTCTGAACAAGTCTATCTACTTCAGCCTTTAATTCATTGACACGACCTTTTGAAGAATGAACTTCTCTTTCAATGATTTTATCTAAATAGACTTGAATTTTTTCAATCTCATTTTTTCCAGAGAGCTTGATTGATTCCAATGATGCTTTCTCAGCACCATTCATGGCATTAATGACTTTACTTAACTGATTGAAGTTATTGACAAGCAAAGTCTTTGTTTCAGAGCCATAGCCCTTGATGCTCTTTTCAACACCCAAAACAATATTATTAGAGATAGCTTTCAATCTATATAAATAGAATGGAGTTGAATATCTCATGATGAATTCATATTGCATGGACTCATTATTTCTAATGTTGTCTTTTGTTATACGATTGATGATTTGCTTTTTCTCTTCATCTTCAATTTGCATCAAGAAAACAATAAAGTCATCAAACCAATCTAATTCTTTAATAAGGTCAGAGAAGTAAGACTTTATTTGTTCAACAAAAGCTTCATCTTCAAGTTGCTTTCCCTTGCTTCCATAAAAAACAGTATCCACTACCAAGGAAGTCTTTGGAGCCTGAACAGTTGGAGAAGTCTTCACAACCACAGGAACAGGTTCAGGAACCACTTCTTCATGCTCTTCTTCACTGACACCAGGAAGAGCTTCTACATCGTCATCAATTTGAATTTCATTAAGAGATTCACTTTTATTTGTTTGCAATTCTATTGTAGTTGTATCAGCAAACATTTCATCCATATTATTATATTCATTCATGTCTATTCTCCTATTTTATTATTTATTTAGATAAATATTACTTTATCTATTGACATTTCAATTGAATTATATTAAATATTTATTGAATGTCAATATAAAGGAGAATTAAATATGACCGAAAAGACAAACCTAAATAAAGATGAATCTAACGATGAAGTCTTTCAAAAGAAAGAAGATTCATATAGAGAACAGAAGAAACAAGAACGATACGAACAAAAGAGCAAAAGCAAGTTATCTCAAATAAAAGAAAAAGCTTTAGATAAAATCTTTTTGTTTCAAGACAAGATGTTTCAAGAAAGAAGAAATGAAATTGGCGTTCAATCTGAGTTATTAGTTTCCATTGGGAAGTTCTTTAATAACCCTTCTTCTTGGAAATGGCACAAGGTAGATAACGACTACGAACAACATATAAGCCCTGAAGAGTTTTATGCAGAAGTCCATGATCGTCATTTAGCAACATGGCAACCATCAAGATTCTTATCAAGAAACATTACAAAGCATCATCCAGAAGTTTTAAAAACAAACATCATGGTTAGCAAGGTAAGAATGAAGCAATATGAATTCAATGGTTATACATCAGCATTGCTTGCTTTCATTATGTTATTTGGAGCAGCAACACTATCAGCAGGAATTCACATAACAAAGAGTGCTGGAAGCAAAGCTTACGAAACAATTGAACAAAGAATAACTACCGAGCCTTTATCTGATTACTTTGAATCAATGAAGCCATTAAACAGAGAGCAACTTAAAGAAGAAGCAAACAAAGTAGCAAGAAATTCAAGCAATCTATTTAAGATAACAGTTATTGAATATCTTCAATTGAAATTAGACAAGAAAGAGTTTGAACAAAAATACCCAGAAGGCTCACAAGTTCCAGATGTTGAAAAATATAAATATCAAGGAATTGTTTCTCAAATCAATCAGAAGCTTGAATTCATAAAGCAAAATGAAAAAGAGAGAGTTCCAGCAAGTGAGAAAGAAAAAGAAGTTAAAAACAATAAACAAGGAGAATAATAATGAATAGCACAAAATCAAAAATCATCAACACTTTAGTTTCATTGGTATGTTTACCATTGAAATTCACTGTTCCTATCTTCAAAAGATTTGACAGTGAAAAGGCAATCAACCAAGCAAGAAAGCAAGTTGATTCTTATGGTATGAGACATGAAGTACCAGGACGAGACTATCCAGAAATCGGACACAAAATCAAAGACCACTTACTAGATACAAAGGGAGATTGGTTAGTTGGTCCAGATGGTCAGTCTTTAACAACAAAAATTCATGAGAATGAACTTTTCACTGGATATGTTTCACCAGCGATTCCTTTAGTCTATTTTGTTGGAATATTCATTATTGCAATGAACATGATTGCCACTGCAATCTATCCACCATTAGCTGTACCTATTATTGCTGTATTAATTGCCTATCTTTATAGTCTTTATAAAATTGAAGGCTTGGGTTCAGCATTTGGATTTGCATTCTTTACATTTCCTGTTTTCGCAATTGCTCAAATACAAGAAATTTTTGCAAAATTTTCACCTACAGTTTCTTCTCAAATTGGAGCATTGAACTCAGGAATTGTTTCAGGACCATTCATTTTCTCTTTTGCAATCTCTTTATTGCCAGCATTATTTATTTACATTAAAACAAGAAATACAGTAAAGAAATATTATTCAACATTGGCAAACAATGCTTTCATAAACAATAGCTCAATTAAATTTACTCTTAATCCAGAGAGAGAGCTTCAAGCAATTAATTCAGCAGCAGATGACTCAGAACTTTTTGATCTAGGTGAATCATTAGGCGTCACAGCAAGAAAAGGTGATGCTTTCGGACCAGACAAAGGACAACGCTTCAAATTATCTCATCTTGATTTAAGAGTTAACCTTATATCAGAAGGAAAAACAAGAACAGGTAAAACAGCTTGTGTTTTAAAACCTTTGGCAATGTTCCTTAGAGATGCTTTCTATCCAAACGAAGGCAAAGACTTCATTATTGTTGCTTGCGGAAAAAACACATTAACAAAAGACTTTGTAGCAGCAAACATCGTTAAAACAAGAATTCATCCAAATTACATGAATTTGAATTGGATTCATGAATTCTCAGTTAAGCCAGAGTTCATATCAAACGAGATTGTTAAAGCAGTTCAAGGAAAAGCACAGAAGAATGACCATTGGACTCTTTCAGGCAAGATTGCTTTTGAATGCGGATTAACCATTCATAGAGCATTGATTGACATGAAATATGGCAACCCTTCACAGAACAGCTACTTCCAAACAATCAAAGATATTCAATTATTTATGTCAGAAGATGTTGCTGAATTTGACCAACAAAATCCAGAATATTTGAGACAAATTGAAGGCAAGACAGAAGAAGAAATTGCTTCAATCAAGAAAGAACTTACCAAGAAATTTGCAAACTCTCAAAAATCTTCAATCATCAATAAATTGATTGGACACCCTGATTTAGTAAATGAAGAGTCAATGTTATACAGAGCTATCTCTAACTATGAAATGATTTTTGCTAAAACACCAGAAGAAAGAAGTGGAGTGTTCTCAACATTAGCATCATGGATTGATATGTTCACATCAAATACCATGTTGAATAAATGGAGTTTTGTTGAAGAATCAGACAATGGATTTACATTCAAAAAATTAACTGAACAAGGCGACAATGTAAGTATTGAGTTAGCAGAAGATGAACTTGGTTTAGCTGGCCCAATCTTGACTAAATTGTTCTTTAAATTTATGTCTTCATACATGATTTTAAATCGTCAAGACAACAATCCAACAGACCCATACTTTCATTTCTTCTTAGATGAAGCTCACTTGATTGCTGATGAAAACTTAGCAGATATTATGTCTGTATGCTTGGCTAAACGTTTCTCTTATAAATTAGCCTTCCAAATGGATGAAAGTATCTTATCAAGATTCAATGAGTCATATTTAGCAACATTGAAAGAAAATTGCTTGATTCAGATGACTTTCAATTCTTCAGCAGCAACATTGAAATCATTCTCTGAGAACAATGGCTATGCTTATATCTACACTTCACAAAACAAAACTCAAAATATTGATTTAGTTGGAACCGTACAAAACAAAGCAAATATTGAATGGTTCAATGTCAATTCAGAGAAGAGAGAGTATTTAAGAAAATGGTTTAGAAGTTCTCATTACAAATTCTCAAAAGGAGAGATTAAAGAGATTGGTCCAATGTCATTTACCGACAAAGGAGTGAATAACGACCCACTTCAATCAACTTCAAATAAATATCAAGCAGTTCGTTCACAAGAACCAATGCCAATATTTAGCAAAACAGATTTCACAAATTATTTCTCTGAGCCTTTTGTTATGGCAGTTAATGCAAAAGTTGCAGGTGTTCCAAGAAGAGACTTTGTAAGAAGTCAGCCAATGAATAACAAAGGTGAAAGAATTGATGTTGCAAAAAATGCTCTACAAAAACTTATTGAGCAAAAAGAAAAACTTAACCCAAATGAAAAAATAACCAAAGGAGAATAAATAATGAAAAAGGCAATTACAACAACAATGACAATGATTGCCTTTTCTTTAATGATTACTGGATGTAATGAAAAAGGAAAAGGCATTAATGAAGAACAAGAAAAAGTATTGGATTATTCAAAAGAAAAAGCTGATAGCCGTTTTGCAGTAAATGATAAGAAAGAAGAGCAAGCTCAAAACCCAATCTCTTCCATAATCAATCCAAGCCAAAAAGCTGAAAGCAATACTTCAAAAGGAATTGTGAGAGTTGTTAAAACTACTACTTCTCAAATCGCCTTGAAGCAATACGAAGAGAAAGACTTTTTCGGTACCATCGTTGCAACCGTAGAAGGCTACAGACCAAACTTCTACAGAGACAACATCAATCCAGCTATCGGCTTTGGCTGGAACTTTGCACCTACCACCAAGGCAACCAATCGCCGTTTAGCTACTGGTGCAGGACTTGATAAAGGATTGACTGAGCAACTTCTAGCAGTCTCTTCTTCAGCTAGATTGAGTCCAGACGAAGCCATGAGAGCAGCCCATGAGTTCAATAAGCAACTCATTGAGAAACCAGCAATCAACTTCTTTGGAGCTTCAAACTGGAATAAGCTTTCAGCCAATCAGAAGGCAGTCTTGGAATACCATTTTTACAAAACAGGTACAGCCGGTGGAAGCAAGTATGTTGGATTGAAAAAAGCAGTTGAGAAGTATGCTTCTAACAAGACACAAGCCAACTCTGATGAAGTTGTCTCTCACATCACCTACAACTACAAAATCAAAGTTGCTGATGGCTGGAAACAAATGACTGATAAGAGAAGTCAGCTTTACATGGGAACCCTTTGGAATTCACCAGAAGCCTACGCAAACTTGATTGGTAAAGGCAAGTTCCAACCAGCTACTTTGAGCCAGTTCAACCAGGTAGCCAAGATTGCCAAAGTCTCAGTCAACCCATCATCTACTACACCAATAGCAGACCAGGTAGACAGCCAGGACGAACTTGTTCAGATGAAAGAGCAAGCAGCACATAACGGCTTAGATTTACAGGTTGAGCAAGTCATTGACGGTAAGACAGTTCCTTACTCTGTTGAACCTATCAAGACTGAAGAGCCAGTAAAACCAAAACAAAAGCCACAGCCACAAATTCAGGCTCAAGCACCAGTCATCAACACAGCACCACCAAAAGCTGAACCAGTTGATCCAACAGTTCCAGCAGGTTGCAAGAAAATGATGGATGGAAATATCACTTACTTGTCTTGTTCAGCAGAAGCATTAGCAAGAATGAATAAATGAAGCAATAAAAAATAAAGGACTCTTCGGAGTCCTTTATTATTATCTAACTATTTACCAAACAAAGATATCGAACTGTTTAATATTCATTGTTATACCATTGACAATTCATTTTAATTTGATATAAATATTATATGATAGATTAAATGATAGGAGAAAAAATCATGAATGCACAAATTAAATTAAGACCACAAGCTAAAGTTGAAGCAGTTAAATTCTTCCCTGAATTCAATGCAACAGTTGGATTAAATGCCAAGGACAGAAATCAATTTGGTAAAGAGATTGGATTTGAGCAAGTATTTGTTGAATTAATGAAAAGAAACTTCAATTTTGCTGACACCAAAACAAAAGAACAATTACTTTCATTCAAAGAAGCAAGAATTGATTTTCGTGGCAACTTATACATGTTCAACTAAGGAGACAGAATGAAATATCAAGACAAAAACGACTTGATAAGAACAAAGGAAAGAATTGAGCAAACCAATTCTTCTTTTGACTTTATCAATCAAGACTTTAGAGCATTAGAAAAAATAAACAAGGAAATTAAGAAGACTGAACGAAGAGAGCTACTTGACCAAATTTCAAGATACACCAAGCCAATAGCCGTTTTGGTTGCCTTGCTTGTCATTGGAGTGATGAGCTACAGCCACCAGCCAAGCACCAAGGCAGTCATCGAGCAGCACAACCAGGTCAAGCCTGAAGCTGAAAGCACTACTCCACCAGTAGCGACCAAGCCAGAACAACCAGCCTTCATGCAGGAGCTTCAGAAGTCAGAAGCCTACAAACAAAACGAAGAGTTAGCCAAGAAACTTGCCACAGCCCATTGTGGATACAAGAGCAGTAAGCAAGGTGATTTCTATGTATGTGATTTCAACAGCCAATAAAATCAATCAACTATAAGGAGAAGAAGAATGATTGAAGAAAAATTTATTTATAATGTCATGATAGAAGCAATGGAAAAATCAATTATTGAATTGAATAAAATCTTTCCAATAGCAAAAATATATTTGAATGCAAGTTCAGACCTTGGAGCAATGAAATTAATTGTCATAATTGGCAATCAAAAATCATGTGTCTATAAAGGACAAATCAAAGAATTTTCATTGGATGAATTGAAGTTATTACAGAGAGAAGGATTGAATATGATTACAGCGAAAATCAACACTGCACATTACAGACCATCAAAAAGATTTTTTGAAATTACCAAGAAGGAGACAGCATGAAAACAGAAGAAGAAAAATTCATTGAAAAGACTGAGATTGAATTCAAAGTAAAAAAGGAGTCAGCAAATCCATTTAAAGCTTTATGGAAGGGAACAAAATTAGTATTTGGATTCTTATCTGACTTTATAACTACCGCAATGATTGTATGGCTTTTTATTGTAGTTTTACCAGAATTTTTTATGTATGTTCTTGACAGAAGCCTACTTGAACAATTTAGACAACACATGAGAAATCATGAATATGTTTTCCATTCAAGTTTAACAATCACAATCATCTATTACATTTTCAAAGTCAAACAATACATCAGAGAAAACAAGAAATGAGAACAAGAAAAAAGGCTCCACATGGAGCCTTTCTTTTATCTGGTGGAGCTATCCCACACTCTCTATCTCTCAGATGGCACGAACGAGTCGGCCAGCCCTACAGGAACGAGCTACAGCAGGATCTAGCCCACTTCCCACAACTGGACTCAACCAGGTCAGCACAAAGGGAGTTCAGCACTCGCAACGATGACCCGCAAGGGAGAAGGCTTGACCTTCTTCCAGGAAACGAACAAGGGCATGATGAACACCTTCAAATTGCACCATTTTTAGGCACATCGTCAGGAAGCCACCTTAGAAGCCCTACAACGAAAAAACAGCTTCAGACATGCCAGAGCCTTCCCACCCTTCCAAAAGTGGCTTGTAGCCCTTCCTATGGAGCCATTTTTCCACCAAAACAAATAATTTGATTAAATTATTGACAAATGAAAATCTTTTGTTATTGTTAATTCATAATCGGCCAGGATTAATATTACAAAGAAGTCATTCATTAATTTGAATGGCTTTTTTGTTTTCATGATTGACAAATGAAAATCTTCTGTTATTGTTAGTTCATAATCCTGATCGATTTATCTTACAAAGAAGCTACTCATTTTTTTGAGTGGCTTTTCTGTTTATGGAAGAAACATATCACTAACAAAGCTTTCATTGTAGAGTCTAATGATTCCAAAGTTATTAGCTATCTTTCCATCTTTAACCAATTTAATGATTTCTTCCTTGTGAAAATCAAAAACTTCTTTTCCATACTCAATCATATAGTTTTGAGTGAAAGCACCATCTTTCAATGTAAAGTTCCTATCATCAACAAGATTACCTGAATATTCAGTATAAACATTGTCTTCTAACTTGATGACCTTGAAATTCACATTCATTGCTCTAAGTCTTTTTTCCTTCTTTGCATCAGGAGAAAAAGAAATAATTGGAACTTCTATTGAATAGAAAACATCATCAATCCACACTTCATGTCTAAATGCAGTTGAAAGTTCAGTATCAATGAACACTCTTTTGAAGTGATTTGATTCAGCACAAGAATAAATAGCACCAGTCTTTTTATGTGTTTTGATTTCCTTAAAGTCATTCATGTAATACCTACAAGCCATGTTTAAACTATAAATTCCAGCAGAGTGATTAGTTATCATTGATTATTCCTTTTTGTTTTTATAGTTATATCAAATTAAATTGTATTGTCAATAATAAAACGATTGACTTTTAATTTATATTTGATATAAAAGAATAGTGAATAAATAATTTATTTTGACACACTCCTATTAAGAAAAAAGAAAGGCTCCGAAAGGAGCTTTTTCTTTGTCCAAAATCTGGATCACAAAATTCTTGGCTTGTCAATGAGCTACCGACCAGGCACAGGCTCAGTTAGAAAAAATCGCCCTTCCTTCAAAATCCTTTCCATCAACAACGATGAAAGGAATAACCATGAAGACATACCAAGTACCGCTAACAATCAAGGCAATCGCAAGCATTAAAGCTGATAGCGAAGCTGAAGCAATGGCATTGGCAGAAATGCAGGTCAAGGCAATCTCTGAACTGAACAACATTGAAGCAGAAGCAGAGAAGCCAACCGACTATGTCTTTGAATTCTATGGAGAGCTTGCATGATGGAAAACCACCCAAACAACGAGTTCTATACAAAGCTTTTGAGCAAGTTTTTGAAGAAGTCTCACAGGTTGAATATTGAACTTTGCTTCAAGCAAAAAGCTTTCAATACATTTGAGAATCAAGAAAAACTTAATGAAATGATTTCTCAAGACTTTGATTATCTTGTAAGTGATTTTCAAACACAAATTTTGAATTGGCTACAAGTTGTCTTCAAAGGAAGTTCAAGCTTCTCTATTGAAGAAATCTACTTTGAAACACTGATGACGGACTATGTATCAGTCAATTACACCGAAGAAGGCAAGAAGTATTTCAAGCAATTGAAGGCAAATGATTTGTTTGTTTAAAGACTGAATAAAACTGATTGATTAATTATTTCTCATAGAAGTGTTGACTTTCAGTTTTATTTTGTTTTAATAAAATGTATACATATAAAGCAATGGAGACTTAAATGAATAAAATCAGAAAACAAAAAGAAAGAAAAGTGGCTGAAAGAAACCGCACTCTTAGATTATTTGAAACACAAGAAGCTAATGTTGCAATCCTAGAAGAACATGGCTTCAGCTTTCAAAAATTAGCAAGAGAAGCAATTGACTTAGTGATTGCCCAAAAGATTAAGTTAATTGAACTAGAAGCATCCACAAAATAAAAAAACTCCCTTGTTGCCCAGACAAGAGAGTTTTACTAAACCGAAACCCAAAAAGATTAAAAAAGGATTTGTTATGAATAATACTACTGATTTCTTTGAAGAAGTCAATATCAGCAACTTAGAAAATGCTTTTAATTGGATATCCAATAAGCAAATTAATTTCATCAATGATGATAGCAACCTATCTGATGAAGAAAAATACCTTACCAAACAAGAACAAAATCTTCCAGAAGAACAAAAGAAAAAATTGATTGGAGAAATCAAGAAAGCTCTTATTGAACAAATCAAAGAAGAGTCTGAAGATGAACTTGAATTCTACTTCAATGACCTTGATTTGTTTATTACATATAAATCAAACAAAGAGATTGAAGAAGACAAAAAAGACTTTGTTGATACTATTGAAGTTATCTCATACAAAGAAGACTTGGCTACATTTTTGAAAGAGTTTTGCCTTCTTAAACGTGGCAATCAAACTGAAGTATGCCGAATTCAAAACAACGGCATGATTGACTTCCATGATTTGAAAGCCTTCCATGAATTCCACCGCAAGCACAACTACCAAATCAAGGATGATGAAGGCAAGGAAAAGAAACAATACATTTCAAGAATTTGGCAAGAACACAAAGATGTTCGTCAATTCACCAACATTGTTTTTGACCCATCTTTCACTGCACCAAAGAGCCACTTGAACTTGTTCAAACCTTGGAAGACACGAGCAATCCAGGGTGATGTTTCTATGTTCATTGATCTCATTGAAGCATTGACCAACTACCACAAAGAGTCCACAGACTACCTTTTGAACTACTTGGCTCATGCCATCCAGAAGCCAGCCTTATTGCCTTTGGTGGCCGTGGTTATCCGTTCTATGGCAAAAGGTGTTGGTAAAGGCACCTTGTCTAAGGTCCTTCACCGCATCACTGACAACTTCAAGCACTTCACCAAACGAGAAGAATTGATTGGTCAGTTCACAGGACACTTGGCAGATGCTTTTATCGTCATTGCTGATGAATTGACATGGGCAGGCAACAAGCAAGATAACGATGTGATGAAAGGCATCATTACAGAAGAAACAGTAACGATTAATGGTAAGTTCAAAGACATTATTGAAGTGAAGAACTACAAAAGGCTTTTCATCTTCTCTAATAATAGCTTTTGCGCACCTGTTGAAATTGGTGATCGTCGCTTCTTTGTATGTGATGCTTCAGACAAATTGAAACATACAGAAGGATGGTTCAAGAAATTCAATGAATGGTTGAATAAGAATGGAGCAGATTACATTTTCCATTACTTGCTTAATCGTGATATTTCTAAGTTCAATCCTGAAGTATTCCCAACAACCAAGGCACGTATTGACTTGATGAAACGAAACTTGACACCAGTACAGAAATTCATTTATGAGCTTTTCAACGGTTCAATGATTGTGAGCAATACAACCTATGAAGAAAGAATTGATGCTACCCATTGGATTCGTTCAATGGTTGCAAAGGATTGCCAAGAGTGGCTTAAAACTTCAGGAACAAGCTACTATGACAACACTTTGAAAGATGACATTTCCAAAACATTGAATTCAATCTTTGAATTTGAAAAAATCAAAGACAAATGGGCTACCAACTGGAAAGACTCTAAAGGGAACTACTTCTATAAGTTGCCAAAAACAACTGCTGAATGTCAAAAAATCGTGGCTGAAAAGTTGTTTCAAACAGAACATCCAGAATGGGTCTACGAGAACTATGAAGCCAAGTAAATATCACCAGCATGAACAAGACAGGGAGCCTACGGGCTCCTTTTCTTTTGTCTGGTGGATCTAGCCCACACTCTCTATCTCTCAGAAAGCACGGACGAGCCGGCTTACTGCCCTACCAGGATCGAGCTAAGGCACTGGACTTCAACCAGGTCAGCATGAAGGTTCAGCATGTCAAAAAAAGAGACATGTCCTTATTTAAAAAAATCTACTCTAAGCACTCTAAGCAGAAAACTCAAAATTGAACATTTTTATTTTTTACTCTAAGCACTCTAACCGAACATGTATGTTTTTGAATGTGTTTTTTCAATTTACTCTAAGCACTCTAACCGTATATGTGTAATTTTAAAGAAAAGTTTTTCATTTACTCTAATCAGTGAGTTTTCGAGATATAGGGCGGTTAGAGTAGAAGAACCATTGATTTTAAAGGCTTTAGACCACCAAAAATGACTTACTCTAACCACTCCATCGAAAATTTCTATATTCAAAATCTTTTTTATTTTTCTCTATATAGTACTTTCTGGTTAGAGTGCTTAGAGTAGTATTATAAAGTATTGATTTATAAGGCTTAATCCACTCTAACCATTCAAAATTTTCGGTTAGAGTGCGGTTAGAGTGCTTAGAGTAATATCTAAATTAATAGTTATTCGTTTTTTTCAAATAAGGACTTAACAAGGATTGACAATCAAATTTAATTTGATATAAGAATAAGAACAACAGGAGAATTAAATGTATTCCAAAAAAGAAATAGAAAAAGTCATTGAAGACTTTCACCTAAATACACTTACATATAACAAGAAAGCAAACCAAGTATTATTTTCAATCATCACTCAGATTGATGGAGATATATATTTAAAGCAAGATTTCAACATCATTCTTTTCAATCAAAAGAAAGTTCCATTGGCTCAAGTTGTTTTATCTGAGTTCAAACTACATCAGAAGGAGATTTTTGAGAACATAGACAAAGCAAGAATGAAGGTGAAAAAATGATTCAAGTTAAAAGAGAGCCACACAACATAGAGACACTTCTTTCATGCTTGCTTGAGCAGGTCAATAGCGAAGCCATAGAAGGCACAGACTGGACACACCAGGTATTGACCCAGGCAGACAGCCAAGGAGTCTTGAAGAGTTTCCAGTGTGTTCTAAGGAAACCGTATTTCAATCAGCATGGCAAGAAAGCATGGAGTGATAAGGATGGCTACACAGTGCATTTTCCAGCCCTTACCTTCAGCTACAACGACAGAAGAACAGAGTTCAGATTCAAGCAGAACGATTGCAAGCTAGAACTCTTCTTAGAGAAGGTTCTAAATAGAGCAAAAGAAGTTATTCAAGCTTAAAAAACAAAAGGACTCAAACGAGTCCTTTTTTATTGCAGTCATGGAGTTCATCACCAAGCAACGATGAACCTGTAAGGAGAAGGCTACGACCTTCTTCCAGGAAACTACCAAGGACAAAATGAACATCATTTTTGATTGTTATATTATTGACAATTCATTTTAATTTGATATAAGTATTATATGAATGAATAATAAAGGACAAATAAAATGATTAGAGCAGTAAAGCAATATGGAAAATCCAGTTATGAATTAATGATGGAAGCAGTGAATTTCTTCTACCGCAATGAAGAAAAATTTATCGTTAAAGTCATCTACGACAACTATCCAAATACTGAACATTGCTTTTCTTCTGATTGCATTTACGAAACAACTGAATACTTCTACTTCACCCAAGATAACATCAATTTATTCGTTGAAAAGGCTTTAGAAATCAATGAAAGAGAAGTTGCAAGACGAAACAGCAGATAAACACAAAAGGACTCATTTGAGTCCTTTTTTATTGCCCTTGCCACACCTGAAGCCCTGGACGTTCGGCTAAATTTGGTCTATATTATGGCTTGTACCGACTAACCGACCAGGAGCAACCACCATGAGCCTTGCCACCAGCATCAAGCCGATTTCCTACCTGAAGAGCAACGCGGCAGACATTGTGAAGGACTTTGCTACCAATCCTGAATCACTCATCATCACTCAAAATGGTGAAGCCAAAATGGTTGTCATGGATATTCACGAATACGAGAGACAACAAGAAACCTTTGCTCTTCTCAAGTTGATTGCAATGGGAAGAAGAGAATACGAAGCTGGAAACTACACTGAAGCTGATGCTTTCTTTGCTGAAATGGACAAAGAATAATGACAAGAAAAGTCAACATCCTTGATATTGCCAAGCTAGATTTCAAAGAAATTAAAAACTATGTGAAGGCTCAGTTTGGTGAAAAAGTCTGGAATGAAGTTAATCAAGAATTCAAAGACACCATCAAGGCAATAGGTCTTAATCCTGAAGCTGGAACCTACCTTGAAGAGTTGAAGATTTTAGGATTGACCAACTTCAGACAAAGGCTAGTCAGACAAACCAGAATCATTTATGAGTTCAATGATTCAGAAGTTCTAGTTCAAATGTTCATTCACACGAAACGAGACTTCAGAACACATTTAGAAAAACGATTCCTACTATAAGAAAAGGCTCCCGAAGGAGCCTTTTTTATTTGCCGAACTCTTGAGACTTCAGCAATGTATAGATGATCGAACCTTCCACCCTACTGAAAGAGTAGCGGTACATATCAATGAATTCTTTCTCAGGCACATTCAGAGCCTTTGCAAACTCTGAATAGTATTGCCTGAACAATGGCTTGAATGGGCTATTGAAGATGACTTCTTTGAGCTTTGGAACAGCTTTTTCAAGCACACCAACACAGTAGCTACCATTCTCTTCAGCAAACACAGTCTTGAAGTTGCTAACGAAATCTTTGATGCCTTCAAATTTGCTATTGCCCAAAACACGATTAGAGCAAATGAGCAGATAAGCATAGAAGGACATGAAGACATTATCAAAAATATCTTCACTCACTACCATGCTTCCAAAATCTGATTTTGTATAAACATCTTCAATCAGATAAGCACCGTTCATGAATTCCGAAAATCGGACAAGAGCCAAAAATTTCTTTGTGTTCTCTTCATCAGTTGCTTCTTTCTTCATGAATTCATCAAGAAAGTCAATATTGCCACTGAATACTTGATTGATAGTCTCAGCAAACAACTTTTGAACAGCAGACTCATGACTTACTGTGATATGAGACAAGTCATGAATATTGTTGATGAATGATTGAATGTTGAAGCTTGTGTTTTTCCAGTTGTGAGATTTCTGGAAGTCATCAGCCAGGTCAAAAGGAAAGGCAAGTTTCATGGATTTTTCTCTTCCAATTTCTTGTTAATTTCATTAAAGCTTTCAAGAACATGTTCATTGAACAAATCCTTGATTGGTTCTTGAAGTCCGATTCTGAAGAACTCTTTTATCTCTCGATCCAGCAATTTAGTCAATATCATAAATACGACCACAACCACAGGATTTGACAACTTGTACCGATTGAAGAGATAGGCTTTTTTGTCTTTAGCTAAGGCAATGAGCTTTGAAGCCCTTCCTTGGTATGTATCCATGTAGTTCTTTGCTTGAACACCTTCATTGTAATACTCAGCAAGAACATTCTTTTCTAATGCTGGATACTCGGAAAACTTGTATTCCCACACAAGGGACTCTTCATGATTCCCACCTTCATCATGCTTCTCAACTTGTTCTTTGATTTTGTACTTTTCAGGAACAGTTAGATTGAAGATGAGAAATGCTTTGTCTTCAATGGACATGCCACGAAGGGACTTGAGAGAGAGCTTTTCAGGCACAGAGAAGCAATCACGATGCTCATTCAAGAAGTCATCAAGCACTTCATTTTGAGAGCCTTCATCCTTGCCTAGAGCCACCCATAACGGCAGGCCAGCAGGACCCACCAGGAACACATCCATTGTCCCTTCTAGCTGGCAATCAATGATGTCTACCAGGTCAGGATCTGGCGAGACACCAGACCAGTAATCCCACCACTGCTTTTCACCGTATCCCTTCAGGCCAGTAGCAAAGAACCAGTCTTCAAACCGAGCCAGAGAGCTTGTAGCACTGGCAGACATGCAAGCCAAGAGCCAGCAACGATTTCTAGCCCGTTCGTATGGACGGGCTTTTTTTTCCTTCTTCTCTGTTGCCATACGCCACTTTTTCAGAGTTGTCAATGAGTCGCAGACATTGTACCCGCTCAGTTAGAAAAAAACCACCTTCCTTCAAAATCACATCATCAAATAAACAAACGAAAGGAAAGTAAATGAATAACTACAAAGCAAAACAAGAAGAACTCAAGAAAATTATCAACACAAATAAGAAATCAATTCATGAAGTCATCAATGACAAGAAGCTGATTTACTTCATTGAAAAGATGATTACCAAATCAATTAAAGAACATCGTAGGAATGGAATTGTTTCTCCTGAAACTCTTTTCGTCATTGAAGACAAAGAAACAAAGACATTGACTATGAGCTTCATTAATCAGTCAGGAACAGATAAACAGACCTATTTTGATGCAGTGGGCATCATTGAAAAAATGAAAAAACCAAAATATGTAATTTCTGTTTCTGAAGGATGGATGGTTGAAAAAGAGAAGATGAGTGATGTTGTAGAGAAATATGGCTCTATTTCTAATCATCCTGAAGCCATTGATAGCTTTCATGTCTTTGTGAAGACAAGTGATGCAATTTACACAGGCGCAGCAGTTGTAGATAAGAAGATTGGCAGTCTGATTTGGGATAAACAAGAAAAGCTATTGGGCGAAATTAACTTTAAAACATTTGAAGCGGTTTAATAAGGAGAAAATATGAAACGATTTATTTGGGCATGGTCTTTTGAAGGTCAAGCAGTAGTTTTGAATCAAGCAGATTCATTGTATGAAATCTTGGAAACCATCTTGGAAGACTATCAAGAAAATGAATTCATTGACAAGTTGAAGTTCAAGGAAACAAAAACAGCCTTCAAGATTTCATTTAAAAACATGGATTGTGAAAAACAATCATTTGAAGTCAATAAAGACATTTTCAGTGTTCTTGAATGGCTCAAAGAATATCACTGTGATGAAGATAACAGCAAAGATTACTTCTTTGACATTATGGACACACAAGAAGAAGACACCGATGACGATGATGAATTTGGTGCAATCAACCGTGAAGGCATTATTGAGATTGAAAACGAACTCAACAACATTTTAAAAGCTTAAATCAACAAAAAAGGGAAAGAAGAATGATTAATGCAACTGAATATTTTATTAGCTTTGATACTGAAAATGA
>RRZU012047583.1_pt1 | contig 17725 bp, 15 predicted proteins | sample 2165561 | NCBI WGS metagenome assembly RRZU01 (sample SAMN10456909, study PRJNA506462) | wastewater metagenome | isolation source: wastewater sludge | place: USA: Moscow, Idaho | reverse complement strand
GTCCACATAGCCCTTACTCGGCCAGTAAGACCAGTGCAGACCTCTTTGTATTGGCTTATCGAGATACCTATCACATGCCCGTATCCATAACCCGTTGTTCCAACAATTATGGCCCATATCACTTTCCTGAAAAATTAATTCCATTAATTATCAATAATATTCTAGAAGGAAAGAAACTCCCGGTATACGGCGCAGGAACTAATGTACGCGACTGGTTGTATGTAGAAGATCATTGTAAGGCTATCGACATGGTAGTTCGCGAGGGACATGCTGGCGAAATTTATAATGTAGGTGGACACAATGAAATGAAAAATATCGATATCGTAAAATTAACCATTAAGATGATCCATGATAAAATGGCCGTTAATAAAAATCTGCGCAAACTCCTGAAAAAACAGATAAAAGACACCTATGGTGATATAGACATATCCTGGATTAATGACAGTCTTATTGAGCATGTCGCCGACAGGCTTGGTCACGACCAGCGCTATGCCATTGATCCCGCAAAAATAAAAAAAGAACTCAACTGGTATCCTGAAACAAAATTTGCCGACGGCATTGTAAAAACCATTGAATGGAATCTGGAACATCAAAACTGGATACAGGAAGTAACCAGTGGTGATTATCAAAAGTATTATGATATCATGTATGGAGACGAACGTCATGGACGAACTATCTAAGGAGCTCGAAGATTATCTGGCCGCTTACAGCAAGGCACCACACTTTGTAAGTGAAAAGATGGGACACTATACGGAGCACCTTCTTCACTTGCTTAATCCTAAAGATGAAAAACTTCTTGCCGATTACTACGGTCTTTATCAGCAACCGGTAAAATCCATAGACCAACTGGCCTTTGAAAACAAGACAACTCCGGATATCATCGTCCAAGTTATAGACGTACTTCTTCGTCGCCTTTCCGTTACTCCGGAATGGCAAATGATGAAATCATTAATTCCCAAGAAATAAACCAATGAAAAAGATTATGCTTTTAGGCTCAGGCGAACTGGGCAAGGAATTTACAATTGCAGCAAAACGTGCAGGAATGTATGTCATAGCTTGTGACAAATATGATAAAGCACCGGCCATGCAGGTTGCCGACGAGCATGAAGTATTTTCTATGCTTGACGGCAATGCTCTTACAGAAGCCGTAAACAAGTATAAACCAGATATTATCGTCCCGGAAATAGAAGCTATCCGTACTGAAAAGCTCTTTGATTTCGAGAAACGAGGCATACAAGTTGTACCTTCAGCCCGTGCCGTCAACTACACCATGAACCGTCGCGCCATACGCGATTTGGCTTCCAAGGAACTTGGATTACGCACTGCAAAGTATTTTTATGCCAAGACATTCAAAGAATTCAAGCATGCTGCTGATGAGATAGGTTTCCCGTGCGTAGTAAAGCCCTTGATGAGCTCTTCTGGACACGGACAGAGCTATGTCCATAATGACGATGAACTTCAGAAAGCATTTAAGGATGCCATGGAAGAAGGACGTGGCGATGTTAAGGAGGTCATCATAGAGGAGTTCATTGATTTTCAAAGTGAATTTACCCTTCTCACCGTCACTCAGAAAAATGCTTCTACTCTTTTCTGCCCCCCTATAGGGCATGTACAAAAAGGTGGTGACTATCGCGAAAGCTGGATGCCTTATAAGATCTCTGATAATGCATTGAAAACTGCCCAGCATATGGCCGAGGAAGTAACTAAAGCCCTTACCGGATTTGGATTATGGGGAGTAGAATTCTTCCTGACTAAAAAAGGCGAGGTAATCTTCTCCGAATTAAGCCCACGTCCACATGATACAGGTATGGTAACACTAAGCCATTGCACGAACCTCAGTGAATTTGAACTTCACTTTCGTACAGTCATGGGGCTGCCAATCCCTGCCATTCATTTAGAACATTATGGAACTTCTGCCGTAATTCTCTCTCCTAAGGAGAGTAATGAGCCACTGCAATACAATCTGATGGATGTCTGCGCAGAGGATCATGCACGAGTAAGAATTTTTGGAAAACCTATAGCTCATAAAGGACGACGTATGGGTGTAGTAGTATGTTACGATAAAATCGGATCAGATATGGATGCTCTCCGTGACAAGGCTAAACGCCTTGCTCAAACCGTTCTCGGCACAGATCCTTATATGAAAAAATAAGAGAATAAGATCTCTTGAAGAAAGAATGTGTTATGCGTATAAAGTTAGGACGAATAATTACATTACCTAAAATAGTTGATCTGCGCGGTAACCTTACCGTTGCGGAACAACTTAAAAATATACCTTTTGACATCAAGAGAGTATATTGGACTTATGACGTGCCTGGAGGTATCAGCCGCGGAGGCCATGCTCATAAACATTGTCAAGAGTTCATCATAGCTGTAAGCGGATCTTTCACGGTTACCCTCTGCAACGGAATAGAGAAGAAATCCTATTTTCTTAACCATCCCCATCAGGGGCTACTTATAGAATGTGGCATCTGGCGTACCCTTGATGATTTCTCTTCAGGAGCTGTTTGCCTTGTACTGGCAGAAGATCTCTTCGACGAAAAAGATTATATACGCAATTACAAGGACTATCTAACTTATGTACGAAGTTAAACGATATACGCCAGATATGGCTGATTTGTGGAATTCTTTTGCCGGCAAATCCAAACAAGGCACTTTTCTTTTCAATCGCAGCTATATGGATTATCATAGCGACCGATTTCTGGACAACTCTCTTATGCTATGGAAAAAACAACATCTTTGTGCCTTGCTTCCGGCTAACAAATCAAATGATATCCTCTATTCTCATCAGGGACTTACCTACGGAGGACTGCTTACAGACCAGAAAGCCACAGTCATAGAAGTATGTGAAATATTCAGGACCATCAATGATTATCTTCGTCATGCAGGATTCAAAGGGGTAGTCTATAAAGCAATTCCATGGATTTATCACCAGTTCCCTGCGGAAGAAGATCTTTATGCCTTAACCAACATCTGCAATGCTCGGTTAAATGTCCGGCATATCTCCTCTACCCTTATGATGGATAACCGGATCAAATTCATAGAAAGCCGAAAAAGTGGTATAAGAAAAGCCAGAAGGGCCGGGATTCAAATCTACAAGAGTGAAGATCTACCAGCATTCTGGACAATCCTTGACACAAACCTGGAAAAAAAATATAAGACCCATCCTGTACACACCCTTAAAGAACTACAATTATTAAAAAGCCGTTTCCCTGATCAAATCAAATTATTCATGGCTTTCAATAAAGAAAAAAAAGCTATTGGCGGGACACTAATATATGAGACCGCACAAGTTGTCCATACTCAATATATTTCGGCATCTCCTGAAGGGAAAAAGGATGGTGCCCTTGACTTGCTTTTCGACTATCTGTTAAATACGGTATTTGCCAACCAGAAAAAATACTTCGATTTCGGTAAATCAAGCAATGGAGATGGACACGAACTGAACACTTCACTGATCTTTCAAAAAGAGGGTTTTGGAGGTAGAGGAGTATGTTATGACGAGTACTGTTGGAATTTATAATTATGATAGAATATTTATCATTAAAGAAAATCACAGCACTACATCTTCAGGAGATTCAGGATGCTGTAAGTAAGATAATAGAAGGCGGATGGTATCTACGGGGAACTGCAACTGCTACTTTCGAGCAACAATATGCTTCTTATATTGGCACCCCATACTGTATAGGTTGTGGCAATGGTCTTGATGCACTTACTCTCATCTTCCGTGCCTATAAAGAACTTGGCATTCTAAAAGATGGAGATGAAGTCATCGTTCCTGCAAACACCTACATTGCCTCAATTCTCTCTATTACTGAAAATCACCTTATTCCAGTATTAGTTGAGCCTTGTAAAGAGACCTTACAAATTGATGACAGTCTTATCGAACAGGCTATAACATCAAAAACGAAAGCAATTCTCATTGTCCATCTCTATGGACGATGTGCTATGACAGATAAAATACACCAGCTCTGCAAAAATTACCACCTTAAACTTATTGAAGACAATGCCCAGGCTCAAGGCTGCCGATATGCTGGAAATCATACGGGAAGTCTGGGGGATGCTGCCGCTCACTCCTTCTATCCCAGTAAAAATCTGGGAGCATTGGGAGATGCAGGAGCTATTACCACTAATGATAGAAAATTAGCTGACATCATAAGAGCTTTAGGGAATTATGGTTCCTGCAAAAGATATGTATTTTCCTATCTCGGGAAAAACAGTCGTATTGATGAAATCCAAGCTGCTGTACTGAGTACCAAGCTGCCTTATCTTGACGAAGAAAATGAAAAAAGGAAAAAGATCGCTAGGTACTATATCGAATATATTCATCAGAAAAGTATTACCATTCCACAGACCAATACTTCTGATAGCGTCTACCACATATTTCCCATTCTAAGCCCAAAACGAAACGAACTACAAGTTTACTTAAAAGAAAAGGGAATAGGTACGGTGATTCATTATCCGATTCCACCACATAAGCAAGCCTGCTATTCTTCATGGAACCACCTGTCCTTTCCTGTCACCGAAAAAATTCATAAAGAGGAATTAAGCATTCCTCTCAATCCAACACTCACTAAAGAAGAAATTAAATATATTGTAGATTGTATTAATAACTTCCAAGGTTAACAAGAAGAATCCATTAAAGAGATGGATATGAATAAAAAACAAGGTCTAACAATAAATAAATTGGAAAAACAAGTAAAAAACAGTATCTTTGCACCTAAAATAAAATAGAAAGAAATGATTGTTTGCATCGCTGAAAAACCAAGTGTAGCCAAAGATATTGCTCATATCCTGGGTGCCAACAACACCCATGACGGATATATGGAAGGCAACGGATATCAAGTCACCTGGACTTTTGGGCATTTGTGCGAATTAAAAGAACCTGATGACTATACTCCGATGTGGAAACATTGGAGTCTTGCTGCCCTTCCTATGATACCACAGCGTTTCGGTATTAAAATCATCAATGACAAGGGCATACAAAAACAGTTTGATATTATTGAAAAACTATACAGCCAGGCTGACGAGATTATAAATTGTGGAGATGCTGGCCAGGAAGGAGAGCTCATTCAACGATGGGTAATGCAAAAGGCTCAAGTTAAATGTCCTGTGAAGCGCCTTTGGATATCCTCGATGACAGACGAAGCCATACGCGATGGATTCAAACAGCTAAAAGAACAAAAACAATATGATTCACTTTATCTGGCCGGACTATCACGCGCCATCGGGGACTGGATTCTAGGAATGAATGCGACCCGCCTCTACACTCTGAAATATGGGCGTAACCGTCAGGTTCTGAGTATAGGCCGTGTGCAAACTCCTACCCTTGCACTTATCGTTAACCGTCAAAAGGAGATTGATAATTTTAAACCGGAACCCTATTGGGTCCTTGCCACAATATATCGTGACACTCAGTTCACTGCTACTAAAGGAAAATTTACAAGCGAAGAGGAAGGGAAAATGGCTTTTAGCACTATCGATGGTAAGCCTTTCCTTGTAACAAATATACAAAAAAAGAAGGGCATAGAAGCTCCTCCACATCTTTATGACTTAACTTCGCTGCAAGTCGACTGCAACAAGAAATTCAGTTACTCTGCCGATATGACACTGAAACTTATACAGAGCCTCTATGAAAAGAAGTTCACTACTTATCCTCGTGTCGATACCCAATATTTATCAGACGATATCTATCCAAAATGTCCAGGTATCCTTAATGGTATCAGCCAGGTAAGAATAAGCAGCCAGCAGAAATACCTTGAGCTGATCCGTAGTCTTGCCTCTATAAGCAAAAAATTGCCAAAAAGTAAAAAAGTTTTTGACACCTCAAAAGTAACCGACCACCATGCCATTATTCCAACAGGTGTACCGCCTCAAGGGCTCACGGATTTGGAACAAAATGTTTACGATCTCATTGCACTCCGCTTTATCAGTGTATTCTATCCTGACTGTAAATTCTCCACGACTACTGTTATAGGAAAAGTAGATGATATAGAATTTAAGGTTAGCGGAAAAGAAATCATTGAACCTGGCTGGAAAATAGTATATCAAAAAGATAAAAAAGATGATGACGACGACAATAAGGATAAAAAAGATGAAGAAAAGACATTGCCAACTTTCGTCAAAGGAGAGAGTGGGCCTCATACCCCAGCACTCACAGAGAAATGGACTACTCCTCCAAAATACTATACAGAAGCTTCTCTGCTGCGCGCTATGGAAACAGCAGGCAAATTTGTAGAAGATGACGAATTGCGTGCTGCCTTGAAAGAAAACGGTATTGGCAGGCCTTCTTCAAGAGCAGGCATCATCGAGACTCTTTTCAAGCGCCATTACATCCGCAGAGAGCGAAAAAATCTTGTTGCCACACCAACAGGGGTTGAGCTGATTGATACCATCCATGAAGAGTTGCTGAAAAGCTGCGAACTAACAGGTATATGGGAAAAGAAACTACGCGACATTGAACAACATAAATTTGATCCTAATACATTCATCAACGGTCTGAAAGAACAAGTCACCAACATCGTCAATGATGTGCTTGCTGATAATAGTAACTGTCATGTAACTATCACAACAGATGAGGATTTAAAAAGGAAGTCTCCACAAAAGAGAAAAACGACAACACAACAAAGTTCTTCCAACAAACAGGTTTTGCCAGCTAATGACAGCATTATAGGAAAAAAATGTCCTGTTTGTGGACGTGGATACATTATTAAAGGTAAGACTTCATACGGTTGCAGTGAATGGAATAAAGGATGTACCTTCCGGCTACCATTCAAACCTTAATTTTTTCATCTGTCATCTATCCAAACATCCACTTACAACCTTCTAGTCTAGCAATAAATACCAACTATATCCGTTTCTATCTAAAAGAAATTACATGCAACGACATATTGTTACTATAGTACTGTTTTTTGCGACTCTGCTATTTATTTCCTGCGGAGCTGATATGAATCTGAAGAAGGCTGAAAAGTTTATGGCACTGGGCGAATATTACGATGCCGGCAGTCAATACCAGCAAGCCTATCGCAAAACGTTACCAAAGAACCGGATAAAACGAGGACAGATTGCCCGCAAGATGGCGTTTTGTTTTTCCAAAATAAATTTTACTCCCAAGGCAATAGCAGCTTATGCCAATGTCATCCGGTATAAACAAGACTCTCTTTCTGACCGACTTGCCTATGCCAGACTTCTGCTTAAATCCGGATCTTATAAACACGCAGAGGAAATTTTCCAAGCAATTTTAGACTCTATTCCCAATGATCCGCTTGCAAAAGTGGGTCTTGTTTCTTCCCAGATGGCACCAATATGGAAGGAGAAAGGTTCCCGATATAAGGTAAAACGCATAGACTTTCTTAATTCCTTTCGTGACGACTATTCTCCAATACTCACAGGAGATGAATATGATGAATTATATTTCTCTTCTACCCGTAATGAGGCACAAGGTGATGAACTCAATGGAATTACAGGAACAAAATCGGGTGATATCTTCTATTCAGAAAAAGATGATAAAGGCAAATGGACTAAGCCGGAAGTCGTAACAGGAGTTAATTCTGATTATGACGAAGGTTCCTGCTGTTTTTCTCCGGATGGTAAAACTATGTATCTTACCCGTTGCGCCACAGACCCGACTTACCCACGATATGCCCAAATTATGACTTCAGAGCGCTCCGATGCAACATGGGGAAAACCATCAGAACTGCCTATATCAGAAGACAGTCTGAGCAACTATGCGCATCCTGCCATATCACCCGATGGAGAATGGCTATACTTTACTTCCGATATGCCCGGTGGCAAAGGTGGTCTTGACATCTGGCGTGTCCGTATTACATCTTCCGGTTTAGGAGGGGTGGAAAATTTAGGTGAGCCAGTCAATACTCCTGGCAATGAAGAGTTCCCCGCTTTCCGTCCAAACGGAGACTTTTATTTCTCTTCCGACGGCCACCCGGGTATGGGCGGACTGGACATCTATATTGCTAAGACCGACACTTCTGGTCACTATCGTCTTTTCCATCCTGGCTATCCCCTTAATTCTGATGGGGATGATTTTGGCATAACTTTCGAAGGTTTGCACAACCGTGGTTATTTTTGCTCTAACCGGAATGATGGACGAGGCTATGATCATATCTACTCTTTCGAAAATCCAGAAATCGTACATACTGTTCAAGGGTGGGTATATGAGCAAGACGGTTATGAATTGCCTGCAGCTCAAGTCTATATTATAGGTAATGACGGCACTAACAAAAAAGTATCGGTAAAAGGTAACGGCTCTTTCGAATTCGTGGCAACACCAGAAGTAAGCTATCTTTTTATGGCATCTTGCAAAGGTTATCTAAACCATAAAGAAGAAATAAAAGTGCCTAAATCTGAAGAATCAACAGAGGACACTCTCCAATTCCCTTTAGCTTCTATCACAGTCCCAGTAATGATCAATAATATTTTTTATGACTTTGATAAAGCGACCTTAACCCCAGCCTCAACGAAAGCACTTGATGAACTTGTAGAATTGCTGAATGAAAACCCAAATGTCACCATAGAACTAAGTGCGCATTGCGATTACAAAGGATCTGATGAATACAACAAACAGCTTTCCCAGCAAAGAGCAGAATCAGTAGTAAAATATCTTATAGGAAAGGGGATAGCCCACGACCGACTTACACCTGTAGGCTACGGCAAGAATAGACCTAAGACCATACGCAAAAAGCTTACCGAAAAATATCCATGGCTGAAAGAAAACGATGTCCTTACTGAAGAGTTTATAAAGAAACTGAGCAAAGACAAACAAGATATATGCAATCAACTTAATCGGCGCACGGAATTCATTGTCCTCCAAACTACCTATGGTATGTTCGATAAAAATGGGCAATTGAAAAATCTACCGAAAAAGAAGACAAAAATAGAAGATAATAAAAACGATGACATTACCATATCATTTGATAAATGAAATGACACTACCAGAAGATTTTATCTTATATACTAAAGATTTGATGGGCAATAAGCTCTTTGAAGAACTATTACAAGGTCTACAGGAAACTGACCCGATAACAAGTATCCGGCTCAATCCCTTCAAATTAGGACAAGACAAAACATTCATAATACCTGACAAGACTGAGAATGTGCCATGGTGCAAGAGCGGTCTCTATTTAAATGATCGTCCTAATTTCACTTTTGACCCACTCCTTCATGCCGGCGTTTACTATGCACAGGAAGCTTCCTCAATGTTTTTAGAACAAGTAATACGACAAGTAGTAACTCAGCCCGTCACAATGCTAGATCTCTGTGCTGCACCTGGCGGAAAATCGACTGTAGCCAGATCAGTTCTTCCTGCAGGAAGTTTGCTTTTTGCGAATGAACCGATACACACCCGAAGCAATATTCTTGCCGAAAACATAATGAAATTCGGACATCCGGATGTCATTGTTACAAACAATTATCCACAAGATTACAAAAAATCAAAACTCCTTTTCGACGTTATCCTTGCAGATGTTCCATGTTCTGGTGAAGGCATGTTCCGTAAAGACGAAAATGCAATAACGGAGTGGAGCCTACAGAATGTGGAAAAATGCCGGTTACTGCAACGTGACATCATTAAAGATATATGGGACAATCTGAAATATAACGGTATTCTTATTTACTCTACCTGTACCTTCAATGCCAAAGAGAATGAGGAAAATGTGGAGTGGATCACAAAAGAGCTTGGAGCTGAATATATTGATATTTCAATCGACAAAAACTGGAAAATCACCCCTTCACTCATCAATAATCACCCTGTATATCGTTTCATTCCTGGAAAGACTAAAGGAGAAGGACTCTTCATGGCTGTACTCAGAAAAACTTCTGGAGAAATAAATACTGACAGCAATAGAGAAACAAAGATTAAAAATAAGAATAAAAAGAAAATACAGACAATTCCGACCTATCCAGACTACCTTCAGCATGCCGATCAATATGAATTTATAACAGACAGAGAACAGGAGATAGCAATACCGAAACTCTGGTACCCTATTTACGCCAAGACAAGAAATAGTTTAAAAATTCTTCAAGCAGGCATTACACTTGGAACAACCAAAGGGAAAGCTCTCATTCCAGACCAATCCCTGGCTTTGTCCATCGTTCTTAACCGCAATCACTTTCCAAATATTGAGATGAACTATGATGAAGCTATTGCTTACCTGCGTAAGGAACCCGTCACACTTCCTTCAAATAGTCCTAAAGGATTCACTCTTCTCACCTATCATAACATGCCTTTAGGTTGGGAAAAAAATATAGGTAACCGAGCTAACAATCTTTATCCACAGGAATGGAAAATTAAAAGTTCACATATTCCTGAAGGTAATAATAATGTCATTGTTTTCAATTGAAAACAAAAAGATCTTCGCGTATGAATATCAACATAATAGCTGCTATAGCCGAAAACAGAGCTATCGGATATAAGAATCGATTACTCTATTCCATATCTGAAGACATGCAACGTTTCAAAGCACTTACTACAGGTCACACCATTATCATGGGCAGGAAGACTTTTGAATCTCTTCCTCACGGAGCCCTGCCTCACAGAAGGAATATTGTACTCAGCAGAAAAAGCAGGCTACTGGATGGTTGCGAAGTCGCAAACAGTTTAGACGAAGCCCTGCAATTATGCAAGGTCTATAATGAAAAAGAAGTCTTTATTATAGGAGGAGCCGAAGTATACCGTCAGGCAATAGGAAAAGCCAACCGGCTTTACCTGACAGAAATTAAATCTGTTCCAGATAAAGCCGATTCATATTTTCCGGATTACTCAAAATGGAAAATTATCCATAAAGAGGATCATACTACCTACTCTTTTTCTGAGTTGATACCTCCTGATACATCAAAGACATCAGAGTCCTCATCCTCTTCCTCTGATTCACACTCCAAAGGAAGGTCTACAATAGGAAGCTGACGATTTATAGAGGCACTGAAAGAGATCATAGTCTCACTGCGTTCCAGACCCAACGGTTGCAATTTATCATGAATAATCTTCATTAAATGATGATTATTGATAGCATACATCTTGATAAACAAGTCTGCAGCACCAGTTGTAGTGTGACATTCTACCACCTCTGGTATTTTTCTCAAAGCATCTACAGCGTGATCGTAATTCTCTGGATTCTTGAGATAAAGAGCAATATAAGCACATGTCTCATAGCCTATTTTCTCCGGGTCAACAATAAATTCAGAACCTTTCAAAATACCAAGAGCTGTTAACTTTGCTACACGCTGATGGATAGCAGCACCACTTACATTGCAGGCACGTGCTACTTCAAGGAAAGGGATTCTAGCATCCTTTGAAAGAAGCTTCAGAATCTTCTTATCCAACAAATCTAAATTATGATGTGTCATTCTCCTATTTTAATTTATTGCAAAGATATAACAAAAGTATGAAATTTGCAATCTTTTAATGGATTTTAGTTTAAATTTGAAATAAATTATTTTTTCAGAGTCAAAAACAATGTTTTTTTAACACTTTATCTTACAGGAAGGATCATTTTGGATCTATTAAGCTTTCTCTTATTCTTAATTCTATCTAATAAACTATCAGTAAGAAACCAGTATTGTCTATATTATAACAAATTGATCGAAATAGATCAAAAAGAATATCATTGCAAATTTCACAATCAAACTTATCTTTTACTACTTAATAAAACTCTTCATGCGGAAAGAGGGGGATTCGAACCCCCGAAACGCTTTAGGCGCTTACACGCTTTCCAGGCGTGCCTCTTCAACCACTCGAGCATCTTTCCTTTTATATAGCCACTGCAAAATCAGTACGATTTCCAATTGCTGTGCAAAAGTATAATTTTTATAACAATTTACACCATATTAATCTTTATTTTAAGCTTATTTAATTTTTTAAATTGTAATACCAAAAATACGTTTTACATTTTCATTAGTAATTCGTGCTATTTCTGCAGGTGAAACCTGAAAGCATGCTGCCAATTGTTTCAAAACTTCTAAAACGAAGGCACTCTCATTACGTTGACCTCGATAAGGTACTGGTGCCATATAAGGACTGTCTGTCTCTAAAACAATTCTTTCCAAAGGAACACTTGCAGGAATGTCTTCTCGAAGATGACTACTCTTAAAGGTAAGCACACCGCCGATACCAAGAACAAACTTATCAAAACTAAGATATTCAGCAGCTTCCTTTTGATTGCCAGTAAAACAATGGAAGACCCCTCCACAAAGATCATTCTTATATTTGCCCAAAATATGAAGAAGTTCATTTTGTGCTTTTCGACAATGGATCATTAAAGGTAAATGATATTCTACAGCCCATTTTATTTCTTCTTCAAAAGCAACGAGCTGTTCTTTTTCATATTTACGACTCCAATAAAAATCAAGACCGACTTCGCCAATAGCAATAAAGGGAGATTTTTTTCCATCAGCAAAAGAATCATCAAGCTTTTTTTTCATCTGCCTGAGGACATCCACATAATCTTCTTTCACTTCTTCAGGCTGCAATCCAATCATAGGATAAGTATAACCTGAATAATCTTGGCAGACCTTCAACACAGAATCAACAGAATTGAGATCTATACTTGGAAGAAAGATTTTAGCAATTCCGGCATCCTTAGCACGTTGGATCACTTCAGGCAAATCATTTTTAAAATCCTCACTGTCAAGATGAGCATGAGTATCAATAAATTGTAACACGTTGGCTATTTCCATTCATTAGTACTGGCGATGCATCATGCATTCCACAAATTTTTTCAATTCAACCTTACGCTCTTCGCTTACACCCACGGCATCAATATACTTCTTACTTTGCTCAAAATAATAAGAAATCTTATGGAGAGCCATTTTCGCTATACCCATTTCATTATAAATATGTGTAACAGCAGCTACTTTTTCCTTTCTATCAAACTCCTTGGCATTTATCCATCTGTCCAATTCTGCACGCTGATTATTATCAGCATTATTATAAGCATTGATGAACAAATATGTTTTCTTATTGGAAGTAATATCGCCACCTATAGATTTCCCAAAAACCTTCGGGTCTCCATAAACATCAAGAAAGTCATCTTGTAATTGAAAAGCCAGCCCTATCTGTTCTCCAAATTTATAAAGAGCATCAGCATCTTTCTCAGAAGCATCAGCAAGAATAGCCCCCATCTTTAGCGCACAAGCCAAAAGTACACTTGTCTTAAGACGGATCATCTCAATATATTCGGATTCAGTCACATCCATACGTGATTCAAAATCCATATCATACTGTTGCCCTTCTCCTATTTCAAGTGCAGTCTCCGTAAAAAGATTCAAAACTTTCTTTAAGTATTTTGGATTACATTGCATCATGCGCTCATAAGAAAGTACAAGCATCGAATCACCCGAAAGAATCGCAGTATTAGCATTCCACTTACGATGCACAGTCTCCTGGCCACGACGTAAATCAGCATTATCCATCAGGTCATCATGAAGCAAAGTATAATTATGATAAGTCTCCAAAGCACAAGCTGTCATAAGAATACTTTCGGGATTATCTTTATATAGATTATAAGCCAAAAGCATTAAGGTCGGGCGGATGCGTTTACCCCCCATAGACAATACATATCGAATAGGATTATAGAGTGATACCGGCTTTCTGGTATAAGGCAGTGCCGCCAAGAACTCATTTACTTTACCTGAAATTTCACTGGCTTTTAACATATCTTCTATCTTTTACAAACTGCATTCCACTGGTATTACGCCTTCAGGTCATACAAAGTCTGTTGTGTATCAAAAATTGAAGCCAAAGCATTACACCAATTTTAAAAGAAACTTATAGCAGGATAACTCTCTCTTCTTGCCTAGCTTAACTTCTTAATTTTCACACGAAAAACTATTTTTTTCCGTTATTTAAAAACGAAACTAATGACAAATTTACATCAAAATAAATGAAATACAAAAGAAAAGCCATCTTTTTTACTTAAAAATGATGTATCTTTGCCTAACATATTAAATGAACAGATGAGAAAAATTGTTGCCATCATCCTTTATGCAAGCCTTGCTACAGTCGTCTCAGCCCAGGAGGGCCAAACTGAATATAACTTTCTGCGACTTCCTGTAAGTGCACATGCAGCCGCTTTGGGTGGCGATAATATATCCCTTATTGAAGACGATGAAACCTTCATCTTCAACAATCCGGCACTCCTTTCTTCTGTCAATGACAAAACTCTAAACTTTAACTATATGAATTATATGCAGGGGGCTAATATGCTCAGTGCATCATTTAATCAAGTAGTTCAAGAAAAAGCGTCGTGGGCAGTCTCTGGGCAATACATTAACTACGGGACGATGAAAGAAACAGATGAAAACAATGTCGAAACAGGTGAGTTCACAGCCAAAGATATTTCACTGGCCGGATACTTTTCTTACATGCTTTCTGATCGCATTGCAGGTGGTATCACTGCCAAATTTATTACTTCCTATATCGGAAAATACAATTCTATCGGTGTAGGGATAGATCTGGGACTAAATTACTATAATCCCAATAAAGACTTTTCTATTTCTGCTGTTGCCAAAAATCTTGGCGGACAGTTAAAAGCTTATAATGAGGAATACGAGAAAATGCCTATTGACGTTCAAATAGGACTCACCAAACGATTTCAAAATACCCCTTTTCGCCTATCAGCCACCCTTGTTGACCTCAACCACTGGAATTATAAATTTCTCTATCATGCATTAGTGGGTGTTGACCTGTTACTATCCGATAATATATGGATAGGTGGTGGTTACAACTTCCGTCGTGCTAATGAAATGAAAATTGAAAATTCAGATGGTGAAAGCAGTCATGGTGCTGGACTTTCTTTCGGTACAGGGCTCAACCTCGATCATTTCAAACTCAATCTGTCATACGGAAAATATCATGTAAGCAGTAGTTCTGTGCTTATCAATGTCGCATATACACTATAATTATGAAAAAGATAACAATAGCAATTGATGGATACTCTTCTTGCGGGAAGAGTACGATGGCCAAAGATCTGGCCCGCGAAATAGGATACATTTATATTGATACAGGGGCCATGTACCGTGCCGTAACTCTCTACGCTCTGCGTCAAGGCTATTTTAATAGCGATGGTACAGTAAAAACAGATGAACTTGAACGTAATATGGAGAAAATACATATTAGCTTCAAATTAGTGTCAGGCATACCAAAAACTTATCTTAATAATGAATTGGTGGAATATGATATCCGGACTCTGGAAGTATCCTCACATGTCAGTCCTATTGCTGCCATTCCTTTCGTGCGAAAAGCTTTGGTAGCCCAGCAACAAGCTATGGGCAAAGACAAAGGAATTGTCATGGATGGTCGCGATATCGGAACGACAGTCTTTCCTGAGGCTGAATTAAAAATTTTTGTAACCGCCAAATCTTCGATCCGAGCTCAACGGCGATTCGAAGAGCTTAAAGAAAAAGGTATGCCTGCTGATTTCGATGCAATCAAAAAGAATGTAGAGGAACGCGATTATATTGATACACATCGTGAGGTATCTCCACTTCGCAAGGCTGATGATGCTGTAGAACTCGACAATAGCATGATGACGATATCAGAACAAAAACAATGGTTGATGGACAAATATCATAATATAATTAAAACAAAATAACAGTTTTCTTGTATAGTTATTAACAATATGCAAAACTATAAAAAGTTTCTGCTTATTCTTTTTGTTTTTTTAAGATATTATCTGTACCTTTGCCGACAATGGGTAGTTGAAGAAACTACTCCTAAAATAAGAATATAAATTTTGAGTTAATTACTGTTTTTTAAAGCGGTGTCTCCTTGTGAAAGGTGACACCGTTATTTATAGGAGGACAATACAATGAAAATACAAGACAGCAAAAAGATCAGGCCCATGGCTGTTGCTGGAAAATTTTATCCCAACGACAGGATTTCTCTTAAGCAAGATCTTGATTCTTACTTTAATACAATATCTCAAAAGGAAAGACAGACAGAGCAAAAGGACAATCATATAATCCTTAATTATGATCAGGCCTTAACAATGTCACCGCGTGCCTTGATCGTTCCTCATGCCGGTTATATATTTTCTGGGGTTGTTGCAGCATCTGCTTTCGCACGAATTCCAGAAAACACAAAATATCACCATATCTTTTTACTGGGACCTTCCCATTATACATCTTTTCATGGAGCATCTGTCTGCAATGCTTTTGACGAATATGCAACTCCTTTAGGCAAAATTCCGGTTGATAAAGTACTGTGCAACAAACTTATTGAGGATAATGACTGTATATCTTATCATTCCGAGGCTCATGACCGCGAACACTGCCTTGAAGTAGAACTTCCTTTTCTACAACATCAAATTAACCAAGTTCCTCCAATTATACCTATTATAATAGGAACTGAAAATCTTAGTATACTTCAGGACATTGCTTCTGCACTAAAGCCCTACTTCACTTCTGATAATCTTTTTATCATCAGCAGTGACTTTTCCCATTATCCTTCTTATAACGATGCCGAAATTATAGACCAACATACCGCTGAAGGAATATTATCAGGTAAAAAAGAAAATTTTATTAAAGCTATCATGGATAACATGCAGAATAATATTCCTCATCTTGCTACGAGTGCCTGCGGTGAAGCAGCCATATATGTGTTGCTCATGCTGATGGCTGATAGTTCCTCACTCACAATTGAACACACTCTTTATCTCAACTCCGGAGACTCACCTTATGGAGAAAAAGGAGAAGTAGTAGGCTATCATGGATTCTGTATTAAGCCTGAAGAAAATGATATAAAAAAGAATAAAAAAGCACGGCTAGCATCAGCAGGAGCCTCTCCTTCTTCAGAAGATTTCTTGAATGATAAAGAAAAAAAACTTCTGCTCTATATTGCAAGACAAACGATTCTTGGAGAAAAAACAGACGAGAATAATTTGCCTGAAAAACTTCATCAAAAACTAGGTGCTTTCGTTACACTGACAGAACATGAACATCTTCGAGGATGTATCGGTCACTTTGGTGAAGACTATCCTCTATATAAAGTGGTTAAAGACATGGCACACAATGCAGCCTTCGATGATCCACGTTTCATGCCTGTCAAAGAAGAAGAAATGAGCAATATTTCCATTGAAATTTCGGTTCTCACTCCATTGAAACGCATATATGACATAAGCGAGTTCAACTACGGTCACGAAGGTATCTATATTCACAAAGGATTCCGCAGCGGCACCTTTCTTCCTCAAGTTGCAGATGAAGTAAAATGGACAAAGGAAGAGTTTCTCGGCCATTGTGCCCAGGACAAAGCAGGTATAGGATGGAACGGATGGCGGGATGCTGAACTATACACCTACAAAGCTATTATTTTCAAAGAAACATGAAAGAAGCTCTTTTTTATCTACAAGAAACAAATGGACTCCGATGTACACTCTGCCCACATTATTGTCTGATTAAAGAATCCCATTCCGGAATCTGCGGTTCAAGAGTCAATAAAGACGGCAAACTCTGGTCGATGGTCTATGGACATCCATGTGCCCTTGCTGTAGACCCGATAGAAAAGAAACCACTGCTTCACTTTCATTCTGGGTCAAAATGCCTGTCACTGGCCTGTACAGGATGTAACCTGGATTGCCTCAACTGCCAAAACCATACGATATCTCAAGCCCTCCCGGGTGAAGTAAGTACTAAAATCTGATAACCCGAGGACTTCTTAAATATATACTTGGCCACTCAGATGGCATGTATATATTATAGACACAGGCCACCACTC
>RRZU013237437.1_pt1 | contig 17731 bp, 16 predicted proteins | sample 2165561 | NCBI WGS metagenome assembly RRZU01 (sample SAMN10456909, study PRJNA506462) | wastewater metagenome | isolation source: wastewater sludge | place: USA: Moscow, Idaho | reverse complement strand
TTGATAATGTAAAGAATTATCTATAAGTATTTCAGCTGGTCTTCATGTAAGTAATGGGCCTTATTCAGGTAATTTACTCATAAACCGTTTAGTAAGATGCGCTCTGCGCGTGGGCGGCCAAAGAGGGCGACTATAAACATTTATCGGGCAGAAACGGTGGATGTCTTGTGGGTAAGCCATTTAGCAGTTTGATTTGTCTGGATAAAAATTAATTGCCTAAAATTTAGGCAATGCTCGTTTGGTGGCCGACGGTGGATAAAGCTGTGCATGAATTGTGGATGTTATGGGGATATTGGTGGATTTTGTTTTTAAAACAGATGGTTGTGGTTATTTTGTGTGCATGCAGGTGGGTGGAAAAGTATTTATTCTTCGTATTTTTCGCGCACCACTTCTTGCCGTGGCTCGGCCTTGGCAATTTTTTCTCTGGCTTCGCGATCTTCTTCGGCGCTGGCTGCGGTTTCTTCCTGCACGGCGGCGGCAGCCGGCATAAACTGGAATTTACCATAAACAGGAAAGTGATCAGAGCCGATGTCGGGCAGTACGCGGATGTGGTGTACCATAAAGTCGTTGCTGTGGAAAATATGGTCGAGCGGCCAGCGTAAAAACCGGTATTGGGCATGGAAGGTGTTGTAGAAGCCACGGCCTTTGCGCGGGTCGAGCAGGCCGCTGATTTGCTGGAACAGGCGCGAGGTGGATGACCAGGCAACATCGTTGAGATCGCCAAATACCAGCACAGATTCGTTGCCCTGTTCGATTTCCCTGCCCACCAGCAGCAGCTCGGCGTCGCGGCCGGTGGCCGTGTCGGCTTCGGTGGGGCTGGGCGGCATCGGGTGCAGGCAGTAAATACGTATCCATTCTTGCGAACGAAGTTGCACTTCGGCGGCAATCGAGGGAATGTCTTTTTCCACCCAGTGGCGGATTTCGGCATTGCGCAAGGGCAGGCGGCTGTATAAGTGCATGCCGTAGAGGTTGTCGAGCGGCACTTTCACCGTATATTTGTAACCGTGCGCCTGTTCCAGCGGTGCCAATTGCGCCTGCCACCAATGGTCGCTTTCCAGCGTAAGCACAATATCGGGCTGGTGTTGTTCGATTTGTGCCAGCAGCAGGCCGGCGCGGCGGTTGGGCGTGAGTACGTTGCAGGTGAGCAGCGACACGGTGCGTTCGTTTTCTTCTCCTTGATAACGGCACACTTCCGGCTTGGCAAGCGGGGTGTAGGCGGCGATTTCTTTGAGTTGATAAAGCAGGCAGGCGGCGTTGGCGGCGGCAAGCAACCAAAATATTGGATGCTCGAAAAGGGCAAACAGCAGGTTGATGGGCAGGCAAGCCAAGCTCAGGGCGGCGATTTGCAAACGCGGGAAGTCAAACACACGAAACACCCAGTGATCATGTTTGACCAGCGGGAGCAGCGTTGCCACCACGGGCAACAACATCAAGGCCAGTAAAAGCCAGTCGAGTGTGTTCAGATTCATGGCTTTATGGTAGCGGATGCCTTGCTGTGCCGCAAGCGGCGCGGATGGGAAGATATGCCCGTTTTATGTTGGTGCGGATGTGCATGAGGTGTGGATAAGCGTGTTAAGTGGCTGAATAGGCTACCTGAAAAAAATCTGCTTAAAAAATAGGCAGAGCCGTATGGCGGGAAACGTCGGCAAGGCGGTGCAACGCGCGCTATAATCGAACCTTGAGCCTGATGGAGCAGAGAATATTTATGCACACCCTGTCCGCCGAAGCACGCACCCAACATGCCCGCAAACGCCTTCGCACTATGCGCATCGTGGCAACTTCGTTGCTGCTGCTGGCTTTTATTCTGTTTGTTATTGCGGTTTGGCTGCAACCGCGCTATCCCGCTCTGGGCTACCTGAAAGCCTTTGCCGAAGCGGCAATGGTGGGCGCACTGGCCGATTGGTTTGCGGTGACGGCGCTGTTTCGTCATCCGCTCGGGCTGCCGATTCCGCACACGGCCATTCTGCCGAAAAACCAGCACCGCATTGCCGATGAGCTGGGTCGCTTTATTGAAAACAATTTTCTGCAAGACAAACCCATCGCCTTGCGCGTGTATCAGACCGCGCCGAGCGCAAAGCTGTTGGCTTGGGTGGGCAGCGAAGACAACCGCGCCAAGTGGCGGCCGTGGCTCACGGCGCAGATACCGGCCTTGTTGGCCGTGGCCAAACCGGAGCAGGTGGCGCGTTTTGGCAGCCACATGCTGGCCGAACAATACAGCGGCGACAAAATTGGCAAAACCCTAGCCGATGCCATGAGCGTGTTGAAAACGCAAGGTTTGCACGAAATGCTGCTGCTGGCGGTGATGAAGCAGCTGCGCCGCTGGCTGCAAGACCCTGAAACCCGCGCTCTGCTCGAAAAAAACCTGCACGATTGGGCGGCGAAAATAGAAAGCGATGCGCCGAGCACTTGGGAAAAGCTCAAAGCCTCGCTCAAAGGCACGCTGGTCGACCGAGTTGATGGCTGGGTCGCCGCCAAAGCGCTCGATTGGGCCGACGATTACCTAGCCGCCGCCCTCAAAGACCCGCAACACATTATTCGCCGCCAGTTTGAACAGCAATTTGACCGCATCGGCGAGGCGCTGCAACATTCGCGCCTGTGGCACAAACGCCTCGAGCAGGGCAAGCTGCGCTTGGCGCAATCGCCCGCTGTGCAGGAAGGTATGATGCGCCTGTGGCGCAGCCTGCAAAACTGGAGCGCCGAAGACGTGCAGAAAAACGATTCGCTGTGGGCGGCGCAAATCGATAAACTTTTCAACCATATGCAGGCGCAGGCACAGCAATATCCGCAGTTTATGCGCCGCGCCGACGTTCGTATTTCGTTATTGGTGCGCGATTTGGTGCAGCGCTATAAAGACCGTGCCGCCGAATTTGTGGCGCAAAAAGTGAAAAGCTGGGACAGCCGCCAAATGGTTGACAAGCTGGAATTGAGCGTAGGCAGGGATTTGCAGTTTATCCGCATCAACGGCACCCTGGTCGGCGGTCTCGTGGGTTTGCTGATTTATACCGTATCGAAATGGATTGCGCCGGGGTAAATCAAGGTTTATCCCAACTAAAAAACAAGGCTACCTGAAACGTTTTCAGGTAGCCTTTTGTTGATTAAGCGGCAACGCTATCAGGCTTCGTTTTCTTCGTCGCCGTAGTATTTTACCCCCAGTTTGATGGGTGCGCGGCCTTGGGATTTGCGGTGGTGGTTGGTGTCGCGCAGGGAATAGGCGCAGCCGCAGTATTCTTGTTGGTAGAAGTGTTCGCGTTTGCTGATTTCAATCATGCGGGCGCTGCCGCCGCCTTTGCGCCAGTTGTATTCCCAGTATTGCAGGCCGGGGTATTTTTCGGCAGCGCGCACGCCGCAATCGTTAATTTGGTTCATGTTTTTCCAACGCGAGATGCCGAGCGAGCTGGTAATCACGGGGAAACCGTGTTCGTGGGCATAGAGGGCGGTGCGCTCGAAACGCATGTCGAAACACATGGTGCAGCGGCGGCCGCGTTCCGGATCCATTTCCATGCCTTTGGCGCGCTCAAACCAGTTGTCGACATCGTAATCGGCGTCGATAAACGGGATGTTGTGTTTCTCGGCAAAGGCGATGTTTTCGTGTTTGCGGATTTCGTATTCCTTGAGCGGGTGGATGTTGGGATTATAAAAATAAATGGTGAAGTCGATACCGCTGGCCAGCATGGCTTCCATCACTTCGCCGGAGCAGGGGGCGCAGCAGGAGTGCAGCAGCACTTTTTTGTGGCCGCCGGGCGGAATCAGATCAGGGCGTTCGAAAGTTTTTGGGGTTTTTTCTTGGCTCATGGTGTGTGCTTGCGGCGTGGCCGGCAGGTTATTTTTAGAGGGCTTTATTTTAGCAGATTGAGGCAGTTGAATATAGAGAAAGGCTACCTGAAAACTTTTTCAGGTAGCCTTTGTGTGCTTGATATTTAAATATTACAACACTTTATTCAGTGTTTGCGCAAAGCGCGCCACGGTGCCGTCGATGTCTTGCAGTTTGTCGAGGCCGAACAGGCCGAGGCGGAAGGTTTGGAAGTCGGCCGCTTCACCGCATTGCAGCGGCACGCCGGAGGCAATTTGCATGCCCTGGTTCAAGAAGGCTTTGCCGCTCTGAATATCGGGGTTGGTGGTGTAGGAAACCACAACGCCGGGCGCTTCGAAACCGGCAGCCGCCACGCTGGGGAAGCCTTTGTCGGCCAGAAGTGTGCGCACTTTTTGACCCAGCTCGTTTTGAGCGGCGGCAAGGGTGTCGAAACCGATGGCTTCGGCTTCTTTCATGACTTCGGCCAGGGTAAACAGTGCATCGGTGGGCGGAGTGGCATGATAGGCGTGGGCGCCGCTTTCAAAGGTTTGCATGATTTGCAGCCATTTTTTCAGATCGAGCGCGAAGCTGTCGGAAGCAGTTTCCTGCACGCGTTGATAGGCGGCTTCGTTCAGCATCACCAAGCCGCAGCAGGGCGAGCCGCTCCAGCCTTTTTGCGGCGCGGAAATCAGCACGTCGATGCCGAGCGCTTGCATGTCAAGCCAAATGCAGCCGGATGCGATGCAGTCGATAACCAGCAGGCCGCCCACGGCGTGTACGGCATCGGCAAGCTGTTTGATATAAGCATCGGGCAGCATGATGCCGGAAGCGGTTTCCACATGCGGTGCAAATACCACGGCAGGGCGGTAGGCGGCGATTTCGGCCACCACGCTTTCAATCGGTGCGGGGGCAAAAGGTGCTTGGCTGCCGCTGCTGTTTTGTTGAGCGGTGAGCACTTTGGTTTCGGCGGCAATGCCGCTTTGATCGAGAATCTGCGTCCAACGGTAGCTGAAAAAACCGTTGCGGATAATCAGGCATTTTTGGTTGCGGGCAAGCTGGCGGGCAACCGCTTCCATGCCGGTGGTGCCGCTGCCGGGAATCACGGCAATGTGTTCGGCGCGGTAGACTTTTTTCAGCGTGGCGGAAATGTGGTTGAGCGCGGTGCGGAATTTTTGCGACATATGGTTGAGGGCGCGATCGGTATACACTACGGAATATTCGAGCAGGCCGTCGGCGTCGATTTCGGGGCGGGGCAGTTGGGTCATGGCATTCTCCGTTATGATGATTTTGTAGGGCAAACGATGTTGGATATTAGCATTAATACGGCAGCGGCAAAAGCGCGCGGCGGTGTTGTGAAGGCTGGCTGAAAAGCTGTTAAGATAAACGCTTTCTGTTTTCAGGTAGCCTTACCATGCCCGCCCGCAAATTACACGCCGCTTTGTCGGCCATTCTTGCTCCTGCCGAAATCCTCACCGATGCCGATGCTTTGCTTACTGACCAGCGCCGCCGCTACACCGGCCATGCCGATATTATCGTGCAGCCGCACAGTGTGGAAGGGGTGCAGGCGGTGATGCGGTTTTGCCACGAGCGGCGCATTGCGGTAACGCCGCAGGGTGGCAACACCGGTTTGTGCGGTGCGGCGGTGCCCTCGGGCGGCGTGTTGCTGAACTTGGGCAAACTCAAGCGCATACGCCATATCAGCACTGCCGACAACGCCATCACTGTGGAAGCCGGCTGTATTTTGCAACATGTTCAGGAGGCAGCGGCAGAGGCGGGGCGGTTGTTTCCCCTCAGCCTCGCCAGCGAAGGCTCGTGCCAGATTGGCGGCAACATTGCCTGTAACGCCGGCGCGCTGAATGTGTTGCGTTATGGCGCGATGCGTGAGTTGGTGTTGGGCTTGGAAGTGGTGCTGGCCGACGGCACGTTGTTGTCGCATCTGGCGCCTCTGCACAAAAACACCACCGGCTACGATGTGCGCCATTTGTTTATCGGCAGCGAAGGCACACTGGGCATTATCACCGCCGCCACGCTTAAGCTCTTCGCGCTGCCGCAAACCGTGGAAACGGCCTGGGTGGGCGTAGACAGCATCGAGCACGCGGTGGATTTGCTCACGCTGGTGCAGGGGCATTTTGCCGAGCGTTTAAACAGCTTTGAGCTGGTGAGCCGTTTTGCGTTGGATTTATCGTCTGAATTTAGCAACTTAACTAAACCGGCCGATGCCGAATGGCATGTGTTGCTGGAGCTTGCCGACAGCGTGCGCCACGATGATTTGGGTAGTTTGTTGGCCGAATTTTTGCTGGAACACGGTTATGACAATGCGGTGTTGGCGCAATCGGAGGCCGAACGGCAAAACCTGTGGACTTTGCGCGAAAATATTTCTGCCGCGCAGCGTAAACTCGGCAGCAGCATCAAGCATGATATTGCCGTGCCGATTGCACGTGTGGCCGAATTTGTTGCCGCTTGTGCGCCGCGCTTGCAGGTTGAATTTGAGGGTATCGAGATTGTGGTGTTTGGCCACCTCGGCGACGGCAGCCTGCATTACAACACTTTTTTGCCACAGGTGTTGAGCAACGATGTGTATGAATATGAAGAAAAAATAAACAGTATTGTGTATGAAAGCGTATTGGCGTGTGACGGCACCATCGCCGCCGAACACGGTATCGGTCAGGTGAAAAACCACTGGCTGCCGCGTGTGCGCAGCGAGGCCGAAATTGCCCTGATGTACGCCATTAAAGCGCAATTGGATCCGCACGGTATTTTAAATGCAGGCAAATTGCTGCCGTAAAGCGCGGGTGCGGAGGCAAGCTTTCAGGTAGCCTGCACGTTTTATAAAACATCCATTCAAACAAACAGGGCTACCTGAAACGTTTTCAGGTAGCCCTGTTTGTTTAAGCTGTTATTTCAAATTTTTGTTTTTAAAAATTAAAACATCAAGTTAAAACATCAATGAGGCATTGTGCCGGAGCGCAACTGATCCAGTTCGGCGCGGCGTTTGTCTACTTCATTTTGCAGCCCCTGAATACGTTCTTGATAGCGCACATAATTGCGCTCGTTGCCATAACGCACGGCTTTGCCTTCTTCGAGCGCCCGTTGCGCCTGCTCCAAGTTGCGCTGGGCGGCCGCTAAGTCCTCATTGCCGGTGGGTGCAGCACTGTTGCTGGGTTCCGGTTCGGTATACACCACTTTGTCGGCGGGTGCGGAAGAATACACATTGGGTTTGCCCAGATTGGTGTCTTTGCAATTGCCGTGGCGTTCGGAAGTATAGGTGCGGTTACCGTGGCGGTCGGTGCATTCATATACGGCGGCAAAAGCAGGCAGGGCGGTGAGCAGCAATAAAGCGGCAACAGGGCGGGTTAGGTTCATCATCAGGCTTTCTTGGATTGGCATGATTTAATTGTAGCGCGCTTTTGCCCGCATTTGTTATGATGCGGCCTGAAAATCTTTGAAACTCATGTATGGAAACCATTGTTTATTTGTATACCGACGGCGCCTGCAAAGGCAATCCGGGTGCGGGTGGCTGGGGTGTGCTGATGCGCTACGGCAGCCACGAAACAACGCTATACGGCGGCGAGGCCGATACCACCAACAACCGCATGGAGCTTACTGCCGTTATTGAGGGGCTGAAAGCCCTGAAACGCCGCTGCCGTGTGCAAATTTGCACCGATTCGCAATACGTGAAAAACGGCATGGAAAGCTGGATACACGGCTGGAAGAAAAACGGCTGGAAAACCGCTGCCAAAAAGCCGGTGAAAAACGACGATTTATGGCGTGAGCTGGATCGCTTGGTGGGCGAGCATGAAGTGAAATGGACGTGGGTGAAAGGCCACGCCGGCCACGTTGAAAACGAACGGGCAGACGAGCTGGCCAATCTGGGTGCGGCTAAATTTATCAAGTGAGCTTAATTGGCAGCAAATAAAAGGCTTGTGCAGAAGGCTACCTGAAAGACGAGATGTGTTCAGGTAGCCTTTCTTTTATTCATTTTTTTAATGCTTCCTTATCCAGTGCTTGCAACCAAGCCAGTTTCTCACCGATTTTGATTTCCAGCCCGCGCGGTACGGGTTGGTAGAATTCCGGTTCTGCCATGCCGTCGGGCATATAGGTTTCGCCGGCGGCGTAAGCGTGCGGTTCGTCGTGGGCGTAGCGGTATGCCTTGCCGTAACCCAGCTCTTTCATTAATTGGGTGGGGGCGTTGCGCAGGTGTACGGGCACTTCGTCGCTGGCGTTTTGTTTGACGAAGGTGCGCATCTGGTTATAAGCATTGTAGCCGGCATTCGATTTGGCGGCAGAGGCGAGATAAAGCACGGCTTGTGCCAGAGCCAGCTCGCCTTCGGGGCTGCCCAAACGCTCGAAAGTGGTGGCGGCATCATTGGCGATTTGGAACGCGCGCGGGTCGGCCAGGCCTATATCTTCCCAGGCCATGCGCACGATGCGGCGGGCGAGGTAGCGCGGGTCGGCACCGCCGTCGATCATACGGCAAAACCAATACAGCGCGGCGTTGGGGTGTGAGCCGCGCACGGATTTATGCAGGGCGGAAATTTGGTTATAGAAGCTTTCGCCGCCTTTATCGAAACGGCGAATCTGGCTGCCGAGGCTGTGGCTGAGGAATTCGGCAGTCAGCGTATCGGTGTTTTGCGTTTGTGCGGCGCGTAAAAGTTGTTCAAGCAGGTTGAGCAAACGGCGTGCGTCGCCATCTGCGGTGGCAACCAATAATTCGAGTGCATCGGCTTCGATATGGAAACTGTGGTATTCGGGCAGGGCAAACACTTTGGCGGCAAGCTGTTTGAGCTCTTCGATGTTCAGCGATTGCAGCGTATACACTTGCGCACGGCTCAATAGGGCGGGGTTGACTTCAAACGAAGGGTTTTCAGTGGTGGCGCCGATAAAGGTGAGCAGGCCGTTTTCTACATAGGGCAAAAATGCGTCTTGCTGGGCTTTGTTGAAGCGGTGTACTTCATCAACGAATAATATCGTAGCTTGGTCGTGCTGGAGCGCGATTTCGGCTTTTTCAATGGCTTCACGAATGTCTTTCACGCCGGAAAACACTGCCGAAATGGGCAGAAACTGCGCGTTGAAACTCTGCGCTAAAATACGCGCCAGCGTGGTTTTGCCCACGCCGGGCGGCCCCCACAGCAGCATAGAATGCGGTTTGCCGCCTTCTACCGCCACACGCAAAGGCTTGCCCGCGCCGATTAAATGCTGCTGGCCGATAACATCATCGAGCGAGTGCGGGCGCAGGCGTTCGGCAAGCGGGGGGTCGGGCCGGCGGGAAAAAAGATCGGGCATAAACGTGCTTTCGGCAAACGGTGGGGAACGGTTTTATTATAGCGCAACAGTTCTCCGAATATGCCGCTTGCGGTACAATATGCGGCAGTGCGTTTTCAGGTAGCCTTGCTGCCGCCGGTAAAACAGATATCCAACCCTTTTATTCAATAAAATTGAAAAGAGAAACATTATGAAAAAAATTCTGGTAATCGCTACGGCGGCGTTGGCATTGGGTGCGTGTGCTGCAGACAGCGGCAACAGCGGCATGTTGGGCAGCAGTATGGGTGCGGGCAGTTCGGTGCTGAAAATGGCGGTAGACAACCAGTGCCGCACCGAGTTGAACAGCCGCAACGAATGGCGTCTGGTTGCATTGGCGATGACGGCGGAAAAGCAGCGCGAATGGGAAGACAAAATTTGCGGTTGCGCCAGCGAAGAAGCGGTGAACCAAACCGGTGTCAACGATTTGACGCAAATGATGAATCCGGCCACCCGCAATCAGGCGATTGCTTCGGTAACGGCGAAAACCGTTACGGCGTGCAAAGACCGTTTGTTTAAATAAAAATACTTCAGGTAGCCCCGGCAGCATGCAGGAGGCTACCTGAAAACGTTCCGATTAATGCTTGTTAATGATTAAAGAAACCGGTTTATGAAATACATCAGCACCCGCGGTTCAACCGCACACAAACCATTCAGCGAAGTGTTATTGATGGGCCTGGCGCCCGACGGCGGCCTGATGCTGCCGGAAGAATACCCGTATGTGAGTGAGCAAACGCTGCAAGCTTGGCGCGACCTGAGCTATCCCGATCTGGCGTTTGAAGTAATGAGCCTGTTTATTACCGATATTCCCGCCGCTGATCTGCGCGACATCATCAAACGCACTTACACCGAAGAAACATTTGGCAGCCAAGCCATCACGCCGGTGCGCACTCTGAAAGACGGCCTCAAGATTCAGGCTTTGTCTAACGGCCCCACGCTGGCCTTTAAAGACATGGCAATGCAGTTTTTGGGCAACGCGTTTGAATACGTGCTGGCCAAAGAAGGCAAAACACTCAATATTTTGGGTGCCACCAGCGGTGACACCGGCTCTGCCGCCGAGTATGCCTTGCGCGGCAAAAAAGGCGTGAATGTGTTTATGTTGTCGCCCGAAGGAAAAATGAGTGCCTTCCAACGCGCGCAAATGTTCAGCCTGCAAGACGAAAACATTCACAACATCGCCGTACACGGCATGTTTGACGATTGCCAGGATATTGTAAAAGCGGTGCAAAACGATGCAGATTTTAAAGAGCAATACCACATCGGCACGGTGAATTCGATTAACTGGGGGCGTATTGTGGCGCAAGTGGTGTATTACTTCGCCGGTTATTTCAACGCCACTTCCAGCAACGAGCAAAAAGTGAGCTTTTGCGTGCCCAGCGGTAATTTCGGCAACGTGTGCGCCGGTCACATCGCCCGCCAGATGGGTTTGCCCATCGGCCGCCTGATTGTGGCCACCAATGAAAACGATGTGCTCGACGAATTTTTCAAAACGGGTCTGTACCGGCCGCGCAGCGCCGCCGACACGCAAGTGACGTCCAGCCCGTCGATGGATATTTCCAAAGCCTCTAACTTTGAGCGCTTTATTTTCGACGTAGTAGACCGCGACGCCGACCAAACGGCGGCATTGTGGGCGGAAGTTGGCGCCGGAAAAGGCTTTAACCTGCACATCCATCTGGATAAAATCCGCCACCGCTACGGCTTTGTTTCCGGCCGCAGCCTGCATGCCGACCGTGTTGCCACCATTGCCGAGGTATATAAAACCGACGGCGAACTGCTCGATCCGCACACCGCCGACGGTGTCAAAGTGGCGCGCGAGCTGCGTGAAGCGGGCGAATTGATTGTGTGTCTCGAAACGGCGCTGGCCGCCAAGTTTGAAGAAACCGTGCATGAAGCCGTGGGTAAAGTGGCCATTCCGCGCCCCGCCGCGCTGGCCGGTTTGGAAGACTTGCCGCAACGCGTGCAAGTGGTACCGAACAATGCCGATGTGGTGAAAACCATTATCCGCGAAACGCTGACAAAATAAGCTTTCAGGTAGCCTGCGTGTATCGGCAGGCTACCTGAAACGCTGAAAACCGGCTGTTGTGCCCGCTTCGTTGTGGTGGGTGCGCTTTTACCTTAAAATCACGCTTTGCCCGATTTGCGAATCCCTCCTATGCCGAATACTCCGACACAGCCGTCTGCCTGGCTGCTTTATAAGCGACTGTCGATTTACCTTCGCGGTTACTGGAAGGCATTTACCGTTGCCGTGATTTCCATGCTGGTGGTGGCTGCAACGGCGCCGGCGTTTGCCTATTTGCTCAAGCCTTTGATTGACGAAGGCTTTGTTGAGCAGAACATGGATAAAATGACCTGGCTGCCGCTGGCAATTGTCGGGCTGTTTCTTATTCGTGGTGTGTTCAACTTTATCAACGAATATTGCACCGGCTATTTATCGAGCCATCTGGTGCAGAGCATGCGTCAGGAAATGTTTGCCAAAATGCTGCGCCTGCCGCCGTCTTATTTTGGAGACAACGCCAGCGGTCGCGTGATGTCACGCGTGTTGAATGATGCCGGGCAGGTGGCGGATGCGGGCTTTAATGTGGTTACTGTTCTGGCTAAAGACGGCGTGAGTTTGCTCGGCCTGCTCGGCCTGCTGTTTTATCTCGACTGGAAGCTGACACTGGTGACATTTATGGTGTTGCCGGTGGTGGCGGTGAGCATCCGCGTGGTCAGCAAACGCCTGCGCAAGCTGTCGCACAACAACCAGCGGCAAATGGGACAGATGACGCAGGTGCTCAACGAAAGCATCGACGGTGTGCGAGTGATTAAGGTATATGGCGGGCAAAAGCGTGAAAACCGCCGTTTTACCAATGCTGCCGAAGGCGTTCGCCACACGTTGGTGAAGCAGGTGGCGGCCAGTTCGGCGGGCACGGGCATTACCCAGCTCATGGCTTCTGTGGCGTTGGCGCTGATTATTTATCTGGCTGCACGACAGGCGAGCCAGGGCGATTTCAGCGCCGGCGATTTTATGTCGTTTTTGTCGTCGATGATTATGCTGTTTGATCCGATTAAACGCATTACCAGCGTGATGCAGTCGTTGCAGCGCGGTTTGGCGGCTTCGGAAAGTGTGTTTGGGTTTCTGGACGAACCGGAAGAACAAAACAGCGGCACGCTGGCGCTGCCGCCGCAAACCGGCGATATTGTGTTCGGCGGCATTTCACACCGCTACCCAAACACCGAACGCAACAGTTTGAGCGGCATTAATCTGGATATACGCCAGGGTCAGGTGGTGGCTTTGGTGGGCGCATCCGGTTGCGGCAAAACCACGTTGGCTAATCTGATTCCGCGCTTTTTCAACCCCAGTGAGGGCGAGGTGCGCATCGGCGGCATCGACATTCGCGAATACACGTTGGAAAGCCTGCGCGAGCAAATGGCGCTGGTGAGCCAGGATGTGGTGCTGTTTAACGACACCGTGGCCAACAACATTGCTTACGGCCAGCTTGGCAAGGCCACCGAAGCGGAAATTATTCAGGCGGCTAAGGCCGCGAACGCCTGGCCGTTTATTCAGACCATGCCTGCGGGTTTGCATACTGAAATCGGCGAAAACGGTTTGAAACTTTCCGGCGGCCAGCGCCAGCGCATTGCCATTGCGCGCGCTTTGTTGAAAAATGCGCCCATTCTGATTTTAGACGAGGCCACCAGCGCACTGGATACCGAGTCCGAACGGCTCGTACAGGCGGCGTTGGAAACACTGATGCAAAACCGTACCACCATCGTGATTGCGCACCGTCTTTCCACCATCGAGCAAGCTGATTTGATTGTGGTGATGCACGAAGGGCGTGTTGTGGAGCAGGGCACGCACAGCGAATTAATCAGCAAAGGCGGCCGCTATGCCGATTTGCACAACTTACAGTTTAACGATCATGCCGGCGAGAGTGTACCGGCCAGCACAGGAAATTTACATGGCAGCATTTAACACACAGAAAGTCTTATCCGTTCACCATTGGACCGATGCTTATTTCACTTTTACCTGCACTCGCGACGACAGCTTGCGTTTTGAAAACGGCCAGTTTGTGATGGTGGGTTTGATGGTAGACGGCAAACCGCTGATGCGCGCTTACAGTGTGGCCAGCGCCAACTGGGAAGAGCATCTGGAATTTTTCAGCATCAAAGTGCAGGATGGCCCGCTCACCAGCCGTTTGCAGCATTTGCAGGTAGGCGACGAGGTATTAGTCAGCAAAAAGCCCACCGGCACCTTGATTTGCGGCGACTTGAATCCGGGCAAGCATTTGTATTTATTGAGCACCGGCACCGGTATCGCGCCGTTTTTGAGCATCACCAAAGACCCGGACGTGTATGAACAGTTTGAAAAAATCATTCTGGTGCACGGCGTGCGCTACAAAAAAGATTTGGCCTATTACGACCGCTTTACCCACGAATTGCCCGAGCACGAATATTTGGGCGAGCTGGTGCAAGATAAACTGATTTACTATCCGGTGGTGTCGCGTGAAGATTATCCGCATCAAGGCCATATCACCGATCTGATGACCAGCGGTAAAATGTTTGCCGACATCGGCTTGCCGCCGATTAATCCGCAAGACGACCGCGCCATGTTATGTGGTAGCCCGGATATGTTGAAAGACACCAGTACCATGCTCAACGGCTTCGGTTTGAAAGTGTCGCCGAAGATGGGGCAGCGTGGCGATTATCTGATTGAGCGCGCATTTGTCGACCAATAACAAACCTGTCTTTAAATAGCCTGTAAACGTTGTTTACACAACCAAGGCTACCTGAAAATATTTTTCAGGTAGCCTTTTATCTGAATTTTATCTGAATTGCCTAAATCTTAACCAAACGGCAAAACACACCCGCCATGAACAGCCTGATTACCCTGATTTCTGTAATGATTCCCCTTTTTGCGGGCTTCGCCATCCGCGTGCCCAAGCCTTATCTGCCTCTAATCGACAAAGGTTTGGGTTGGCTGGTGTATGTGATTTTGCTGCTGATTGGCATTTCTTTAGCGCAAGTAGACAATCTGGGTAAACAAATAGGCTGGATTGCTTTGTCGGCTGCTTTGTTGTTTGTGTTGGTGATTGGTGCCAACCTAGCCGCCTTGATGTGGTTCGACCGTGCCCATCCATGGTTGCGGGCAGGAAAAACCGGCGGCGGCAAAAAGGCGCGGGTGAGCATTTCAGGTAGCCTCAAGCAAGGGGCGTGTGTGTTGGCCGGTTTCCTGCTTGGCACAAGCCTGCCCGAATTTTGGCTGCCGCCTGAAAGCAGCGGCACTTATGCGCTGATGCTGCTGGTGTTGTTGGTGGGTATACAGCTGCGCAGTAGCGGCATTACTTTGCGCCAGGTGCTGATTAATAAGCGTGGCGTGCAAACCAGTGTGCTGGTTTGCCTGTCGGCCTTGCTGGCCGGCTTGCTGTTTGCCGCGCTGCTGCCGCAAGTGTCGTGGAGTCAGGGTTTGGCACTGGCTTCCGGCTTTGGTTGGTATTCGCTGTCGGGCCTTGTGATGACGGAAGCCTACGGGCCGGTGTGGGGAAGCGTGGCGCTGCTGAATGATCTGGCGCGTGAGTTTTTCGCGCTGGTGTTTATTCCGCTGTTGATGCGCCATCATCCGAGCGCAGCAGTGGGTGTGGGCGGGGCGACCAGCCTTGATTTTACCTTACCGGTGATTCAAAGCTCCGGCGGTTTGGAAGTGGTGCCATTGGCTATTAGCTTCGGTTTTATCATTAATGTGCTTTCGCCGGTATTAATGGTGCTGTTTACCGCCTTGCCTTTTTAGCGCCGTTGTACGGCCTCAGAATGTTTCAAATAGCGTTAATGCCGCAAAAAAAAGGCTAAAAATACAGGGTGTGTTGCAATGGTGGCCAGCTCTGTGTCGAGGTGGTTTCCCGCTTGCAGAATGATGTGTAATTTGGCACAATACAACACAACTTACTGATATAAAAAAACTATGCCACGTATCCAAAGACATGAAAAAATAATCGGCCTCATTCGTGAAAGCGGCTTTATGTCGATTGAAGAGCTGGCGCGCAATCTGGAAGTCACGCCGCAAACCATCCGCCGCGACATCAATCTTTTGTGTGAGGAAAATATTTTGCGCCGTTATCATGGGGGCGCTTCGTTGGGTGACAGTATTGAAAACGAAGATTTCTTTTCACGTAAAAACAAGCTGCAACACGAGCGGGCACACATTGCCGATTTAATCGCCAGCCATGTGCCCGATAATTCTTCCCTGTTTATGAGTATCGGCACCACCATTGAAGCTGTGGCGATGGCGCTCACCCGCAGTCACAGCAATCTGCATATTATCACCAACAATATTCATGTAGCCTCCATTGTATCAAGCCGCAAAGACTATACTGTCATCATTACTTCCGGCGTAGTGCGGCCGGTAGATGGCGGCGTTACCGGCGTGGCTACGGTGGATTTTATTAACCAGTTTAAAGTGGATTATGCCATTTTGAGCGCCGCCGGTTTGGAGTCCGACGGCTCGTTGCTGGATTTTGACTATAAAGAAGTGAGCGTGATGCAGTCGATGATGCAAAATGCGCGCACGCGTTATCTGGCTTTAGACCACAGCAAGTCAGGCCGTAATGCGTTGGTGCGCATGGGCGACATCACTGAATTCCACGCCGTGTTTACTGACGATACACCGCCGGAAAACGTGTTGAGACAATTGGATACGGCCGGCGTATCGTGGTATCTGGCCGACCGTGAAGAGGAATAGCCCGCCGTATTTGCATAGGTACGGATTGGTTTAGGCTGCATGCGGAGATTGGTATCTGCTGTGCCGTATGTTGGATGTGTTTAATTAACAAGGAGTTTTTTATGGGTCTTATGGATTCATTATTGGGCGCAGCCGCTTCGGCGCTGGGCAACAGCAGTGGCAACAGCCAGCAAAACACAGCCATAGAGCTGGTAATGCAGCTCATCCAGCAAAGCGGCGGCGTGGGCAATCTGCTCAACCAGTTGCAGCAGGGCGGCCTGGGCGATGCTTTGGGTAGCTGGGTTTCCAGCCAAAGCAGCAACCAGAGCGTTTCGGCCAGTGATTTGCAATCTGCTTTGGGCGGCGGCCTGCTGGAACAGGTAGCGGCCAAAGTGGGCGTCGACAGCAATCAGGCCGGCGATTTGCTGTCGCAATATCTGCCACAAATGATCGACCAGCTCACGCCAAACGGCACGGTGCAAGATGCTGATGGCTTTGGTTTGGACGACATCGCCAAAATCGCGTTGCAACGCTTTTTGAAGTAAACGGCTACCGTTTTATATGTTTACAATATAAAATTGCCTGAAGGCTACCTGAAAATATTTTCAGGTAGCCTTCATTTATCTTGTGGCATAATAATCAGCATTGTTAACCCTTTACAATAAGGCCAGACCATGAGCGAAAAAGAGCAAATTTCCCCCAGTATCAAAGCCGGTATTTTATCGGAAGCGCTTCCGTATATCCGCCGTTTTTCCGGCTGTACCGTGGTGGTGAAGTACGGCGGTAACGCCATGACTGAAGCGCATTTAAAAGAAGGGTTTGCCAAAGATGTGGTGTTGCTGAAACTGTGTGGCATCAATCCTGTGATTGTACACGGCGGCGGCCCGCAGATTAACGACATGCTGCAAAAAGTGGGCAAGGAAGGCGTGTTTGTGCAGGGCATGCGCGTTACCGATACCGAAACGATGGACATTGTAGAAATGGTGCTTGGCGGCCATGTGAATAAGGAAATCGTATCGCTGTTGAACCAGCACGGGGGTAAGGCTGTGGGCATCACCGGTCGCGACAGCCATTTTATTAAGGCGAAAAAGCTGTTTATCAACACGCCGGAGCGCAACGGTGTAGACATCGGTCAGGTGGGCGTGATTGAAAGCATAGACTGCTCGCTGATTAAAGGCATGGTCAATAGCGGCTATATTCCGGTAATCGCCCCCATCGGCGTGGGTCGTCAGGGTGAAGCGTTTAACATCAACGCTGATTTGGTGGCCGGCAAGCTGGCGGAAGAGCTGAATGCCGAAAAGCTGATTATGATGACCAACATCACCGGTGTGATGGACAAAGAAGGCAAGCTGCTCACCAACCTCACGCCCAAGCGTATCGACGATTTGATTGCAGACGGTACGCTTTATGGCGGCATGTTACCGAAAATCAGCTCTGCAGTGGAAGCAGCGGTAAACGGCGTGAAAGCCACCCACATTATCGACGGTCGCGTGTTGAATGCCTTGCTATTGGAGATTTTCACCGATAAAGGTGTCGGCTCGATGATTTTGGGCGAAGACAGGGAATAGCGTCGGCAAAAATAAAACAGGCTTCCTGAACAATACTGTTTCACTATGGTTGACACATGTCTTGAATCCAGGGTTAAAGTTTTGCGTTCAGGTAGCCTGCCATCTGGATGAAAGTTAAAGTAAAAAATTTAATGGCTATTAGTGGTATAATTCAATACATTATTCTTGCGTAATATTTTATGGCAAAAAAATACCCAATATTTTAAAAACATTGGGTATACGGATTTAATGGTTGATGGGTCACCTTCACCCCATCAATCTGATACCACCCTCAGATGGTTGATAGATCGACTCCGTAGTTGAGTTCCTCTGCGAAGTCCGGCAGTCCGTAACCGATGGTTTTCTTGTAGAAAGGAGAGACCTTCGCAGTCGGTGCCTTCT
>RRZU010458779.1_pt1 | contig 17732 bp, 19 predicted proteins | sample 2165561 | NCBI WGS metagenome assembly RRZU01 (sample SAMN10456909, study PRJNA506462) | wastewater metagenome | isolation source: wastewater sludge | place: USA: Moscow, Idaho | reverse complement strand
GAAGCTTTTTATGCAGTTCATGCAGCAAGACCTTTCTTCAAAGACTTAGTTGAGTTCATGATTTCAGGACCAGTTGTAGTTACAGTATTAGAAGGTGTTAATGCAATGGCTATTAACAGAGAATTAATGGGTGCTACTAATCCTAAAGAAGCAGCAGCTGGAACAATTAGAGCAGATTTTGCAGAATCAATTGATGCAAATGCAGTTCATGGTTCAGATTCATTAGAAAATGCAGCAAATGAGATCAATTTCTTCTTTGCACAAAAAGAAATTTGTTAATTATCTATTAATTAATTAGTTTTATAATGAAAATAGAATTTAGAAAAGTTCCTCAAACTCCCAAGGAATTGGAAGTTGAATACAATTCAGTTAAAATTGAAGGTACTTTTTGTAAAATATCGCAATCATTAGTAAAAGTTGACGCAGTATTATTAGGTAATACTGATATTGATTGTTGTAGATGTGGAATTGCTGAAGTAATTGAAGTTGATGAAGAACTTCATTTATTATTAAGTGATGGTGTTTACAATAAAGATGAAAGTGAATATTTAGTAATTGAAGTGGAAAATAATTTAATTGATTTTGATGAAATCATCGAAAGTGAATTAAATAGTATAAAAAGCGACTATCACATTTGTAAGAATTGCTTACAACTTGGTGATAATTTTGAAAAAGAATTTTAAGGAGAATTAAAATGGCAGTACCTAAGAGAAGAGTATCTCATACTAGAGCAGCAAAGAGAAGAACTCACTATAAAATAACATTAAAAAAACCTGTTAAAGACGTTGATGGAACTTGGAAGATGCCTCATATGGTTAATCCAACTACTGGTGAATACAAAAACTAATGCTAAAAATTGCAATAGATGCTATGGGTGGGGACTTCGGTCCTGAACCTATAATTGAGGGCTTAGTAACAGCGCTTAAAAAAAACAATAACTTCTCTGCGATTGCAGTTGGTAAAAAAAGTGAAATTTTACCATTACTTCCACAAAACCTTTTATCAAGAATTGAAATATTAGATACAAATGATGTAATTAGTATGAGTGATTCTGCAACAGATGCACTTAAAAGAAAAGAATCAACTATTTATAAAGCTATAGAATTAGTAAGAGAAGGAAAAGCTGGTGCTGTAGTATCCGCTGGTCATTCTGGAGCTTCTATGTCATTAGCAACATTAAGAATAGGAAGAATCAAAGGCGTAAGTAGACCTGCGATTGCAACATTAATGCCTACAAGTGAAAACCAAAATACTTTAGTATTGGATGTTGGAGCGAATGTAGATAGTGATGCAAAAAACTTATTTCAATTTGCAATTATGGGTCAAGTGTATGCGCAATATGTGCTTAGACTTGATGAACCAATAGTTGGATTATTAAGTAATGGGGAAGAAGATAGTAAAGGTAATGAAGTTACTAAAGAAGCATATAAACTATTAGCAAAAATTCCAAATTTCGCAGGAAATGTTGAAGGTAGTGATATCTTCAAAGGAACAGTTGATGTTGTAGTTTGTGATGGTTTTGTTGGTAATATTTTACTTAAAACTGCCGAAGGTGTTGCAGACACAATCGGTAAAATTATTAAGAAAAATTTAAAAAGATCTCTAATCTCAATTGCTGGTGCAGTTCTTATGAGAAAAGTTTTCAAAAACTTAAAAGTAAGCGTTGATTATGCTGAATATGGAGGAGCTCCACTTTTAGGAGTTAAAGCTCCTGTTATCATTGCCCATGGAAAATCTAATCCAAAAGCAATACAAAATGCTATATTTCAAGCTATAAATGCAGCAAGTTCAAATTTAGATAGTATAATTGAACAAAGATTAGTAAAATATAGTACTGAACAAGAAATTAATTAATACTATATTTAATATAAGGATATGTAAATGACATATGCAGCTTTTAGATCTATTGGAGCTTATATTCCTCCAAAGATTATGACAAATGCAGATTTTGAAAAAATTATTGATACAAGTGATGAGTGGATTACAAAAAGAACTGGTATTAAAGAAAGAAGAATTTCTGAAGTTGATGAAGCTTCATCTGATTTAGGAGCAAGAGCAGCAAAACTTGCAATAGAACGAGCTGGAATTGCTTATGAAGATGTTGATTTAGTAATTTGTGCCACGGTTACTCCTGATTTTTTATGTATGCCATCAACGGCATGTTTAATTGCAGCAAAAGTAGGATTACCTCCTGTTATGGCCTTTGACATTAGTGCTGCATGTACTGGATTTGTATATGCTGTTTCAATTGCTAAAGCATTTATTGAATCTGGTATGAAAAAAAATGTACTAATTGTTGGTGCTGAAACATATACATCTATTTTAGATTATACAGACAGAGGTACATGTTTTATTTTCGGAGATGGAGCAGGTGCTGCTATCATTTCTGCTACAGATAATAAAGATGAAGCTATTATTGATGTTAATTGTTCAAGTGATGGTAATTATGAAGATTTAATTAAAACTCCAGGTGGAGGAAGTAAACATCCTTGTTCAACTGAAGTTTTAGAAAATAAAATGGCATGTATAAAAATGAAAGGTAACGAAACTTTCAAACTTGCTGTTAAAACATTAACATCAGATGTTCAAGTAATGATGAAAAAACATAATCTATCAAATGAGGATATAAATCACTTTATTCCTCATCAAGCAAACCTTAGAATCATAAAAGCTGTAGGTGAAGCTTTAGGATTTAATGATGAGCAAACTGTTGTTACTGTACACAAATACGGTAATACATAAGCAGCATCAATTCCTATGGCTATGAATCATGCATATGAAGAAGGTAGAATAAAAGCAGGTGATACTATACTTTTTGACGCCTTCGGTGGTGGATTGACTTGGGGCTCTGCTCTATTTAAATTCGCACCAAAAAAATAGATAAAATAGGATTTTCCTATTTTATTTCTACTTTAATACTCTAAAACTATCTATTCTAAAATTATAAATATTACAGATTACAAATACTGAACTAATCCCATATAAAAAAGTGTTCCTATAAAAATAGATACTAAATAATTCTTAAAAATTAAATGTAAAAGTGCTGTAAAAACAATACTACCTAGCTCTTTCATACCATAGGGAACTAAAGAAAAATTGATCTCTTTTAATGTATAAAAAATCAATATAGTCATAATAACTGATGGAAAATACTTTTCTATAAATAAGATATAAGAAGGCAAATCATTTTTTCTAAAGAATAAAAAAGGAAAAACTCTTGTAAAATAATTAATAACAGTCATAATAGCAATAGCTATGTATATTTCATAATTACTCATTTCCAACTCTATTTTTAAAAGTAAACATTAGAACTAAAGCAATCATAATTGACACTATAAGCATTTTATCACTTGGAATAAATATTAATGAAAACACAGAAGCAATTGTTCCTATTAAAAAAGGAACAAAATTTCTTAAATTTTTATATTGTTCAATACAAAGAACAACAAAAAGTGCTGTTAGGGAGAATTCTAAACCTACTGTGTTAAATTTTATATTTGATCCTATTATTGCTCCTAAAGTTGATCCTATAAACCAATAAGATTGATTAAGAGCTGTAAGAAAAAAATAGTACCATCTTTTATTTAGTGATTCATCATCTTTTATTGTTGTTAAAAGAGCGTATGTTTCATCTGTTAAACCAAATATTAAATATGTTTTAAATTTACCTGTATCTTTAAATCTTTTAAGTAAAGACAAACCATAAAAAGATTGTCTAATATTTATAAACCAAGAAGCAATAGCTATATCAATCATTCCAGCTTTTACATTAAAAAAGCTTATTGCAACAAATTGTAAGGCACCTGCATATATAAATAATGACATTAGAGGAGCTAAGTACCATGAGTATTCAAAAGAAACTAATAGTAAGCCAAAGGCAAAGCCCAAAACAGAATAACCCATCATTACAGGTATAGAAACCTGAAATGCTTTTTTTAATTCATTATTATATTTCAAACTTTTTATTGCTTTTAGTTAAATTTTTTATTATTTGGATTATTTTTAAATACATCAAATGAATTCTTTTTTAGATCTTTATTAAATTTATCTACAGTTGCAACTGAATTTATATATAAAATTGATTCATCAACGATTATTTGAAAAATAGAATGTAAAGGAATTTTAACTACACTTCCAAAATTTTCATTTCCAAAGCCTGCTTCAAAACTTATATGAGTATCATTTATTTGAACTGTTGAATAAGTATAGTTACTCAAAATAAATAGTGAGAATTTATGCATACTTTCTTTTATTACTTTTGGTAATTCAGGAGTAAATGTAGCTGATTCAATATTTGCAGTGATTGAGAATTCTTGATTCTTATTTAATAAAAATGTCACATTTTCTTTTATTTGAGCTTCAACTAGCTTTTTATAATCTATATCTTCTATAATATCATTAATCATAATTAATCCCTATTTTTAAAATTAAATGTTATTATAGCTTATGAAACAACTTATTTTCCTTATCCTTATCTTATTAAATTATGCCTTTGCATATGAATTCAAGTTAAATGAAAAAGATATTAACTATATTAATAATTCTACAAAAAAATCTTTTATTCTAAATAGAATAGATAAATATCAAACACTAAAAATAAAAGTAAAAGATTATGAGCTTATAAGAAAATTATCCCATGTGAATTCATTTATAAATAGAATTTTACCAGCTCATGATATTTCAACTTCTTCTTCTATTGATTACTGGTCAACACCAAAAGAGTTCTTACTTCAAGGCCATGGAGATTGTGAAGATTATGCAATAGCAAAATATTTTACACTACTAGAACTCAACATTCCAAAAGAAAAGCTTTACTTTGGGGTTGTGGATATAAAAGGTGAGAGAAATTCACATATGGTTCTTTTATATTTAGATAATAAAAACTCTACTCCTTTAGTATTAGACAATCTAAGTTTTAAAGTGATTCCTCTTACAAAAAGAAAAAAACTAATACCTAAATTTGCTTTTAATGAAAATGATTCTTATAAATTTACGCAAAATAGATTTACCGAAAAGATAAAAATAAATTGGGGAAAAGAAGATAGGTGGAATAAACTTCTAAATAAAGTTTATGTTTTAAGTGAATAATCCTCTTTAATATCAAAATCAATCATAGCATTCATAAGTGCTATTTTTGTTGCTTCTTTTAACATTTCAACAGTGATATCTTTTTCAATCAAAATTTTGTCATTTATTAATCTATCTCTAGTTGTACCTTTTAATAAGCAATTTTTAGACGTTATCCAAGTATTTTCATAATAAATAGCAATATTTGCAATACTTGTATCTGTGACAATATTGTTTTTTATAATTATAACCTCATCACAAGCATCTCTTTTTTCAAATAATTTATCTAAAGCATCCCTATTTAAATATTTTTTTGAATAGCTTATTTTGTCATCCATAATTAGTTTAAAAGACTTTATTTCTCTTTTTTCATAAGTAAAATATTCTACATCTAGTATTTCATCATTATTATATATGACTTTACATCTTAGTAAATCTGAACTAGCTGGATAAACATACTCTTGTAATTTTATATTTAGTCCTATTGTATTTGCAATTCTTTTATTATGATAATCTAAATTAAAAATCTCATAATCATCACATTTGATAGTTTCAAAGTATTTTATTTCTTCCAAAGTAAATCCTTTTTAAAGGGGTAAATAAATTTTATCTATAAGCTCTTGATATTCTAAAGAAGCATTTGAATCACAAGTAATTCCACCACCACTTTTATAAAAAGTTTCTCCATTTTGATTTTTTTCAATAAATCTTATCATAACAGAAGAATCTAAATTCACTCCATCATAAACACCAAAAATTCCCGTATAAAAACCTCTTTCATATTTTTCAATATTATCCAAAATTTCTACAGTGCTTTTCTTTGGAGTTCCTGTAATTGAGCCAGCTGGTAAAATAGAAGTTAAAATATCCCCTATTCTCTCATTCCAATTTTCTTCTAAATGAGCTGATATTTTAGAGCTTACTTGTAAAAGTTTTTTATCCCCTGCATTTATTTTCTCACAAAATCTAAATTTATTTACTCTTACTTTTGAAGATACTATTCCCAAGTCATTCCTTAATAAATCAACAACCATTGTATGCTCAGCCATTTCTTTTAAATCACCTAAGATTCTGGCTTGTGCATTTGTAATTGAAGCATCAATGGTGCCTTTCATTGGATAAGTATAAATTTTATTTTTTTTAATTTCAATAAACCGCTCTGGTGAAAAACAAACGAAATCATCTTTAATATTTTGAAATCTTAGTTTAAACTTTGCACTAACACTATCATATATTTCATCCAAAGTTAAAGTACTTTTTATTTTTGTTTGAGCAGTTAGATTTAAAAGATATGAATTTCCACTTTTTATTTGCTCTTGAATATAATCAAACTTTTTTTTGTATTCATCAAAAGATATTGGGAATTTTTCTAGTTTATATTTTTTATTTATTTTAGATTTATGATGTTCTTTTGAGTTTAACTCAAATCTAATATTATTTGGAAGTTCTGAGAGTTTTTCAATATAAAACTCTTCTAAGTTATAAGATAAAACAAATAAAAATGGTTCTTTCTTTGAACCAAATTTATTTAGTTTTTCTTTTATTAAGTCTTTACTCAAATTAATTTAATATTAATTTCTTTAATACAGCAGCTCTAATAGCAACGCCATTTGTAACTTGCTCTAAAACTTTACATCTTGGATCTTTTAACATCTCATCACTTATATCAACATTTCTATTTACAGGACCTGGATGTAATAATAAAATATCTCTATCTCCCATTAATTCTTCAGTAACACAATAATCTTTTGCATATTCATTTAAAGATTCGAAATACGTTAAATTATGTCTTTCCATCTGACTTCGTAAACTCATGATGATATCTACTTCATCGATTATTTCTACAATTGTGTTAAATTGTTTAAAATCATCATTTTCATATTTAAAACAATCAGGAGCAACTAAACTTACTTCTATTCCAAATCTTGGAAGCAATCTTCTATTAGATCCTGCAACCCTAGAATTTCTAACATCTCCAATGATTGCAATTCTTTTTCCTTCTACTTTTCCCTCAAAATGTTCATACATTGTGAATAAATCTAAAAGGGCTTGAGTAGGATGAGAATGTCTTCCATCTCCTGCATTTATAATTGGACAATTTACATACCCTAATAAACTCTCAGGTAAACCGCATTCTGAATGTCTAATAATAATTGCATCAGGTTTCATGGCATTTATATTTGCAACTGTATCATATATAGTTTCACCTTTAGAAGCTGAAGATGTGCTAACATCCAAAGATACAACCTCAGCACCTAATCTTTTAGCTGCAATTTCAAAAGAACTTCTTGTTCTTGTAGAATTCTCAAAAAATAAAGTTACAATAATTTTACCTTTTAAAATCTCACTTGGTTCAAATTTTAAAAACTCTCTAGTATCCTCAAATAAGTCTAAAATCTCATCTTTTGAAAAATCGGAAGTTCTAATTAAATGCTGCATTTTTTTCCTTTAATTTTAGTTTTGATTTTAGCAAAAAGCTCTTTAAAAAATAAAACTTTTTGTATAATAAAGAAACTTAAATTTTTTAGGAACTCTTTATTATGAAAATTCAACTCATTATCATCACTATTTTTGCTTTTATATTTACAGCATGTTCAGTTAAACCACTTGATCCTGTAAAATTTGATACAGTAGAAAAACACATATCTTTTACACAAGATATTAAACCTATATTAGACAATAGATGTGTTTCTTGCCACTCTTGTTATAACTCACCTTGCCAATTAAAACTATCTTCTTTTGAAGGATTAGAAAGGGGAGCTTCAAAAAAAGACATCTATGCAAATAGAATAAGTGCAGATAGTCCAACTAGACTTTTTATTGATGCTGTTAATGAAAAACAATGGAGAGAAAAAGGATTTTTCTCAATGGTAGATAGTTTAGAAAATTCAAATGAATCCATAATGATGCAATATCTTTTTCAAAAAGATGCAAACCCACAGATTATAGGAGAGTATTCACCTGAAACAGATGAATTAACTTGCGTTAAAGATAAAGATGAATTAGCAACTTTTTTTGAAGAAAACCCTCATAAAGGTATGCCTTATGGATTTCCAGCGCTAAAAAAACATGAATACAATCTTTTAATGACATGGCTAAAACAAGGTGCTGTTGATGACACTATTAAAAATACAAAAACAACTTTTGAACAAAATGAAATAAAAAAGTTTGAAGATTTTCTAAATAATCAAGAAATAAAACATAAAATAAGTGCAAGATATATTTATGAACATCTTTTTCTAGCTCATATTACTTTTGATGATGAAAGTGGAAATTTCTTTGAATTAATTCGTTCAACTACACCAACAGGATATCTACCTGAAGTAATTGCAACTAGATTTCCATATGATGAAGTTAAAGAACCATTTTATTATAGATTTAGAAAAATAGAATCAACCATTGTTCATAAAACACATATGGTTTATAAATTAAATGATGAAAAATTAAAAAGATATCATGAATTATTTATAAATACACCATGGGATCAAAAACCATTTTTACCATCTTATGAAGTTGGAATTTCTGCAAATCCTTTAAAGACTTTTGAACAAATACCTTCAAAAAGTAGATATCAATTTTTACTTGATGATGTTCATTATATAATTATGACATTTATTAGAGGCCCTGTTTGTAAAGGACAAATTGCTTTAAATGTAATTCAAGACCATTTTTGGGTAATGTTTATGGATCCAAACTATGATTTATCACTTCAAGATAAATATTTCTTACATGATAATATTCCTAATCTTTCTATACCAAATGAATATGGAGAAGATCCTAGTTTATTCAAAACTTTTAAAGTTTTAGATAACTATGAATTATCAAAAAAATATCATACAAATAAAGCAAAAATCTATAAGAGTTATTATCCAGATGGCTTATCAATAAATAGTATTTGGAAAGGGAATCAAAAAGAAGAAAATGATTCTATTTTAACAATTTATAGACATTTTGATTCAGCATCAGTTCATAAAGGTGCATATGGAGATACACCAAAAACTTTATGGGTAATTGATTATCCTTTACTTGAGCGAATTTATTATTCATTGGTTGCAGGTTTTGATGTATTTGGAAATACTGCTCATCAATTACTTGTACGAACACATATGGATCGATTAAGAATTGAAGGGGAAAGTAATTTTTTAGAGTACTTACCAAGAAGTTCTAGAGTAAATTATTTTAATTCTTGGTATGAAGGTTGGTTAGCTCAATATTTAAGTGTATATGTACCTACTAGTAGTAATGTAAATATAAAATACACATCAACAGAATATAAAAAAGAGTTTGTTGATAAAATTTTTCAATACGCTAATGTAAAAAAAGATCCTATAAATTTTATCGACAGTAATTACACAGCAAGTCCAATAAAAGATACATATAATGATAAAAAAGATATTGAAGAAACTTTAAAAACTTTGACACTTCCTAATAGTTCAGAAATTATAAAAAAGTTTACAGATAGCAAATCAAATTTAGCCTATATAAGAATTCAAATGAACTCAGGAGAAAATCTAATTTATACTCTTGTTATAAATAGATGGCACAAAAATGTAGCGCTTCTTTTTAATGAAGACGCAAGGCTTGATTCAACAAAAGATAGAATAAATTTTGTAAAAGGATTTATTGGTTCATATCCAAATGTTTTTGTTAATGTAAAACAAGATGATTTAAGTGAATTCTTTAGTCTATTGCAAAATTATAAAGATATTCCAAGTGACAATATAAAAGTGCAGAAATTTGCAGTTAATAGAGCAAATCCTGACTTTTGGGAAGTGTTTGATTGGTTTGATAAAGAGTTTAAAAAACAAGATCCTCTAAATTATGGATTATTTGATTTAAATAGATATATAAGTCGTGCAAGAAATCAATAATAATTAATAATTGGTTTAAAATTTTTAGATATAATCTTGCCAATTAAGATATTTTAATTTTTTTAGGAAAAAAAATGAGTGAACAATTAGAACAATTAGATAAAGAGTATGTACTTCATACTTATGCCAGAAATTATGTTAATTTCAAAAAAGGTATAAACGCTACTCTTTTTGATGAAAATGATAAAGATTATATTGATTTTACATCTGGAATAGCAGTTTGTAGTGTAGGTCATGGAAATAAAAGAGTTGCAGATAAAATCTATGAACAAATTTTAAATATTACACATATTTCAAATTTATATGGAATTGAGCCACAAGCAAAACTTGCAAAAAGATTAAAAGAATTAAGTGGATACGATATTAGAACATTTTTTTCAAATAGTGGTGCTGAAGCAAATGAAGGCGCTATTAAGATTGCAAGAAAGTTTGGTGAAACAAATTTCGAAAAGAAAAAATATAAAGTTATAACGTTAACACACTCTTTTCATGGAAGAACAATAACAACAGTAAAAGCAACGGGACAAAGCTCAATGCATACTCCAAATTTTGCTCCATATCCTGATGGTTTTTCATATTATAATTATATAAATGATATTTATAATGCAATTGATGATGAAACTGTTGCAGTTATGATTGAACTTGTTCAAGGTGAAGGTGGTGTTCAACCATTTGATAAACAAGAAATTCAAGAATTAGCTAAGTTTTTAAAAGAAAATAAAATTTTACTTATTATTGATGAAGTTCAAACAGGTGTATACAGAACAGGTGAATTTTTAGCATCAAATCTTTATGAAATAAATCCTGATATCATAACTCTTGCAAAAGGTTTAGGTGGAGGAGTTCCAATTGGAGCTATTATGACTACTCATAAAGATATTTTTAGCCCAGGAGATCATGGTTCTACTTTTGGTGGAAACTATCTTGTAACAGCTGCTGCGTTAGAAGTATTAGATATATTAGAAGAAATTAAAGATAATGGAGCTTTAGATGAAACTATTATTTATTTTAATTCAAAACTAAATGAAGTATATGAAAAGAATAAAGAAATCTTTACAGGAAATGTAGGTCTTGGACTTATGAGAGGATTAAGAGTTAAAGATGCTGATACTTTAGCTTTAGTTATTAAAACAGCTTTTGAACATGGTGTTCTAGTTTTAAAAGCTGGAAAAAATACTCTTAGATTTCTTCCTGCACTTACTATCTCAAAAGAAGAGATGAATGAAGGATTTAAAAGGTTAGAAAATGCACTTGATAAAATCAAGCAAGATTAAACTACTACTTTGTAGTTTAATCACTATAAACTTATACGCAGCAGATGATGCATTTGATGATAAGATAATCTCTGATAAAAGATTAAAAAACTTTGAACTTTCTAGTGAACAAATAAAAGAAGATAGTTCAAAGTTAAAAAAAGACTGGATAAATCCAATCACTTATCAATATACAAATAATTTAGGTGAAGAGTATAAAACTCAACGTTCAGTAATTTCAATAAATCAGCCAATTTTCCAAAGTGGTGGTATTTATCAAGCTATTAAATATGCAGATTCAACATATAAATATGCTAGTTTAGATTTAGAACAGCAAAAAAAAGAGCTTATAAAAGATGCGCTAAATATCTTATTCAATATTGAAAAAACTAATTTAAATATTGAAAAAGCGAAATACACTTTAGAAAATGCAAAAATAGATGTAAATAGAAAAAAAGAACAAGTATTAAATGGCTTTTTAGATGCATCATTTTTAGATGATGCACTTTTAACACTAAATACTACAAAACATAATTTAGTAGATTTAAAATATCAAAAACAAGAATTAATAAACAATTTTAATAATATTTCTTCAAAAGAATATACAAATTTTGAATTGCCAACTTTTAAATTATTTGATGAAAAAGAGTTTTTAGATAATAATATAAATCTTAAAAAAATTGAAGCAGATGTTATGAAAAAAGGAAATTATTCATATATGACTATGGCAAAATATTTGCCAAGCGTAAATGCTTATTATACTTATTCAAAATATCATGAGATTGATGATAATCCTGCTTTAGACAAAGACAATACACATACAGTTGGATTAACACTTAATATTCCACTTGATAGTAGAACTTTTAATGATATCCAAAGTAAAAAAATAGATTATCTAAAATCAAAACTAAATCTTGAAAATAGTAAAGATGATGAAAAAACTTTCTTCAAAACTAAACTTGATAAGCTATCAATGATTGATGAAAGATTGCAAATCACAAAAGATGATTTGGATGTTTATGATTCTATTTTAAAGATTATAAATGAAGAGAAAGATGCGCAAATCAAAACACAAAGTGATTTAGACACATTGCAAAATTCACAAAAAATCAAATCTTTAGATATAAAAGTTTATGAAATAGATAAACAATTAGAACTTCTTGAAATGTATGTAAAACTTCAATAGAAGTTTTACAACAAGGATTTATTTGAAGGATTTTTTACCTAAATCATCTACTATTTTATTTTTTACAATTTTATTATTCTTATTATTTAGTTTTATTAGTTATAGATTATTAGTAAAAAATCTATCTGATGATCATTTAAAAAATCAAGAAATCACTTTTTACCAAATTCAAAAAGATACAAACAATTTATTAACAAAACTTTTATATAAATTTTCAACTCAAAAAGAGGTTTTATTAGCTAAACATAAAGAGGTTTTAACTTATCTTCATGATAAATCTTATGATATACCTTTAAATGAAATTTATAAAAAGATAAATGAAAACACTACTGATTCTGAATATAATATTTATATCACAGATGAAAATTTAATCATAAAAAATACTACTTTTCCTGCTGATTTGAATTTTGATTTGAGTTTTGCAAAAGAGTTATTTGAAAATCATTATAAAAGTAATATTATTGGCATTTCTCCCCCTATATTTGAGATGTACTCTTTAAAATTCTTCAGTTACACTGATTCATACCTAAGTAAAAAAGATAACAAAGTTTTACAAGTTAGCTACACATATAATCAACTAAATGCTGATTTAAAGAAACTTCAACATGTTATTGATTCAAATCCTAAGATAAAAGCTTCAACTGCCTATATTATATTTAATGATGGATATATTGGTGATTTTATTTTTAAATCTTTAAAATCATATAAACCAACCCTTAAAGATATTGAAGAAAGAATTAAAAAAGGTGAAGAGTTATCAAAGGAGATTAAAGAAAATGAATATAAAACTGCATATTTAGAAAAAGAAAATAATAAATACAAAGTTACTTATTTCTCACAAAAAAGTCCTATTTTTGATGAAGCAAAGATTGTATATAGTATTGTTTTTGATGAAAGTGAATATAACAACAATCTTATCAAATTAAATTTAGCAATGATATTCATCTGCTTTATTGGAATTATTACTATATATATCATTTATAAAGTAAGATTTAAAGAAAACCTTTTAAGGTATAAAGATAAATTTATAGAGCACTCTGTTCATGAGATTAAAACTCCATTGGCAATTATAAGTTTAAATATTCAACTTCGAAATAAATTTTTTGGGCAAGATAAATATTCCAAAAAGATTGAAGGGGCATTAAAAACCCTAGAAAACTCCTATGAAGACATGACATTTTTACATACAAAAGAGAAAATAAATTATCAGATTGAACATATAAGCTTGCAAAAAATATTGAAAGATAGAATAAAATATTTTGAAATAATTGCTTCAACACAAAATAGAAAACTTGATTTAGAAATTATTAATAACATATATATTGACACAAGTAAAATAGAATTACATAGGTTAATAGATAACAATCTTTCAAATGCAATTAAGTACAGTAAAATTGAAAGTACAATAAAAATCATATTAAAAGATAATGTTTTAGAATTTCAATCTTTTGGGAAAAAAATAATTGATGTAAATAAAATTTTTGATAAATATGCAAGGGAAAATGATAGTTCAGGCGGTCATGGATTAGGTCTTTCAATAGTAAAAGATATATGTAAAAAATATAATATTGATGTAAAAGTAACATCTATGGAAAATGGCTTAAATATTTTTTCTTATAAATTTAATTGCCACAATATTGACATATAAAAAGAATATTATTAGCCCATGAAAATATTTTTACTAGAAGATGATTACTCATTAAATGAATCAATAAAAGAGATGTTAGAAACTGAAAACTTTATAGTTGATAGTTTCTATGAAGGTGATGTAGCATATGAGAATATCATAGGTGATTATGAATTATATATTTTTGATATAAATGTTCCAAATATTGATGGTTTATATCTACTTGAACATATTAAAAATATAAATCCTAACTCTAAAGTTATAATGATTAGTGCAAATATAAATATAGATCAAATCAAAGAAGCCTATTTAAAAGGTTGTGATGACTATATTAAAAAACCTTTTGATATTGAAGAATTATTATTAAAGATAAATAAATATACTCAAAAACCTCATATTATTATTTTAGATGAAAATCTTTATTTTAATAAAAATGATAAAAAACTATTTTTAAATAATATAGAAATAGAACTCACAAAAAATGAAAGAAATCTTCTTATTTTATTAATAAATAATAAAAGTAATAAAGTAAGTCATTCTCAAATAGAAGATTATATATACGATAGAGTTTCAAAAAGCTCTGATGCAATTAGAAGTTTAGTAAAAAGATTAAGAAGAAAAATAACAAAAGATATAATTTTTAATAGTTTAGATGAAGGATATTATATAAAATGACATTTTGCCCCTTTATTGACACATCTATTTTATAGAATATAAATTATTTTATATATAGGAGATGGTATTTTGTTAAAGTCAAAGATTATTTTATTAAGTGGTGTATGTGCACTATTTATTTTTGCAGGTTGTGAAAATATTCAAGGACCTGAAGTTCCTGAAAGTAAATTAACTTCAGGAAAAGTTCAACAACATGTTTCAAAAGGTATGTTTTCAACAGATGTAGTAAAAGCTCTTGGTTCTCCAAATATTATCACAAAAGATAAAATGGGAAAAACTACTTGGGTTTATGACAGAGTTAGTACTTACCATTCAAAAACAAATGGTGGTTTAAATTTTGTAAGAATGAATGCAAATGATTTCGTTATTACAGGTGGAATCGTGGCTGGAACTGCAGCTGCATTATCAAATTCTAATCCAACAAATTTTTTAATCTCTGCAGCAGCAATTGGATTAGCAACATTAATTAATGTTCAAGGTGATTATGAATATAAAACTGAACAAAAAACAATGACTATAATTCTTGATTTTGATGAAAATGATAAATTATCTAATTTCTCATATATGTATTCTTCATTTTAAGAGATGTTAATGTTTAGCAAAAAAAATTTACTTATTTCTTTGGGAGTTCTATTTTTTATTACAGGCTGCAGTAATGTAAAAACATTAGAAATGACCCCAGAAAATAATATAATTAACAAAGAATCATCATTACAAATAAGAGATATTCAAACTAGAACATTTGAAAATACAACAAAAGAAGATTTAATTAATGCTATTGTTGATACTTTATTGGATGATGGATATTTTGTAAATATGATTGATACAAAAGCTGGAGTAATTAGTGCTAAAAATAGCAAGAATAATCCTGAACTAGATATAGTTTCAGTTGTAAAAGAGTTAAAAAACAATTCATTTTTAGTAAGATTTAGTATAAATGCTATTGATAAAAGCCTTGCTTTTAAATCATACATTGTAATTGAAGATGATTTGATTTATAGATATTTATTTGACAGATTAAGAAAATCTCTATTTTTAGATCAAGAGTTTTATCAAACTGAAAATACGCAAGAAGTAAATACACAAATAAATACGAAAATTAAAGTAGATGTACATGAAGTTGTAGCACCAAAAGTTGTAAAACAAGAAAGCGCTGCTAAAAAAGTAGTTAAAAAATGTACTTCTGCTAAATGTACTAATGCACCTTTAGTTTATAGTGTACAATTTTTATGTTCATCAAATAAAGAACAAGCTTTAACAGAGTACAATAACTTGAAGTCTAAAAATCTTGATGTTAGAATTCATCCATTTTATGAATATCAAGTTGTTAGACTTGGTAGATATAAAACTAGAGTTGAAGCTGAAAAAATCATGAATGATTTTAAAAATAATTATCCAGATATAAGTATAGTTGCTTTTAAATCAAATAAATAAACTTTAGGAAAGTATGAACATTATTCTTTATATTTTAATATTTATAATTTTAAATATAAATTCTTTTGCTTCAAATACTTTCTTCTCAATATCTGTTTGCACTACCTCATCAAAAGATAGTGCAAACAACTGCAAAAATGATATTTCAGAATCTACAAAAGAAAATATTTTTATAATTAAAGATGAAAAAGATAATCAATTCAGAACATATGTAGGATCATTTGATAGCTATGCTGATGCAAAAAAGTTTTTAAATACTTCAAGTAGTTTTATTAAAAAACAAAAACCTTTTATAAAAGAACTTAAAAAAGAACCAAATACTGTGATAAAAACACTCCCTCTTATTCCTACACCTGAAATTAAAGATGAATATAAATTACTTGAAGCCTTTTATTTAAAGGGCCTTAGTAAAGATCCTATTGTTGAAAAACCTAAAGAAGATAATATTCCTATAGTTGAAAAATCTAAAAAAGAAAATATTTTTAAAACAATAATGCCTAAAATTGAAGATTTTAATTCATTAATTGTAGAAGTGGATTCAAAGAAAAATATTATGTTTTTAAAAGGTGAAGAAGATAAAAAATTAACAAATATAAAATCCTACAAAGTTTCAACTGCAAGAACAAATATAAAAAAACCTCTTGGAATTGGCGATATTACAGCTATTTCATTAGAACCAATTTGGTATCCAACTCAAAAAACATTAAAAGCTTTTAGACAAAAAGGAATAAATTTACCTTCTGCTGTCCCTTATGGTCATAGATTAAATTATATGGGTGCTGCAAAAATAAATTTAAGTCATAGGGTTAATGGTAATGAAGTTTATAGAATACATGGAACAATAAATGAAGAGACTATTGGAACATATGAATCAAGTGGCTGTATTAGAATGAAAAATAGTGAAGTTGTAGAATTAGCATCTTTGTTAAATAATTTTGCCTCTATTAAAAGTTTTGATAATATAAAAGTGGTTTTAAAATAAAAGAGGGAAAATCCTCCTTTATCTATTTAGATTTTTTTTCTTTTTCTTCTTTAAAGTTTAAATAATATTCTATTTCAGATGGAGTTAAAATTTTAATAGTATTAGTACTTCCTGGCATCCCAACTGGATATCCAACAGTTGCTACATATATACCATTAGTATTTAACAATCCTTTTTCTAAAAGAGCTTTTAACATTTTTTGAAACATTTTTGAAGCTTGTGCTTCTTTTATTGTTCCAATTGGTTCAACTCCCCAAATTCCTGTTAATGAGTTTAATACTTTTTTCTTATGTGTAAAAGCAAAAATTGGTGTTTTTGGTCTATATCTTGACATTTTAAGAGCTGATTTTCCAGAGCTTGTAAGTGCTAAAATACCATTTGCTTTTAAATCATCTGCAAGTTTTGTAACTGTTGCTTGAATTACATCAAACTCGTCTAAATATGGCATTTTATACTGTTTTTCATAGTTATAAATACACTCAGTTTTAGCAATAATATTACTCATAGTATCAACAACATTTATAGGATCTTCTCCAACTGCACTTTCTTCAGAAAGCATTACAACATCAGTTCCATCTAAAACAGCATTTGCAACATCTGAAATCTCTGCTCTAGTTGCTCTTTCATTTTGAGTCAT
>RRZU011243587.1_pt1 | contig 17733 bp, 16 predicted proteins | sample 2165561 | NCBI WGS metagenome assembly RRZU01 (sample SAMN10456909, study PRJNA506462) | wastewater metagenome | isolation source: wastewater sludge | place: USA: Moscow, Idaho | reverse complement strand
GTACGCCAGCGTGCTCAAAGGCGGCAAGGCCAACGAGAAGGATGAGCTGCGCGTGTCGAAGATCACCACCGTCTGCCTCGGCGTGGTGGCCATCGTTCTCGGCATCCTGTTCGAGAAGCAGAACATCGCCTTCATGGTCGGCCTGGCCTTCTCCATCGCGGCCAGCTGCAACTTCCCGGTACTGATCCTCTCCATGTACTGGAAGACGCTGACGACCCGCGGTGCCATGATCGGCGGCTGGCTGGGCCTTATCACCGCCGTGGTGCTGATGGTGCTCGGCCCGACCATCTGGGTACAGATCCTCGGCAACGCCACGCCGATCTACCCGTACGAGTACCCGGCGCTGTTCTCTATCACCGTGGCCTTCATCGGTATCTGGTTCTTCTCGATCACCGACAAGTCCAGTGCCGCGGACGAGGAGCGTGCACGCTTCTACCCGCAGTTCGTGCGCTCGCAGACCGGCCTCGGCGCCAGCGGTGCCTCGGCTCACTGATAGCAATGTCCTCGTGTGACTGGGCAGCCTTCGGGCTGCCCTTTTTTATGGGCGGCTGAAAGGTCGCGCGCCGATTCGGCGGGCAGTGCAGTACCGCCAGCAGATAGCAGTGATGTGGTCGGGCCCTCGGTCATGGCGGGACGGCAGGCTCGCCGTACATCGGTGCCAGGCTGGTCGCGTCAGACTAACTCTGCTTCAGCGGTTGACCAGCGCAAGGGCAGTTGCAGGGTGAACGCGGCGCCACCACCTTCGCGCCTGCTGGCGTTCAGGCTGCCTTGATGCCACTGCGCCAGGGTCCGCGCGATGGCTAGGCCGAGGCCGATGCCGCCGCTGCTGCTGCGCTCTGCATGGCTGCCACGGAAGAAACGCTCGAACAGCCGGGCCAGGTCCTGTTCGGGAATTTCCGCGCCGCTGTTGAGCACCGTGCAGTGCAACAGGCCGTCGGCGCTGTCGAGGTGAATGCCGATGTCCGATCCTGGCGGGCTGTACTTGTCGGCGTTGGAGATCAGGTTGGCGAGAATCTCCGCGCACCAGGTCCGGTCGCATTCGATCCACAGCGGCTGGCTTGTGCCGGGCGCATAGCTCAGGTTGACCCGGCGCTCGGCCAGCAGGTCGCCAAAATTGTCGAGCGTCTGCTGCACCACCTCCAGCCAATCGCAGCGCACGATGTCCAGTTCGATGCCCTTGCCCTGGCCATGCTCGTCCACCCGCAGACCATGCAGCGCGCGGGCGATCAGTTGATTGAGCTGGCGCACCGAGCGGCGGATGCGTTGCGAGCGGGACTGCACGTCCTGTTCGACTGCGCTGCTGTGCGCCTGGCGCATCAGGCGCTGGGCACTGGAGTCGATCACCGCCAGCGGTGTGCGCAGCTGGTGCGACATCACCGAGACGAAGTCGCGGTAGCGTAGGCTCGTCTCCCGCTCCAGCTCCAGCGCATCGAGCAGCTCACGGGTGCGTGCGTGCTGGCGGGCCACTTCGTCGAGCGCCCTGCGGGTACGTGCCTGGCTGCGCAGCAGCAGCCAGCCGAGCACGCCGCCGGAGGCCATCACCGCGCAGATGAAGAAGATCAGCTGGCGCAGCAGGTGCGCGTAGCTATCGCGCCGCTCGCCGGCTTGCTCGCGTTCGGTCTGCATGATCTTGCGGCCGATGTCGTGCAGCATGATTTGCACTTGGGCGAAATCGGGCTGCTGGGTGCGGATCAGCGCCTGGAGCTGTTGCAGTTGCTCCAGTACTCCGGCTCGCTGCATGAAGGCGGCCTGCGTCGGCGACAGCAGTACGCTCAGGCGACCCTTTAGCAGCGCTCGCTGCAGCACCGGATTGCCGCGATGCCCGGCAAGGGCGCCCGGCGCCAGATAGGCCTGTTGCAGCAGGCTGGCCTGGTGGCTGGCCTGGCTGGCGGCCCAGACCATGTTCTCGCCGAGGTCGGCGCTCAGCTCGTCCTGCAGGTCGAGCAGGGCGTTCAGGGTATAGCCGGTCAGGCCGGCGAACAGCAGCACCGAGGCCAGGGCTAGCGACTTGAGCCAGCGTTCACTCGTCATTGCCCACTCTCCGTCAGGTCCGGCAGGCTCCAGCCTACTGCCAGGAGCAGCGCCACCAGGTCGCTCTGGCGGCTCACCGCGGTTTTCTGGAACAGGTTGCGCAGATGGAAGGCCACGGTGGCGGCGGACACACTCAGCTCGTCGGCGACATCCTCGCTGCGCCGGCCCTGGGCCAGCAGTTGCGCGACCCGCGCCTCGGTACGGGTCAGGCCGAAGAGCGTGCGTAGGGTCTCGATCTTGGGCGTCGGGCGGCTCTGGGCACTACAGATGAACAGGGCGAACAGCGGACGTTCGGCGGAATCCAGCTTGAGCAGGCTGATCAGCGCGGTATCGCCGGCCTGGCGCATGTCCAGGGTCTGCACGCGACGGGTGCCGGCGGGGGCTTGCAGCAGTTCGCCGATGTTCTGCTGCAGGCCTTGCACGGCCGCTGGCGTGGCTTCCGGCCAGAGCAGCCGGCCCTGGGCATTGACCCGCCAGAGGCCGCTTTCCTGCATCATGGCCTGGGCCTTGTGGTTGGCGTACAGCAGGCCCAGTGCCTGGTCGCACAGCAGTACCGCGCCCGGCAGCTGGGCCAGCACGCCGCGCGTACGTTCGATCAGTTGCTCCTGGCCGAGGCTGCGCAGGCGGCCCACCTGCGCCAGGCGCGCGCCGAGGGTCGCCAACAGCAGGTCGTAATCGACTGGTTTGACCAGGTAGTCATCGATGCCCTGGCGCTTGGCCTGCAGCAGGTCGTCGCGCTGGCCCAGGGCGGTGAGGAAGATGAACGGTGTGGCGGCCAGGTCGGGACGCTGCTGGCGAATGTGCTGATGCACGAAGTAACCGTCGGGCTCATCGTCGTCGCCGAGCATCACGTCGCACAGCACCAGGCTCGGACTGAAGTCCTGCAGGCAGAGCAGGGCCTGTTCGGCCGAGGCCGCGCCGCGCACTTCATAGCCGGCGGCCTGCAGCTCTTCCTGGAGGTCAGTCAGCAGGCTCAGCTCGTCCTCGATACACAGGATGCGCGCCCGCGTACTCGCGTTGTTCATGGGTTGACGACGATTTCGCGCAGCATCCAGACCCAGCGATGATCGAAGCGCTGGTCCTGCAACTCTTCGAATTGGTCGCGGGGATAGATGACCCGCAGCGGACCCAGCTCCTCCGCCGCCAGCGGCTTGCCGTCGGCGCTATGGGCCAGGAGCACGTCCCAGCGCAGGAAGTCCTCGCTGGTCAGGTCGACGCTGTAGTCATCCCAGGAGGACATGCGGATCTTCACTGCCTTATCCGCCGGCACCCCGAGCAGGGCGAGCACGTCGCGGGCAAGCGGGCCTTCCCAGGTGGTGATTCCTTCGCTCAGCGTGGTGCTGGTCGCCAGGCGGGCCTGGGGCAGGGCGGCGAACTGTTCGCGCTCCAGTTCGATGGTCTTGTCGCCCATGCGCAGGGTCAGCATGGGGGAAAAACCATCCTCCGCCCAGGCCTGAGTAGCCATCAGGCTTAACCAGCTGCACAGCAGAAGAACCAGTGGATGTCGGCCCAGTGCGGCGGCCATAACTTTCGCAAACATCGTGTTTCTCCCTATGCGGTCGGCGGTGGCGACCGTTTTTTATCGTTATTCATGCCCGCTCAGCGGTCAGTGACCGTTCGTCTGGAACGCAGAGTAGCGATTTTCCCTGACTACAGCATCAGGAAAATGTTGACCGATAAATTGCCTAGTGATCGGAGTTGTCCGTAATAGGGCTGTATATGGCTGTTTTGGGCGCTTTGTGAGCTGCTGGGATTAAAAAACCTATCTGGATAGACGGGGAATTGCTGTCGTGAAGTGGGATACCGTTCAAAAAACGACGGGCGGTAAGGAACTTTCCGCAATCAACTCGATGTGGAGCTTGCTTCGCTTCGCTGTGGTCGTTTCAACCAACCATAACGCAGTGTTTCTAGGGGACCTCCAGATGTCTATCAAATCTCGCGCACGTCAGCTTGGCCAGGGCATGACCGAGTACATCATCATCGTGGCGCTGATCGCCATCTCCGCCATCGTGGTCTACAACCTGTTCGGCAGTACCGTGCGTGAGCAGGTCGGCGACATGGCTGCCGAGCTGGGCGGTGGCGAAGCCAAGAAAACCGCAGCGGCCACCGGCGGCGAAGCGCAGAGCGCGGCCGAGCGCAAGTCCAACCTCAGCGACTTCAAGCAGGACGAGCGTAAGTAAGCGCTGCGCGGCCGGAGGCGGCGTAGATGAGGCGCGCGCGACAGCGTGGGCAGGCCATGGTGTTTGGCCTGCTGTTCATGGGGATCGCGCTGATCGCCCTGATCCTGCTGTTCAATCAGGGCATCCTGACGCGCGACCGCGTGCAGCTGGAAAACGCCGCCGACGCCGCCGCCTACTCCCAGGCCAAGTTGTTCGCCCGCCACCAGAACCTGATCGCCTACACCAACCGCGCCATCGTTGCCAACGAGCTGTCGATCGCCCAGGTGGTGGCGCTGATGTCCTGGTCCAAGCGCTATTCCAACATTCCGCGCTGGGTCAACAGCTTCCCGGCCTACCAGGTTCCGATCCTGTTGATCCCGCCCAAGCCGTCGATCGCCGACGTGCTCAACACCGTTACCCTGCCGTACCAGTTCCTCGGCTATGGGGTGAGGGCCGCCGCCACGCCGGTGATGAAGATCTACCCGGACGTGGTGTCCAACTTCAACCTGATCATGGGCTTCTTCCAGAAAGCCTTCGCCATCGCCACCTTCGAGGCGCAGGCGCGGATTCCCAAGGCTATCGTCGAACAGCATCAGTTGCCGGGCAAGGCGGGCGACAAGCTGGAGGTGGCACCTCTGTCCAGCCTGTTGCTGGTGCAGAACTTCATCCTCACTTATTTCGCCGACTACCTGCCGGTCGATGCCCTGCTGGATCAACTGCGCGGTGCCAGAGCCGACCCGGCGGCCGGAGGCGGTGGCACGGGGGGGGCGGGTACAGGCACAGGAGGCGGTACGGGCGGCGCTGCTGGCGCAGCGGAGCCGAGCGACGGTGACCTGCTGGCCGACTTCATCGGCGCGCACACGCCGGGCTCGATGCTGGTCAACCTCACCCCGGAAATGCACAACAAGACCGGTACCAGCAAATCCAAGGACATGACCGTTACCGGCCAGGCCTCGCGTTATTTCGCCGCCACCATCAACGAGCAGCGCAACGACTGGCTGTCTGCGCGCAACTTCGATGCGGCGGTCGGCATCAGTACGCCGGAAATCACCCTGCCGCTGGGCTTCATCACCATCAAGTTCAAGATCGGCTTCCAGGTTGGGGGGTTCAACAACGGCGGTACCGCCTATGTGTACAACCCGCTGAGCGCGTCGAGCGCCGGCAAGGCCATGCCAGTTTTCGGCTGGGCCTCGCTGGATTTCAGCTCGATGGGCTTCAAGCTCGACGTCGACCTGGCGATCGAGCTGTGCCTGCCGGTGGTCGGCTGCGTCACTATCTTCGACGATGGCATACACTTCGGCATCGGCCTGCCGCTGGGGGGAGCCACCAACCAGCTGGTCACCAATGTCGGCGACCAGTACCTGTTCGGCCCGCAGTGGGGCACACCGGCCCAAGGTGCTCTGTCAGGCAAGATGCGCCCCTATGGCGAGGCCATGCACCCGGTACATGCAGTCACCTACGCCTGGGGCATGTTCCCGCTGATGATCTACGGCATGAACACCGCCGAGGACGTCAACACCGGCTACAGCGGCTCGCCGTCGTTCTTCGTGCTGGGCGACGACCACAAGGAAACCGGGCGCAGCAAGGAGTTCACCGTTGCCGTGTCCAAGCCGCTGGGGGCCATCCGCACCAGCGACAACCCGGCCAGCCTCAACCTGCGTCCGGTCGCCGACAGCGGCAACATACTCAACCGCAAGGGCCGCTTCGCCCTGAAGACCGAGGGTGTGGACGACAATCCGCTGGATTTCCTGTGGGGCGACGGCGAGCGGATGATGACCATTTCCTCGGCGGAAACCTACTTCGCCCCACCGCCAGGGCGCGAGGAGTCGCCGAACCAGTACAGCCCGTTCTGGGACGCGCGCCTGCGCGAGCCGAGCCAGGTGGTGCAGTTCATCGCCTCGGGCAAGATCGACCTGACCCAGGTGCTAAACGTCAGCCCCTCTGGCGTGGCCGGTTTCCTGCTGGGGCTGGCGACCGACTTCGTCATCAAGCCGGGTCGTGATCGTCTGCTGGACAAGCTGCCGCCGCTGATCAAGCCGGTCGCCAAGCCGGCCCTGGAGAAGATCACCGACGAGGTGCTGGACAAGGCCGCCGAAGGCATCACTGGGGCGATGGAGTGAACCATGCAGCATGAATGTCGGGGCCAGGCGATGGCCGAGTTCGTGGTGATGACCGCCGGTTGCCTGCTGCTGTTGTTCGTTCTGGTGCCGGTGGTGGCGAAGCTTTCCGACATGTCCTACAAGGCCCAGGAACTGGCGCGCTACACCGCCTGGGAGCGCACCGTCTGGTACAACTCCAGTGGTGCCGCCGAGACCCTGCCGAGCCAGATCGACACCAAGGACGGCTACTTGGCGATCCGTTCGGACGCCGCCATCCGCCAGAGCGCCGAACAGCGCCTGCTGCCCTTCGAGGCGCAGACGCAAAGCTTCGCCGCCACCGATATCGACAAGCCGACCGGGCAGAACAGGCTGTGGCGCTGGACACACAGCGGCCAGTCGATGGTCAGCGCCGGCAGCACGGCGGACCAGGCCAGTCTGGTCGATGCCGCGACACCTTCCACGGCCTACTCCGTGATCGACACCTACAACGAGGTGATGGGCACGGTGAACAAGGTGCTCAAGGTCATCAGTTTCGGCGGCGGCGACGACGACTTCCTGCAAATCGCCCACCCGACCCACAACTTCTACAAGAGCGGCATCGACATCCCGGTGCCGCTGGCACGCGGCCAACTGGGCGGCAAGCCGCTGTTCGGCAACCTGGGCAACCAGCTGGAGGTCAAGGCCAGCTCGGCGGTACTGGCCGATGGCTGGGTGGCGCAGAGCGAGGAGCACTTCAAGGAGAAATCCGACGACTTCGTGCTCGGCACGCTGATTGAGGACAACCCGGTCTGGGGTGTGGTCAAGGGCCTGATCGGCATTTTCGAGCCGTCCTTCAAGGACGTGAACTTCGCACCGATCGACACCGACCCGATGCCCGACAAGGACGTAACCTGCAACACCACTACCGGTTTCTGCTACTTCAAATGAACAGATTTTCCCGACTTCTGCCCGCCGTCCTTCTGCTGACCTGCCTCGGCGCCCAGGCCGATTGCGACTACGACGACTTCCCGCGCATGGACGGCATGCTGGTCAGCTCCATCGGCGGCAACGTGCAGTGGAACCACATGCCGCTGGCCGGTCGCAGCTTCCGCGTGCCCGCCAGTGTGGAGCAGGTGCAGGCGTTCTATGGGCGCGAATGGGCACAGGCGGTGGACTTCACCGAGTTCGATGGCTGGCAGCAGATCCTTCATATCAACGAACGCTGCATGATGATGGTGCAGGTCAGGAGACAGAACGAGCGCTTCAGCTACGGTCGCATGCTGCTGACCAATCCGCCGGAGGGCGGCGCGGGCGAGCAGGAGCTGGGCGCCGGCATGCCGGTGCCGCTCGGCGCCCAGGTGATCAGCGATATGCGCAGCGACGACGACATCCGCGAGGGGCGCATGGTGTTGCTGCTGGGCGAGGACGACATGGACACCACCAGCGCCTGGTATGAGGCCGAGCTGCTGAGCCAGGGCTGGCAGCTGGAGGCACGCAGCAACCAGGCCAACTCCATCGTCCTGGATTTCGCCAAGGGTCGGGAAATCATGACCGTCGGCCTGCTGCGCGCGCAGGGCCGCACGCAGATCCTGGTCAATCGGATGGATCGCTGATGAGCCGCCTGCGCCAGTTGGGCCAATCGATGACCGAGTACATGGTGGTGCTCGGCGTCACCGGCGCCGCATTGCTGGCCGCTACCGGAGACGTGACCACCCTGTTCGACAACGTCAAGCGCAGCTACAGCACCCAGTCCAGCGAAATGAACAAGGTGCAGCACTACGACGGCTACAAGGTGCGCTTCAACGAGAACGACGCCAAGGACGAGGACTACGACGACGGCGACACGCCGCCGCCGGACGATACCGGGGTACCGAAAGGAGACGAGCAGTTGCCTTCCATCGAGTGGGTCTACGACGCCAACGGCGAGCTGCTCGGCCAGATGAAGGGCGATGTGCTGGAGGACGAGCAGGGCAACATCCTCGCCTGGTGCAAACGTACCGAGGCGGGCGACTGCGTGTTCGTCGACGAGAACGGCAACATTATCTACGGCGGCGCGTCGAGCAGCCGCCAGTGGGTGGATGAGCAGGGTAACGAGTTGCCGCTGATGGCGCTGACCTCCGGCGGCAAGGTGTATGGCTTCGCCTACCTGTACAAGAACAAGTTCTACTCCGCCAGCGACCGCAAGCTGCTCGACCCGCAGCCGACCGGCTTCACCGCCGCGCCGATGCGCCGGGTGGTGGAACTCGACGGCAAGGGTGCTCCGCAGACGGCGGGCTACGAGCTGGGCGGCGCGCTCTACTCGATCAAGTCGACTTTGCAGGCTGCGTCCGGCTTCACGAATGTGGTGGGTAGCGAATCGAAGGAGCTGGTGACGGTGAAGTTCGCCAGCGCGCCGACTCCTGAATGGGAAGGCCATAGGCCGTGCCTGGTGATGCCCGGTGGCTGGAACACGAGCGTGGCCAATGGCGTACTGGTCGATCCGAGCCTGATCAACAAATTCAACGACCCCTCCATACGTTTTGGCAGCGACGGCGTGGCTGGATTCGTCAATGCCGCCACTAGCAGTAACTGCGGTGGGGCGAGCAGCGTGACCTACGACGCAGGTACGGGCCTGTGGACACTGATGAAATGATTGCGGCGTAGGGTGGATGGCCGAAGCCATCCACCACGGTGGGCAAGCCTGCGGTATGTCCGCCCTACGCGGTGGTGAAGGGAAGCAGCGCGTTAACAAGAAGAATTCGGCCTCGGTGTTTACCGGGCCAAAGCAGCAATGGGGAGAGACATGTCATCCGTTTCGGGAAAAAAACTACTGATCATCGCCATCGCCTGTGGGGTGCTCGCCGCACTGCTCGGCTGGCTGTACCTGAAGGCCAAGGAGTCGCAATACCGCGCGGCCTACCAGCCGGCCAGCCAGGTGATGGTGTCGGTGATCGTGCCGAAGGTCGATGTCGACAAGTCGCAACCGCTTACGCCAGAGAACGTCGCGGTGATGGACATGCCGCGCGATTACCTGCCGTCGAGCGCGGTGCTGGCCGATGACTGGCCGAAACTGGAAAACCGCATGACCCTCCAGGCCCTGCAACGTGGCCGGCCTATCACCTGGGATGCGGTGGAGCAGGATGGCGTGTCGCGTTTCTCGGAAAATGTCGAGCTGGGCAAGCGGGTCAAGACGGTCAAGGTCAGCAAAATCAACTCCTTCGACGGCATGCTGCGCCCCGGCGATCGCATCGACCTGCTTGGCACCTTCTCCGCCACCAGCATCGGCATGCAGGAGCAGGCCAACTACTCCAGCGAGGTGGTGATCAACGTCTTGCAGGACGTCGAAGTGCTCGCCGCCGGCCGTGAGGACGCCAAGGGCCGCAAGTACGAGACCTACTACGACCGCAGCACGCCGGACGGCTTCAACATGAACTTCTCGACCCTGTCGCTGATGCTCAGCCCGGCGCAGGTGGCCCGTGTGGAACTGGCGGAAAAGGCCGGCGAACTGGTTGCCGTGCTGAGCCACCCGAAAAACAGCAGCTCCGCCGAGCTGGGCCAGGTCACCGTCTCCAGCCTGCTCGATCCGCTGCCGGCGGAAACCGTCGACGTGGTGCTCGATGCCGACGGCAAGGTGCTCGGCCACATTGTCGGTGACAACGTGGTGGACGCCAACGGTCGCATCATCGGTCATATCGTCGATGGTCAGGCCATCGGCCTCGACGGCAAGGTGATGGGGCGGATCGTCCGTGGCCTGGCCGCCGACGACCCGCTGCTGCGCATGCGCGAGCGTGCCACCGTGGTGCGCGATGCTGCCGGCAACGTGATCGGGCGGGTGGTGGACGGCAAGGTGGTGGATGCCAAGGGCAACGTCATCGGCGCCTATAAGGATGGCAAGGCCGTCGGCCTGGACGGCAAGGAACTCGGGCGGGTTGAGAAGAACGCCGCGCTCGACTCCAGCGGCCGGGTGATCGACATGAGCGCCTCGCAGGTACAGGGCGCCAGCGCTGCCGTCAGCGGCAAGCTGGTGGACGGCAAGCTGGTGGATGCCACTGGCAAGGTGATCGGCGAGCCGGGCGAGATCGTCCGCGACGCCAGTGGCAAGGTGCTGGGCCGGGTGGTGAACGGCAAGCTGGTCGATGCCAGCGGCAAGGTCATCGGTACGGTCAAGAACGGTGTGGCGGTCGGCAGCGACGGCCAGGTGCTGGGCAAAGTCGAGCAGGCCGTGCTCGACGCCGACGGCAAGCCGATCGCCGACACCGTGCTGGTGGTGCGCGACGCCAACGGCAACATCATCGGCACCATCGTCGGCAATGACGTGATCGACGCCCAGGGCCGCAAGGTCGGCACGGTCAAGGACGGCAAGGTCTACGACCTGAACGGCAACCTGATTCCCGGGGCGGAGATCGTCCTGCGCAAGGATGCCCAGCAGGTGGTGCGCGACGCCTCCGGCAAGGTGCTCGGCCAGGTGCGTGGCGACACAGTCTACGACGCCTCCGGCAAGGCCATCGGCAAGGTGGTGGACGGCAAGGTGGTGGATGGCAACGGCAACGTGCTGGCGCGTGGCGTCAGCCTGGGTGTGGAGGCGCCGCACGATGTGCCGCAGGCCACTGGGCGCCGTGACGCGATGCGGATGATCCAGTTCATCCCTGGCGGTACTGGCAAGCAGGGCGTGCTGCCGGTGCAGACGCTGCGCATGGAATAACCCACCACCCGACCACCGTAGGAGCGAGCTTTGCTCGCGAATGGCTCCTTATAAAAAGCTTCGCGAGCAAAGCTCGCTCCTACGGTGATGATGTGGCGGGCAGGGCAATCGAATGACGAATAGCAAGATCAATCCGGGGCAGAACAACAAGATGCGATCTTTAGTAGGAATGCTGGCAATCCTGTGCCTGAGCCTCTCGGCTCAGGCCAATGTACTTCCCACCTCGTTGGTGCTGTACGACGGTGACGTGCGGGTGCTCAAGGCGCCGGGCGTCGAGCGCGTGGCGGTGGGCAACGTCGACCTGATCAGCGCCACTCTGCTGAAGAACGAGGAAGTGGTGCTCACCGCCCAGCAGGACGGTGAAACCACCGTGCTGGTGTGGTTCGAGGACGGTACCCGCGAGCAGATGAGCGTGGTGGTCGCCAAGGGCAATGGCTATCGGCAGATGCCGGAGCTGCGCGCCATGCTTTCCGGCATTCCTGGCGCGCGCCTGCGCACCGTGGGGCGCCAGGTGGTGATCGACGGCCGGGTCAGCACCGAGCAACTGGTGCAGATCAAGGAGGCGGTCAAGCCCTACGGCGACAACGTGATCGTGTTGGCCGAGGAGCAGTCCGGCGCCGCCAGCAAGTCCGACGCCGCCGAGGTGCTGAACGAGGTGCAGGCGATGCTTGGCAAGACTCCTGGCATCAGCATCAAGGCCGTGGGCCGGCAGATCGTCATCGACGGCAGCCTCGATCAGGTCGATTTGAACCGTATCGAGCTGGTCAAGAAAAGCTACCCGGACGTGCTGGTGCTGGCCCAGCCGACCTCCGAGTACGACGCGCCGATGGTGTATTTCGACGTGCGCATCACCGAGTTCGCCAAGGACGACGTGGAGGAGCTGGGCGTCAACTGGAGCACCTCGATCAACGGCCCGACCCTGGCTTTCAACGCCGATGGCGGTACCAACAAGCTCTATCGCGGTCAGTTCAACAGTGAGAACGGCACCTTCGACAACCTCAATGCGGTGGTTGGCGACGCCGGCTCCCACGCCTACTGGGGCATCGCCAGCGAGCTGACCTCGCGGATCAACCTGCTGGAGAAGAACGGCTCGGCGCTGACCCTGGCTTCGCCGCGCCTGTCCGCGCGTAGCGGCGGCAAGGCGCAACTGACCGTCGGCGGCGAGGTGCCGGTGGTGACCAGCAGCATCAGCGGCCCTTCGGTGGAGTACAAAGACTTCGGCATCATGCTCAACATCGAGCCCAAGCTCTACGGCAAGGACCAGGTCGCCACCAAGGTGCAGGCCGAGATCAGCCAGCTCGACAAAGCCAACCAGGTCGGCGAGTACCCGGCGTTCAAGACCCGCCGTACCGAGAACGACGTGCAACTGAGGGTGGGCGAGACCCTGGTGCTGTCCGGTCTGGTCACCGAGGACAGCCAGTCGTCCAACGAGGGCCTGGCTTGGCTGAAGGATCTGCCGTTCATCGGTGGGCTGTTCCGTAACAAGAGCTTCAAGGGTAACCGTACCGAACTGGTGATCTTCATCACCCCACGTTTGTTGACTGATGCGCCGGACTCGGTGAACGCCGAGGAGATCAAGCGTCAGGGCAGAATGATCGAGCGCTACCGCAAGAGCGCTGGTGCTGTCGAACTGATTGACTGAGGCCAGCATGTTCGAGATCGAAGTTACCTATCGCGACGGCTCGCCGCTGGAAAAGCTGACCTGCACCAGCGCCTACTGCGAGCTGGGCAAGGCGCGCAGCGGGCTGATCCGCCTGCGTGGCTGGAAGGTCGCGCCGGTGCATGCGCGCATCGAGCACTCGCTGGCCGGGCTGTTCGTCGAGGACGTCAGCCGTGGCTACGAGGTGCGCGTCAACGATGCCCAGGTGTCGCGGCACGGCCCGCTGGCGCCGGAGGACGTGATCGCCATCGGCGGTTACCTGGTGCGCGTGCGTGCCCTGCATACGCAGGTCGGCGACGAGCCGGAAAGCCTTGCGCCGCTTGGCGAGGAGGAGGGTGGCAGCTCGCCGGCACAACAGGAGCCTGACCTGTACCACGCCTATATGGAGTGGGCGCAGTTCATCCAGGGCGAGCTGTTCCGTGCCCTCGACCTACGGCGGATGAACCTCGACAGCATGGACCATGAGCAGGTGCGCATCACCCTGTCCGGTCTGATCGACGAAATCCTCCAGCAGGTCGGTGGCCGCCTGCCGGCGCTGAACACCGAGACGCTGCGCAAGATCGTGCTGGACGAGGCCATCGGCCTCGGCCCGCTGGAAGACCTGATCGCTGACAAAACGGTCAGCGAGATCATGGTCAACGCCCACGACGACATCTACGTCGAACGCTCCGGGCGGTTGGAGAAAACCCCGATCAACTTCAGCTCCAACGCCGCCGTGCTTTCCACCATCGAGCGCATCATCTCGCCACTGGGCCGGCGCATCGACGAAAGCTCACCGATGGTTGATGCGCGCCTCAAGGACGGTTCGCGGGTCAATGCCATCATCCCGCCGCTGGCGCTGCGCGGGCCGTGCCTGACCATCCGCAAATTCTCCGAAAAGAAGCTGACCACTGACGATTTGATGCGCTTTGGCACGATCAACCTGCAGATGGTCGAGTTCCTCCGCACTGCGGTGGAGCAGCGTCTCAATATCGTGGTTTCTGGTGGTACCGGCTCGGGCAAGACCACCTTGCTCAACATCCTCTCCAACTTCATCCCGGTGGAGGAGCGGGTGGTGACGGTGGAGGACGCCGCCGAACTGAAGCTGGTGCAGCCGCATGTGGTGTCGCTGGAAGCGCGCCCGGCGAACATGGAGGGCAAGGGCCAGGTGACCATCCGCGACCTGGTGCGCAACTGCCTGCGTATGCGCCCCGACCGCATCGTGGTCGGTGAGTGCCGCGGCGGTGAGGCGCTGGACATGCTCCAGGCGATGAACACCGGCCACGATGGCTCGCTGACCACCGGCCACGCCAACAGCCCGCGCGACATGCTGCGCCGCCTGGAAGTAATGGTGCTGATGGCCGGCATGGACCTGCCGGTGCAGGCCATCCGCGAGCAGATCGCCTCGGCGGTGCAACTGATCGTGCAGCAGACCCGCTTCGGCGACGGCTCGCGGCGCATCACCAGCATCAGCGAGATCACCGGCATGGAGCAGAGCACCATCCAGCTCAACGAGATCTTCCGCTTCCAGCAGACCGGTTTCGACGAGAACGGTCGGGTCAAGGGCTACTTCCAGGCCACCGGACAGGTGCCGGAGTTCTACGAGGCGTTGGCCAAGCGTGGCATCCCGGTGAACCTGGAGATCTTCCGCGAAGGAGCGGCGCTATGAGCGACCTGCTCCTGCTCGGCTGCATCGCTGCGCTCGGCGCCGCCATCGGCATCGCCGCCGTGCTGCTGGCCGACCGCGTCAGCGATTTCTTCTCCTTCTACCGGCGCCAGTTCTCGCGCAACGCCGAGATCGAGATGGCCGACATGTTCATCTTCGCCAACGGTCGCCAGCTGTTCATCTTCAACCTGATGCTGATGGTACTGGTGCCGCTGTTCCTCCACGCGCTGTTCCAGATCCTGGTGGTGACGGTGGCCGGGGCGGTGGTGGCGCTGTTCGTGCCACGGCTGATCCTCAAGCAGATGAACAAGAAGCGCCTGCTGAAATTCGAGGAACAACTGCCGGATGCCTTCATGCTGCTGTCCGGTAGCCTGCAATCGGGCGCAAGCCTGAACATGGCGCTGGAGAACGTGGTGCAGCAGTCGCCGGCGCCGCTGTCGCAGGAGTTCGGCCTGCTGATCAAGAACATCCGCCTCGGCGTGACCCTGGAGGATGCCTTGCTCAAGCTGGAGAAACGCATCCCGTTGCCGTCCTTCGTCATGGCCAGCTCGGCCATCCGCATCAGTCGCGAGGTCGGCGGCAACCTGGTCGAGACCATCAACGGCATGGCCGCCATGCTGCGGCGCAAGCGCGTAATGGAGGGCAAGATCGACAGCCTGACCGCCCAGGGTCGCGCCCAGGGCACCTTCATGGCGCTGCTGCCGGTGTTCCTCGCCGGCATCCTCAGCGCCATCGAGCCGGAAGCCATGAGCCAGCTCTACACCACCCGTAACGGCCTGATGGTGCTGACGGTGATGGTGGTGATGGAAGTGCTCGGCTTCATGTCCATCAAACGCATCACGCGGATCGACGCATGACCGAACTACTCGCCCTGTTCAGCAGCGCCGGCCTGGGCATCGCCGTCACCTGCACGCTGTTGTTGCTCATCTGGCTGCTGTCGCTGCTGCCGGAGGAAAACCGCGCCTACATGGACCCGGTACCCGGCTGGGTGCGGCCGATCTGGCCGCTGGTGCGCCTGGTCAGCCACTTCGCGTGCAGCAACGTGCCGCCGCAGGTGATGGATCGTCTCGACCTGAAGTTGCAGAAGACCGGCGCGCTCTATGTGCTCACCGCCGAGGATTTCCTCGCCCTGTGCATCACCCTGGCTCTGCTATTCCCGCTGGCTGCCGCGCTGCCGATGGCGACCGGCAAGAGCGGCATCCTCTGGTCGGTGCTGCTGGTGATGCTGGCGATGGGCGCGGCGCTGCCGGTGATGTGGATTAGCGACACGCACAAGCGCCGCGACCGCGACATCATCCGCAACCTGCCGGTGTTCCTCGAATACCTGACCATGTGCGTGGACGCCGGCCTGAACTTCCTCGGCGCCTTGCAACAGGCGGTGGACAAGGGCCCGGACGGGGCGATGAAGAACGAATTCCGCATCGTCCTGCGCGACATCCGCTCCGGCCTGCCACGCTCCGAGGCGCTGCAACGCATGGAGGAGCGGGTCAACCTCAAGGACCTGACCACCTTCGTGCGCTCGGTGATCCAGGCCGAGAAGATGGGCAGCAGCCTGCGCAACACCCTGAAGATCCAGGCCGAGCAGCGCCTCGAAGAACGCTTCCAGCGTGCCGAGAAGACTGCCATGCAGGCGCCGGTGAAGCTGATCATCCCACTGATCATGTTCATCTTCCCGCTGACCTTCGTGATCCTGCTGTTCCCCATCGTGGTCAAGTTCATGGGCCAGTCGTGAACGCCCACATCGTCCATCAGGCCGGCGGGACCACGTCGCTGCGACTGGAGCGCGCGGCCACGCCTTGGGCGCGCCTGCGTGGCCTGCTCGGGCGGCGCGGCCTGGGCGCCGGCGAGGGGTTGTGGATCACCCCATGCAACTCGGTGCACTGTTGCTTCATGCTGTTCGCCATCGACGTGCTGTACCTCGACGCGGAACGACGCATACTGGCGATCCGCCACGAGCTGCGGCCCTGGCGCTTCAGCGCCTGCTGGCACGCGCACAGTGTGATCGAACTGGCCGCCGGCGAATGCCGGCGCCTGCACATACAACCCGGAGACAGTCTTAGATGCGAATCCTCAGCCTCGCCCTCGCCAGCCTGCTGCTGACCGGCTGTGCCGGCCTGCTGCCGAAGTCCAACCTGGTCGCCCAGCAGAACGCAGCCAACCAGGACTACGCCGCCGGTCGCTTCGCCCAGGCCAGCGACCAATACCGCAGCCTTGCCAAGGCCATGCCCAGCGATGCCGGCGTGCGCTACCAGCTCGGCAACAGCCTGGCCCGCCAGGGCGACAGCCAGGGCGCCATCGCCAGCTACCGCGAAGCGCTGCTGCGTGATCCGCAACACGCCCGCGCCTGGCACAACCTGTTGCAGGTGCAACTGCGCGAGGCGCTGCTCACCGCCGCCGAGATGCAGAAGACTCTCAACGCCCAGCAACCCCAGGCCGGCCAGGCGCTGGGCCTGGGCGAGCGCCTGCTCGACGTGATGGAACAACCCGGCCAGGATGCCGGGCGGGCACCTTGAGATGAAACGGCATGCTCAGACCGCGCAGGCGATGACCGAGTTCCTGATCATCATTCCGGTGCTGATTCTGTTGATCTTCGGCGCGATCCAGGCGGCCTTCATCTATTCGGCGAAGAACGGCCTGAACTACGCCACCTTCCAGGCCGCGCGCATCGGTGCAATGAACAACGCGCAATACGCCGACATGCGCCGTGGCCTGCTGCGCGGCATGTATCCGATGTTTTCCCATTACCAGGACGAGGAAACGCGCCTGGAGCGCACCGCCGAGGAAGTCGACAACTACGTGCTGATCACTCGCGTCAGCCCGGACAGCGCTGCGTTCAAGTCCTGGGCTGAGGAGCAGGACGATCCGCTCGGTACCGGCGATGCCGCCGAGGCGATTCCCAACGACAACCTGATGTACCGCCCCATGCAGCAGAAGCCGGTGTCGATCCAGGATGCCAACCTGCTGAAAATCCGCGTGCAGTACTGCATGAAGCTGATCGTACCGATGGTCGACTACCTGCTCAGCTCGACCTCGAAGTTCGTCGACCATGGCCGCGAGCACAAGGCCCCTGCCAGTTTCCGTGAGGTATCGCGCGCGACCAGCGCCAACTACGCGGACGTCTGCCGCAGCCGCGATGGCTTCATCATCGCCTCTGAAGCCACGGTGCGCATGCAGAGCCCGGCGGTGGACGACGAAGAACAGTGTGACAATGGCGGGCGGATGATCTGTCCGTGAGTTCGGATGCACCATGAAAAAGCCCCGCACTTGGCGGGGCTTTTTCATGGTAGTGGTTTCACTCGTCCATCTGCGACTGCAGGTAGTTTTCCAGGCCGACCTTGTCGATCAGGCCGAGCTGGGTTTCCAGCCAGTCGATGTGTTCTTCCTCGGACTCGAGGATGTCTTCCAGCAGCTCGCGGCTGCCGTAGTCACCGACGGTTTCGCAGTAGGCGATGGCGGCTTTCAGGTCGGGCAGGGCGGCT
>RRZU011614024.1_pt1 | contig 17739 bp, 20 predicted proteins | sample 2165561 | NCBI WGS metagenome assembly RRZU01 (sample SAMN10456909, study PRJNA506462) | wastewater metagenome | isolation source: wastewater sludge | place: USA: Moscow, Idaho | reverse complement strand
CAGACCCTCAAGTGTAGTGGCCGCGGCAGCTATCAGCGTACTCGACTGGACGCTTACGGCTTTCCGCGCGGCTACTTGCTACGGGAGAAGTCGGTCAAAGGTTTTCAAACTGGCGACCACGTGGTAGCCACCGTGCCCGCGGGCAAGAAGGCCGGCATACACGTTGGTCGGGTGGCTATCCGTCGGACGGGTAGCTTCAACATCCAAACCGCGACGGGCATGGTGCAGGGTGTCGGCTGGCGCCACTGCCGTCGCATCCAGCGTGGCGATGGTTACGGCTATGGCTGGTTAGCTGCAATTAAACCCTTAACCTCAAAGGAGCATCGCCTTCCTCCCCCGGCTAAAGCCGAGGGGTATCCGGCGACGAAATCAATATGACACCAACTTTTTCGGGCCAGCGGCCCTCCGAGGAGGCTGACGTAAAAGCACTGGGCGACCGCATTGGTTACGGCCGGCTCATGCAGCTCGCGCAGTCCCTGTGGCGGGATACCGCGCGTGGTGGCGAGTTTGCGGTAGGCCCGTGTGTCGCGCTAACACAGCCCTGTGGCTGTGAGGGGGCGTGCGACTGGTGCAATGGCTCCGGGTGGCTGACGCCAAAGGTGAAGGCGCTACGCGATGCTTTGGAGCCTACCGCTGCCACAGTCGATACGCTGAGCTGACGGTGGGCAGTGTTCCGCTCAGGCATAAAAAAGCCCTCAGTGTGATGCACTGAGGGCGAAAGGTGGGCGTAAGCCTACAACTATTAGTTTCCTACGAGCTCCACAAACTGAACCGGTCGGCTGTAGTCAACAACCAGGGCCAGCAGCACCAGGAAGTCCGCACTGTACGCCTGACGGTTAAGCACACAGTCCTGCATGAGCTCAGCCATTTCGACGACCGTGACAACTTCATCGGTGAGCGACTGAGCCTGTTGGATATCCGGAACCACAACCACGTAAGAGAACACGACGCAAACCTCGGGAACGGTTTTCTTGGCGAGCGGAATCAGCGTCCACGGCTCAGCGACCAAACCAGTCTCTTCAGCCAGTTCGCGCGCAGCTGCTTCAGCCGGCGACTCCCCCGCTTCAACATGGCCGCCAGGGAAGTTGAACCGTCCTGCGACGCCCTTGGGGCCTCGGGTCTTCTTGATGATGGCAACTTTGCTGCAGTCTTCGGAAATAGCCAGGGTCAGAACGTAGTGTTGCATATCAATACCTCAAAAGGGACCTAGAGGTAGGTATAGGCACGGCTACACGGTCTTAGACTTTTTCGCAAGGCAGCGCTGTGCGTCGGCTTCTGCTTTTCGATATACGGAAGCCCACTCCCCGCGGAGGACCTGCCACTCTCGTCGCTGCAGCCCCGCTACGTGCTGTCTCGCCTCATCCAAGCCGAGCGACTCGAGAGCGGCCAGCTGCTCTGCTAGCAATGCTTCAAGCCGGCGCTCCACCGCAAGGTGCAGCGCTTTTAGCCCTTGAATTTGATGGCGTAGCGCATGCAAAGGGGCCGGCACGCTGACATGTGCAATTCGGATTACCTCGGCCATAGTTCGAGCTCTCAGCAACTGGGATTGGGCGGAACCAGCTGCCGCCTCGACCCGCCCTATTTGTTGGCGCACCCAAAACATCGTTGTATCCATTGCACATCCACCCGAAGCTGCTAACTAGTTCGATTCTAGCACAGAAGACCGCGCAAATGACTTGCCTAAATTTATAGGCTGCTGTATGATTAATTAAATCAATCACGGAGGCCTTATGGCTGAGACAACTGGCATCAAGTGGACCAATTCGACGTTCAACCCCTGGTGGGGTTGCTCTAAGGTTGGCCCGGGTTGCGACCACTGCTATGCAGAGACCCTGGACACGAGCACAGGTGGTGACCACTGGGGGCCTCGAAAGACGCCGCGGACCATGTCCCGCGGTAACTGGCGACTGCCGCGCCAATGGCAAAAGGAAGCCGCTGCAACGGGCGTCCGTCGCAAGGTCTTCTCTGGCAGCATGTGTGACTGGGCCGATAAGAACGCCCCCGAAGGGCAACGGGACCGGCTGTGGGCCTTGATTCAGCAAACCCCCGACCTGGACTGGCAGCTTCTGACCAAACGTGCCCCCAATATTCGCAAGTATCTCCCGGCTGACTGGGGCGACCAGGGTTACGATAACGTTTGGCTGGGAGTGACTGTTGAGGACCGCAAACACGGGATTCCGCGCATCGACACTTTGCGGAACATCCCGGCTAAAGTCCGGTTCCTGTCCATCGAGCCGCTTCTGGAGTTCCTGGGCCCGCTTGACCTTCGGGGTATCCACTGGGTAATCGTGGGCGGTGAGTCCGGAGAGGGCGCCCGCCCCATGGAGCTGGCCTGGGTTGAAGACCTCCGTCGGCAGTGCCTCGAGCAGGGCGTCGCGTTTTTCTACAAGCAGCGGGGTGGCCACCCCTACAAGGAGGCCTGCGACCTGAACGGCTTGGAAGTTAAAGAGTGGCCGGCGCCCATGCTTAAGGGCATTCCGGTCATTACAGCAGCAGCAGCCTGACCGGAGTGTTTCTCGGTTCGGACCGCTTCAGTTCAAGCCTAAAAGAAAAAGGGGAAGCCTACTTAAGGCTTCCCCTTTTTTGTGCGTTAGCTTAGCGAACCCAGACAGTCCAAGCGTATGACACACTTGCTTGGTAGGTCAACGTTCCGTTCATCGCGAAGCCCGGGGCATTTACGCCATACCCCCCGGCTGCGCTTGCGGTCGGAGCATATGCCCAGGTAAATGTTCCGCCGACTTTATCGAACGTCAAGGTGTTCACCCAGTAAGCGCTGTTTCCGCCATACGTTTTTTCCGGGTCGTGGTCATTGAAAAAGGAACCCGCGGCACGGTTAATCTGGTAGGACGTGCCTACGTTCTTCAGGCCGGCCAACGTTTTGGTCGGAATATCACCAGTCGTGTAAGTGAAGTTCACATAGTCGATAAACGTTGCGACGTTATCCTTACCGAAGGCTACCTGCGTGTGCGCCGGAATCTTGGCTTGCGCTAGGGTGAATGAGCTACCGTTGGTGCCCCCCGCCCAGGTAGTTACAGGAGTAGTTGAATATTGCTGGACAATCTTGGTCCAACCTCCTCCATTGCTCGTCATGTCACAGTAGTAGCTCATAGCCAGGCCGGCACCTGCACCGTCAGCGTCCAGGGTGTAGTTGCCCGACGCGGCACCCGGATGTGCATCCAAGTAAGTCTTGCAGCTTGTGTAAAGGCTAACCTCCATTGAGTAAGTCTGGCTAACCGACTTATCCTTGAAAGCCGCGGTCACAACCACACTTGAGCCCCCCACCGTGCTGGGCGTTCCAGTCAGCACGCCGTTACTGAAGTTCAGCCCAGCAGGAAGACCAGTGGCTGACCATACGACCTGGTTGGCCGCATAGGCAGGGTCGCCCGTTGCGGTCAGCAAGGGCGTGAAGTCATAGCTATAGGCGGTGTCCAGCTTAGCTGCGGGTAGCGTGGCAGGCGCCAGCGTAAGCGCTGCAGTGCTGCCCTGCACCACGACGGGCGCAGCCGGCACTGACGGGGCCGCCACAAGTCCAGGCACAAACTGCCGAAGCTGATAAGTGCCAGCCATCACAGGAGCAGCTGTGATGGCGCCTGCGGCTACCAGGGTTGCGATTGCTGCGCGGCGGAAACGAAGCTTAAAAGGGGGCATAAAGATTCTCCAAAGATTATTTGGATGTATAGACACCTTTGTGCGAAGTTCTAATTTCTTCCGGTCAACCAGGCTGCGTCGTGACTAACTTTCGAGTCGAACAGCGAAAACTCGATGAGGTCCTTGTCTAAGGCAAAGCCGGCATCGAGCAGACGCGACTTGATGTTTGCCACTGATTCTTGAACCGTCTCATAGAGGTCGACATACGACCGGTACGTTAGCATGACCGTCGCGCTACCGTCTTCGTGACGCTTGAACACATTACGACTCAAGTGACACTGGCACTCTGCTGCCAGCGTGCTGAGCTGATATTGCTGCTCAGAGTTGGTCAGCCGTACGGAAAAATGGCATTCAAAGTAACAGCTGGCCGGCATGACCGGGTTAGCGTGACGTCGTGACGGGGCTGCTGGGTGCCAAGGCACCGTTTCAATCTTCCGCCGCACCACCGTAAAGCCCGCGGCAGCAAGGCCTTCAGCAATGCGTTGCAGCTCGGCATAGGCTTCACTATTCCGGCCAAAGAACACCGAACTGGTCATGACGTCCTTGATAACGCCGGCGCTGTGCTGCTGCAGGTCGAGAATAATGGGCTTTACCCCAAGGGCCCGGCAAGCCTGGCGAAAGCTCTCCACGTCTTGGGCAGAGGCGACAGTGACATGGATTTCATACGGAGTCTTGTCCGTAACTCGGGACTCCCGGGACTGCAGCTCAGCCCAGTAATCCGCTTTGCGAACCATATCCTGAGTGATGTCTTCGTGGGTGTAGCCCAAGGTGTAGGCAATCGATAGCGCCACAAGAATGGTGTCTGCCACCTCTTCGAGAATCTTCTCAGGGGTGACGAACCGGTGGGTTGTGCAGAACGCGTTTTCGAAGGGGAGCGCCGCTTTGGCAAGCTCCCCGGTCTCTTCCATGAGCTTCAGAACTTTCTGGCCCAAGGTTTTCTGGTCGAGCAGGGAAAGCTCACGGACGTAGTTCAAGACATCTTCACGCATGGGGCACCTCTTATTCAGAAGCGCTGTATAGCGAACTGCGTTGACTTTCGGCGTGTCCCGCCGACTAAACGGGATGGCCAATCGGAACTTACGGGTAAACCGTCAGCCCAGAAACTCGAATGGTCCTGCTGAGCGCTACGTCAGCATGCTGTTGACGCTACTCCCGCAGTTCGGCCGCTACCTCAACGAATGGGCCAACTCGGCCAAGCGAGCCGGACCTGCCGGGTGGGTAGCCGTCTCTTCTGTTTGATTGAGCAACAGGCGGGCAACCGCTTCCTGGCTGTACTCGCCACGGGCCACCAGCACGCGCTGTGCTTCAGCATCCGCGGCGAACTCAAGGCTTCGCCGCGCCGGCGCCAGCAGCCCCTCCACATCGCTGAGCTCCGACAACGGACGCCTGTACAACGACACCAAGGCCACCTGAGCGTTGTGTGTTTCTTCAGCATGGCCCAATACGCGGTGTGCGTGCTCATGTGCCAGGATAAACCGCAGCTCAGGTTCTCCGAAGGCGGAGGCTTGTGCGCTAACCAAGATGCAGTCTGTTAGCACATCGTACCGGGCCAGCACTTTTGCCCTTCGCTCGACGAGCACACAACCCGGGATACCTAGCTCACGGGCAACCGTGGCCAGGCGGTCCTGCAAGGGAACGGCCGCCAGTTCTTTGGTCGTCTGGGGAACCGTCAGCGCGACACCTGCACATGTCAGCAGCGCAAGCCCTGCGGCAGCCCACTTAATTTGATTTAGCGTTATCACAGGCAATCCTTTGTTGTGTTCATTATACGTCGCAACGCTACTTCTGGCAAGTTTTAGCTTGAGGATTAGCAGCTTTCCTGGTATAGTTGTCAGGTGAGAAAACGTTGGCGCGCCATGCGCGGACGGCAACTATCGGAGAACAAAATGGGTGGGAATGCCTTGTCGTATACGTCGGTTCGCCTGACAAAAAACAACTATGACCGCGTTGCGGCGGACTGCCTGGCCAAGCTGAAAGTGCTTTACCCGGAAGGTCGCGCTCTGGCTATCGAAGCCTACCAGGACAAGGCAGACTTCGGCGACCTGGACCTCCTCATTTCTGCCGAGGGTTACGACCCGCTCAAGGCGGCAGAGGCCCTGGGGGCTCTGGAGGTGGTGCGCAACGGTCCGGTGACGTCCATCGGTGTGCGCGCTTGTCCGGAAGTGCAGGAGCTGGAAGGCAACGTGTTCCAGGTAGACCTGATTTCTATCGACGCGCCGTCTTTCGACTTCAGCGCCGGCTATTTTTCTTTCAACGACCTCGGGAACCTCGTCGGGCGCACCGCACACTCGGCCGGCCTGTCCCATAAGCACAACGGTCTTTGGTTTTTCGTTCGGGACGGCGACTACAAATTCAGGGAAATCCTACTGACGCGGGACTACCTCGAAGCGCTCTCTTTCCTGGGCTATGCCCCCGAGCGTTACAAGCAAGGCTTCAAGACGTTGGAAGACATCTTCTGGTATGTCTCCACGTCAAAGTTCTTCAACCGGGACATCTTCCTCCTGGAAAACCGCAACGCAAAGTCGCGCATTCGCGACCGGAAACGTCGGACCTACATGGAATACCTGAAGTTTTGCGAAGAGCACCCCGAGCTGCCTGCGTTTCAGTATCCGCAAGACAAGTTGGCCTGGCTGCCCCGTATTGCCGAGCATTTTCCTCACTTCCAAGGCGAATACGACCAGGCCCTGGCTGACCTCGCTGAGCTGCGTGAAGTCAAGGCCAAGTTCAACGGCGCCTGGGTTGCTGAGCTGACCGGATTGCAAGGCAAAGAACTTGGCGAGCTGATGCGGCACTTCAAGGAAAGTTTTGACTCAGCCGAGGCTCAGCGTGCTTTTGTGCTGGTCAGCACTCCGGCCGAGCTGAAAGCTCGCGTGTTGGCGGCTCAGGCGGAGTTGGCCAATGGCTAAGCCTGCGGACCTGGTCCTGCCCTTGAAGCGGGAGTATTTCGAGCAAATCAAGGCGGGTACCAAGAAAGAAGAATTCCGGCTGCGCAACGCCTTCTGGCAAAAGCGCCTGGTTGGGAAGACCTTTGACCGGGTCATCCTTACGCTGGGCTACCCCAAGAGCGATGACCACGCCCGTCGGCTGGTGCTGCCGTGGAAGGGATACCGGGAATGCTCTATTCAGCATCCGCTGTTTGGTGCTGACCCCGTTTTTGTGTTTGCTATCGACGTCAGCGGCGCGCCGCTGGCCTCGGCTTAACCCAGGGAGCCCTTTCATGGGATGCTGGAACGAAACCTGTGTGCTGACGCGCCTGCCTATCCCTGCGGGCTCGCCGGTCGTTGCCCTGAACACGGTCTATGGCCCGCGCTACAAATCAACGGAAGGCGCCGCCCTAAAGACGGACTTGCTGTTTGGGTTGCCTTTTGAGGGCACCTATGACGATTACGGTGGTGTCGAGAACTTGACCAATCCGGAGCTTCACGCGCTGCACGAAGCTGCCTTCCTGAACTCCGGCTTTTTCCGCAAGGTAGAGCTGACCCTGGAGTACGGGGCCAAGGAATCCTGGCTGCTCGCCGCGCACCCTGATACGCTGTGGTCGCTCACCGACTGCATCAAGCCAACCTATTACAGTGAGCTCTGCATTCGGCCGTCGGACGTCAGCTCCTACGATGAAGCTGCTCGGGAAAAGACCACTCAGGCGTTCAAGCGGGCAGAAGCGGCCCTGGAACAGCTGGGCCTGCGTCTCAGGGATGCGACCTTCAGCGCTTCGCAAGCAGAAGCCCTGGACCAGCTCTTCTCTATTTTTGAGGATGTGTTCGGCAAAGACCGGGCATGGGCCGCCTACAGCGCTATCCAAAAGGAAGGCCTGTTCGCCAGCCGCGGCAATCTGCTTATGCACCAAAGTGCCTACCAGGCATTGGTGACGGAGTTCGGCAACCGAATGGTGGGCTACTACCAGGAAAAAACCAGGACCAAGCTCCGGGACTTCATCGCCAAGCAGTTGGATAGCTGGCTGGAAGGATTCCCTGCCGAATATCAGAAGTTTGAGCGCTTGTTCGGCGAGCAACACGCGGGGTTGTCCGCATTCGAGCAACGAAAGCGAATCCTGCGCTATGCTGCCCCCGCTCGGGACTACAGCCAACTGAAGCCATTGACTACGTTGTGGATGGCTCCGGAGCTGCCGTTGGTCGGCCACTTCTGGGGCGGTGCTATGCCAGAAGAAATCGTCGCGGTGACTCCGCGTGACGTGCTCATCGACTATTTCGTGTTTCAGTGGGCGCGCTTCTACCTTCGGCTGGACTTTACGAAGCCGGATAGTGGCTCCCAGAACCAGGAAGTCGTGCTACCCGCGACCATCTTTAAAGCAACGCTCAAGGCCTTGCGGGCCGACGGCCGCTATCAGAAGGACTTTTACGGCACGTTGCATCGCTAAACCACTCATACGCTGAGTCTTTAGGCTCAGCGTAAACGGATAAAGCCCAGGCAGAGCTCCTTCGGGGAGTTCTGCCTGGGCTTTTCTATGGCAGGCGCGTGTTAGCGCTTGGTGTACACGTTGGTCACCGAATACACCCCATTGTTCAGGTCGAGCTCATACAGCTTGTTGCCGGCGAGGTACATCGCACCCGCTTGCTCGCTGGACTGAGGCTTGGTCAGGTCGTAGCACCAGGTGCCCTTGGCAGAGGTTGCACAGTTACCCTTCACGCCCGGCCCGGAAAGCTGCACGCGGACATCCTGGACCGAGAGCATCACCTTGTCGAGCGCAAGGCTGGCAGGGAGGCCGGCGCCGCCCTGGACGGTGGAAATACCGCTCGAGAGGAAGGCCACGTTTGCAGGGGCGTCCCAGCCGAACATCACAACCATGGGACCGGTGCAGTCCTGGTTCTCGTAGGTCATCTCGCGGACGTCTGCACTCAGGTCGTTGTCCTGGGTAGCCGAGAATTCAATCTTGTATTCGGTGTAATCCTTGCAAAAGGAGTAAGCCCCAACATACTTACCCAGGGGACCAGTCGGCGGGTAGGTGACGCTATCTTGCTCCGAGCCACCACCGCCTCCGCCGCCACAAGCCGCCAAGGCGAGAGCCATACCGGCGACAAAAAGAGAGCGCGAGCCAATCATTTTCATTTCATTCACCACTGGAAAGTAAGTTCATCGCCCCTCAACCACGAGGGAGCATCCGGAGCCAAGGGCTCGCCAGGCAACGGGAGAGCTTATCGAGCCAATGCTCTTACGACCATCTCACCGTGCCCCGCTCAGAGCAGCTAATCCTTGCTCGAGTCATTAGTTTAATTATACATCTCTTGAGATACGCTGTCAACTCTTCCTGTGGCTCAACTTAGCCAAAATAATTCAACGAGTGACACGCAGGTTAGGCGCGCGTCGCTATACCTCCTTTAAATCTTGGACACTCATCATGTATATCTTCTGGTGCAAGCTGGCCGATGGTCGCGAAAACTCCATTTCCACGAGCAACCTGTACGAGGCTCCCCGCCGCGCCCGCAAGCTCGGTGCTGTTGCCCTTTTCGGCAAGAACTTGAGCACTGGTAATGTTTTCGAACTCCCGCTGTAATCTTCTTTTTTAAGCCTGGCTCTGCCCAGGCTTTTTCTTTGTCCGCTGTAGTGCCTATACCTAGCTGGACAACCTTAAAGAGACTTCATCATGGACCTCGGAGACGCACTTAAGCTGGCGCTGGCCGCCGGCGTGCCCGCCACTCTGGCAGCCAACATTCTGACCACTTCCAATACCGTCCGGCTTCGCCGGTACTTCAACGAGGTTGGCCAGCGGTTCCTGACCAGCCATAAACGGGTGCTTACCAAGCAAACCGGACCTGCGCTCAAAGAGCGCAATCGCCTCAAAGCCCTGCTGACCCTTATCCGGGCTCGCCGTGCTCAAATGGGCGTCCGGAAATCTTCGGTCGCCCAGGAACTTCGTCTGCTGGATAAGCGTACGACGCCTATCCTTCTTGTCAGTAAATCAGCGCAACCGGCTCGCCTGGCTGCCTAAGTTTAGCGGGGGCTTCTGCCCTCGCTTTTTTTGGCTAGGCCAGCCCCACGTGGCTATACCTAACAGGTCAATGGCCTTGAATACCGTAGCGGCTCGTTGAGCCCCGGACTGTTCAAAGGAAATCAAATGAACAAAGCTGTCCACCAAAACGGTCTCTGGTTCCACCCCGAGACGCCCGCCGCAGTTCGTAACGTCCTCGTTGAGGCCTATCATGAGCATGCCACCCTTCGTGTCTGGTATGGCGACGTCCAGACGGGCGTTGCTTGGTCCGAAGAAAATGATGTGATGGGCCGGCTTAGCCGCACCTGCGGCCAAATCAAGGTGCCTTTGTTGGTTGCACCCGGCGAAGATGGTGCCCCGGCCATGCTGGAGCACTGTATCGTCCGTATCGACCGGGTTACCCGAAATCGTGATGGTGCCAGGAAGAAGGGCAAGACGCTGTATGCCCATCCGAACTTCTCCACCGGTCACTGGGAACCCGGCGCCGCAGTCACCGAAGGCTACCAGGAAGCTGCGTACCACAATGGCGAGCTGACGGCCCAGTTCAAGAAAGCCGGCAGTGCCAAGGCCTACTGTGACTTCATGCAGGGCTTTGCCTACGCCACGTCCTTCCACTAAACCTTACATCCAGGGCCTAGATTCCTCTAGCCCTGGAATTTTTTGTGCTCCAAACGCAAAAAGGGAGACCCGCCTAAGCGAATCCCCCCCTGTGTTTGGTGCCCCAGAGTGGAATCGAACCACCGACCTCTCCCTTACCAAGGGAGTGCTCTACCGCTGAGCTACTAGGGCGCTTGTGCAAGCACAATAACTTTTGGCAGAGAGTGAGGGATTCGAACCCTCGTGGGGTTATTCGCCCCAACACGCTTTCCAGGCGTGCGACTTAAGCCACTCATCCAACTCTCTATAACTCTGGTGGGTCCTGACGGTCTCGAACCGCCGACATTCTGCGTGTAGGGCAGACGCTCTACCAACTGAGCTAAGAACCCCAATTACTGCAACAGCTAATCCCACTGTTTTTGGAAGTAGGCCGGTGTGGACACTTCAGTTGCGAAGACCTACCCGCCACTCCGCTTACCGTCACCGCCAATCAAGCGCCAGTCTGTTACCTGGCGAACACAAGCTTGAACTCTTTCGTGCTTCGCAAGCACGCTATATTCACTGGTCGGCCGGCCGCCCCTTCCGCTAGGCTCTGCTCCCGCCTACTTCCAAAAACAGCATCAATCTATGGTGGAGGATAGCGGGTTCGAACCGCTGACCTCTACAATGCCATTGTAGCGCTCTCCCAACTGAGCTAATCCCCCCCACAACCAGAAGCGACTTTACCCATTCGTCTACCCGACCAAAAGCCGGGGGCGGGCTCGAACCGCCAATGCCACGCACTGCAGCATTTTTGCTTCTGATATTCCTTGGAAGCGGGGGCAGGACTTGAACCTGCGACCTCTTGGTTATGAGCCAAGCGAGCTACCAACTGCTCCACCCCGCAACTGAACTACTTCAAACTATTGGCTCCCTGAGCTGGGCTCGAACCAGCGACCCTCTGATTAACAGTCAGATGCTCTACCAACTGAGCTATCAGGGAACAACGCCTGCCGATAAAATCGTCAGGTAAAAACTTGGTGGAGACGGACGGCTTCGAACCGACGACCCTCTGCTTGCAAAGCAGGCGCTCTCCCAAACTGAGCTACGCCCCCAAGGCTCGTTTATAGCCCGAGTCAGGCGTCCAACAAAAAGCGTTTAAGCTAATCGCCAGTCCCAGTTACCGCTGGTCCGGACCAACCTCACCACCCATCAAGGTTCTTCTTGCGACTGACAATTAATCAATCACAGGAGCTATTGTATAGCAACCATTTTTATTTTTCAACAGGTTTTTCTGTCTTTTTTTGCTTTTATTTAAAAAAATTTTGCCGTATAATTAACTCATTCTGTAGTGGCACCCCGTGCCTGAGTCGAACAGGCGCTTAGAAGGTAGAAGCTTCCAGCCGGAATCCCTCCAACGAGGCTCACACATAGAGAACGTTCATGCAAATTTTTCAAGTAGGCGGCTCTGTCCGCGACAATCTGCTCGGCATCGACAGCCAGGACCGCGATTGGGTCGTGGTAGGCGCCACCCCCGCCCAGATGGAAGCACGCGGCTTTCGCCAGGTCGGCGCGGACTTTCCCGTATTTCTTCACCCGGACACCCAGGACGAATATGCCCTGGCTCGTCAGGAACGGAAAGCCGGCAACGGCTACCATGGCTTCGAGGTGACCACGAACAACGTCACCCTCGAAGAAGATTTGTCCCGTCGCGACCTTACCATCAACGCGATGGCTCGCTCGCTTGACGGTAAGCTGGTCGACCCGTTTGACGGTCAAGCTGACCTGGCTGCTAAGGTGCTCCGCCACGTAGGCCCTGCCTTCAGCGAAGACCCGCTGCGTATCCTCCGCGTATTTCGCTTTCAGGCACGGTTTGGCCCGGGCTGGACCATCCACCCGACAACGGCTGAGCTCATGACCGAGATGATTGCGCGCGGTGAGGCAGACCACCTGGTGCCGGAACGCATCTGGAAAGAAGTGGCTCGCGCGCTGATGGAGCCGCATCCCGAACTGTTTGTCTCGGCCCTGGCCCGCTTTGGCTTGCTGCACCATCCGCCTTTCAAGTCGTATAGCACCACGCAGGCGCCCTTGGCTTCTATCGCTCGAGCTGCCGCCCAGGGGGCTACTCTTCCAGCTCGGTTCGCCTTAGCCTTTGGCACCAAGGCACACGCCACCCCGCAGCCCGGCATTCCGCTGGATGTTCTGCGAGTGAGCGCGTTGTTCGCTGAGTTCCAGTCCATCCGCAGGGAGCTGCTGGACCCTCAAGGTAATCCCGCGGTCGTGATGAAGCTGCTGCAGCGGACGGGCTGGTTTAAGGACTTGCCCGTGCTTGACGAGCTGATGGCCGCTTGGTGCGCCGATGGAATGGACATCGCCCCGCTGAAAGCGGCTGCGCAGCGCGCACGAGCGGTCGATACGGCCGCAATCAGTGCGTCAATGCCGCCAGGCCCCGCAGTGGGCGAAGCTATCAACGCCGCCCGACACGCCGCTATTCTTGGGGCCTAGGATTGGACAGCCCAACGTAAAGCGGCAACCGGTTTGCGGTTGCCGCTTTAGCTTATTGGCTTTGGAACGGTGCAGCCGGGGGAATGAAGTTTTCCTTGTACCGAGCAAAGCCATTGGTTATTCGGACTTCATCTATAAAGCCATTAGCAAAGAACCTTGGCCCGCCGGCCTGCTGGAAGTTCAGTGCCATGAGCTGCGTTCCTGGGCTCAACGTCCCCACGACGCTATTCTTAGCGGCAACCATCACCCCGTCCACGAATAGGTACAGGGAAGCGCCATAGCGAACAGCCGCAAGATGGTGCCAAGCGTTCGTAGTAACCCGGACCGATGACTGAATCAGGGCTCCGCCCAAGTAGTAATACTGCAGGGTGCCATTGTCAATGTAAAACTGCCGACCGAGCCCATTGTAGGCATAGGTGTCCAAGTATGCGGCTACGCCACCGGTGTAGTACACAAAAAACTCTTCGGTAAAGTCTCCAGAGTAGGAGAGGCCCGCGGCACTCATCGTTACTTGGTTTCCAGAGGAAAGCGCCAGACTGGTTGGGGAGCCTACCGCGGCAGTGCTAGTGGAGATGACAGCTCCACTGTTGGCAACCGCGTTGCCTTTCTCATCGACGATAGTAGAACTGCCGTTCAAGCCATTCATGTGGAGCAGCAGGCGGACCTGATTCCACTGGGCTTCTGCCACAGGTTGGGCCCCAGCCCCGGCAACGGCTCCTCCTCCTTGATTAGGGGACGGCGTCGTAGGCGGCGTAAAGTTACCGGTGTAGCGAGCAGTCCCGTTGGTAATCCGAACTTCATCAATGTAGCCGTTCGCGTAATACGATGGGCCGCTGTATTGCTGATAGTTCAACGCCATCTGAGGCTGGGCTGGGCTCAGCGTGCCAACTACATTATCGATGGAGGCTACCACCACGCCATCAAGGAAGAGCCGCAAGAATGTGCCGCTACGAGTAACCGCTAAGTGGTGCCAGGCATTAGGTGTTACTTGAAGCCCTGATACAAGGTTTGAGCTACCCGAGTAGTAGTAGGCTAGGCTGCCGTTGCTGATGTAGAACTGGCGTCCGCTGGCCGGTGTGTAGGTGTCAAGGTAAGCCGCAGTGCCACCTGTGTAATAGACGAACAGCTCTTCAGTAAAGTCTCCTGCGTAGGCCAGGCCGGCCGAGCTCACCGTAATCTGCTTCCCGCTGCTTACTGCAAGGCTGGCCCCGCCTACGGCAAAGCTAGCGGTTGAAAGTGCTGCCCCACTATTGGCTACAGGCCGCCCCTTCTCTTCAACTAGCGCAGTGCTTCCATTGGAACCGTCCAGGTGCATCAAGAGGCTCACCTGGTCCCAGAGCGCGTCAGAGGGGCCTACCGGCGCTGCCGCAACGCTTCCGGCAGCCTTAAGCCCAGGGGTGTAGAGCCGATAGGAGTAGGTTCCCGCCATGGCGCCGGACGTGAAAAAGCCTGCCAGTATGAACGCGGCAAGCTGTGTGGTGCTACGGGGAAGCGCTTGAGCGAGCTTTCGCGCGGCTCGCCCGCAAAAGCGAGAAATAAGGGATGCCATCGGCTGTAGTCCTACGGCTGGCCAAACCGAAAAGTAAGTTAGCAAGCGGCCAGCTACATATAGCAACTAACTCGGGCTTAGCCACTTTCGGCTTCGCGCTCAGCGCTCAGGCAACTCAGAACCCGCAACAGCGAGATTCGGCGGGTTGGTCGCCAATGCGTGGCCATCTGTGAGGCCTTGTTCGTAAGCTACTCGGCACACATGCATCAAAGCGCCGTCCATGCTGTGGCGTTGGCCGGTATTATCGACCAGGTAGCGTGAAAACTCGTCGCGAAGTTTGTTGAGGTCAAGCATGGTTGTCATCTCCGTTTGTGCTTAGTCTAGCGACAGCGGAGAGACATCCTAAGTGCGTTCTTGCTTCAGAATCGAGTGATGTCTCGGATAGCGGCGTAAAGAGCGTCCTGATAGGCCCACTCAGCTTTTTGAGCTGAGTTGTACTCCTCGGACTGCTCTTCCAGGTCTTCCTGGTAGTTATCGTTGAGCCAGTCTTGCTCAGGCGCAGCCGCTTTGAGGGCGGCTATCTGCTGCTGAACTGTTTTGGGTGCGGCTACGGCCAGGAGGATGTCCTCGAAAGAACGGCCATCTTTGGTGCGCAGACCTCGCGAGCCGCCCGAATCGATGTCGGTGTCGCGGAAGGGTGCGCACAACGCGTTGATGACTTCAGGGGTAAGCACACCGAGGTCGTAGAGCGCGATAGTTTGCGCTTCCAGAACGGTATAACCTTGATTCCAGCCCATCGCGAAGCCTTTCTGTAGGATTTGAGCCTTGAGAACCGGAGTAACGGTTTAGCTTATTTGGTCTGAGATACAAACTCGGCTGGCCACTTATCAGCTCGCGAGGCTGACCGCCTTACCCGACGACGACACGAAACGGGGTCCCTTCAGGGTCAGCCTGCTGGCTCGAGCAGGATTTTTCCGTTTTTGTGCCGGCTTTCGCACAAGTGGCCATGCGAGTTTGTGCTCCCCCTTACGGCGGGGAGCAGACCTTTTGCCAACTTTCTGGCGTCATCCTGGCGACTCGCCCCAGGAAAGCATACATGCAGATGTCCCAACGAATTTTCTTCTGAGTCACCAACACAAAGACGAACACAGCACGCTGCGCTCGTGTTTGCATTACTGCAAACTTAGGCTAATGGTGCCTCCGGTCGGAATCGAACCGACAACTGTCGCTTACAAGGCGACTGCATGACCTTCATGCTACAGAGGCTCTTCCATCCCCGGGTGAAGGTTATTGGTCTCGAACCAATGGCCTACGGCCTGCCCGGCCGCCGCTCTACCCCTGAGCTAAACCCTCACGTTGTTCTGATGCTGTCAGGTGAGCGTGGCCGGATTCTTAACCGGCAGCCGTCTCATGGTCCTGAGTTCGTTCGGATTCCTGTCTAGCCGGGCAACGCTTTCCCGGACTTCGTCTCCCCACGGCGTTACTCATGGTTCGCTACTGCCCTATTCGCCGAACTATTTCCATGAGCGTTCATTCTTCAGCCCAGCAGCAGCTCTTCGAGCTGCCAACCGTCTTTATTGAATTACGCGCTCACCTGACAACACCTAATTACTGGCAGTGGGTGAGAGATTCGAACTCTCGTCCCTGTTTTTAGCAGAGAAACGCCTTAGCAGGGCGCCGATTTAAGCCACTCATCCAACCCACTATTTAATCTATGGTCGGGGCGGAGGGATTCGAACCCCCGACCCTCTGCTCCCAAAGCAGATGCGCTACCAGACTGCGCTACGCCCCGACTTGAACTTGGCATCGCTGCCAATCACTACAAAATCATTATACATCGCTTAACGTTACTACGCAACTACTTTCTTACGAATTACGCTTAAGCGATTTGCCTGACAGCACCTCCATCAACGAGACAGGTTTTCTATCCAAGCAAAACTGGCGGAAGACGGGTGCACTCGAAGCCCATTCGATTTCTCGAACCATCCGCTTTCAAGGCGGTGCCGGGCGCCTGCCCGGTTCATCTTCCAGAATTCAATACAACAATCAAAAGGGGCTGAGCTGTGCTTCTACGCCAAACCAGGATAAGGCCTTACCTTTTCAGGGGTGCCGTTTCACTTTCCAAGTTCCCTCCTGCCCAACTTACCTTCTCAGGGAGCTACCCTGGTCGATGCGACTTCTATCGTTTGCGAGACGCTTTGGCCGCGGAAAAGGTGTTCGCTGTCGTATATCGGGAAACGACAGTTACGAATGTCAGTGCAGGCTCTTGCTGGACTCATTATCGGCAACGACCGGTTGGTCGCTGTAAAGCCTTGGGCCCCCAGGGCCTGTACTTTATGGCTGCTTCTAAGCCTACCGTGCGCAGCCTCTTTTGATTATTGCACTCAAAAAGTTAGGGATTGCCGACCGCAATCTCCATCCAGCAGGGACCCCACCGGCCGGGTCTCGAACCCGGGCAACCCCTAACTTTTTGCCCTCTATCGAAGGTGCAGCCGACAGGCCAGCAATCCGGATGCCCGCGCTTTACCACCGTAGAGGTTCGACCCTCCCGTGTTGGCGCATGCGACTTATGGCTTGCCGACCTGTCTTTTGCTCTACTGAGCCAGTATACCGGAGTACCGGGTTAGCTCTTATTTTTGGCGGCCCAGTGTTCTTCGGCAATAGCTACCGCCAGAATCGGATAGTAGGCCAGGCTCACATTGGACAGCTCTCGGATGCCGGTGATTTCCGGACCAAACCAGGTCGGGATATCCAGCGGCACATCGTAGGCGGGCAACTCAATTTCTACGATGCACAGCTTGCCAAGGTGCTCGCCTTCGAAGAGGTCAACCTCGTAGGCCAGCGTTTCCGAGAGCGGGTAGGTGTATCGCACCTTCTCGAGGCCAGCAAGCTTCAACGACATCAGCTCTTCAGCTTTACCCAGGGGGATGTCGAACTCAACTTCGGCCATTCCATCGGCGCTGGGCATCTTGACGGTCTGCACCCCACGGTGAGGAGACGTAGCGCCTGCCTCCCGGAGCAGTCGAACACGAACAACGGGCAGCAGCTTGAAGGGGCTGAGGTAGCCTTGCGTGATGTGCTCAGCCGGAGCGGCCAACACCTCGGCAGGGATATCTTCTCGGCGCACCAGCCAGCGGCGTTCTCGTTCAATGTTCATATTAATTTTGTCGCCGGATACCCCTCGGCTTTAGCCGGGGGAGGCAGGCGATGCTCCTTTGAAGTTAAGGGTTGAATTTCAGCTACCCGTCCTATGCCGAGGCGTCCGGCGGGTGTTGCGGTTCTGGCGCTTCGCAGCGTTATTGCCCTTACGGGCCTGGTGACGCACCCTCACGGGTGTCTCCCTTCGGCAATGTTGTGTCGCAGCTTCTGGGCTTGCGCCCATCGCAGCAGACCGTTTCGAGGCACCCAAGCCGGGTCTGCATCTGCCGCTTTCAGAGCCCAGCGCTAAGGAAGCACGCCGGGGTGAGTCTTGTACTTCGACACAACGTAGTTCGCTCACGCGAACTTAGCCTGGTAAGGCAAGGCATTCAGCAGAAAACCGAATGCCCATCCCCTTCAGGGGATTGGGTTCCTTACT
>RRZU010058854.1_pt1 | contig 17741 bp, 11 predicted proteins | sample 2165561 | NCBI WGS metagenome assembly RRZU01 (sample SAMN10456909, study PRJNA506462) | wastewater metagenome | isolation source: wastewater sludge | place: USA: Moscow, Idaho | reverse complement strand
CTCGTCTGCCTAGGTGGCGGTTTCCCTCAACTTTAGCTTGTTCTCCGTTGTGTCGGAGGTTCGTTGTAGGGTCGAGGGCGCGCCTGAACGCTCGCTGACGACCTCGGGCAGATCAGTTGAGGACAAGGTGGGCGAGGACGTCTGAGGTTCAACGCATACGCCGACGTCAGTACCTGCGGCCTATCCTTGAGGTATGACAGAAATTCTGGTTGGCCAGCCCCTGCTCACGCTGTTCCTGGTGGTGGCGCTCGGGGCGGCAGTCGGAGCCATCCGCATCGGACCCATTCGCCTGGGAGCGGCGGGCGCTCTGTTTGTTGCGCTGATAGTTTCTGCGGCGAACCCGGAGCTGTCTGAGGGGTTCGGCCTCGTCCAACAGGTCGGCCTAGCACTGTTTGTCTACACCGTGGGGATCGCGTCGGGGGCGACGGTGGGGAAGGCGCTGCGGTCGAACGTGCCGCTGATGGTCGGCGCCGTTGTCGCTAGTGTCCTGGGTGCGGTTGTTGCTGGAGTGGTTGGCGGTGCGTTGGGGCTGCCGAGCGGCCTCAGCACGGGCCTGTTCACGGGTGCGCTCACTGCTGCTCCAGCGTTGGATGCGGCAACGCGCATGGTTGGGGGGACGGACCCGGCGGTGGGGTACTCGACGGGGTATCCGGTTGGGGTCCTGGTGGGGATCGTCGTCGTGACACTGATTGCGGGGCTGTCATGGGCTGGGAAGAAGGACACTCCGCCGCTGGCCGGCCGTGGTTTGCACGCATTGACGGTGCGGGTCACAGAGACGATCCAGCCCAAGGACATTCCCGAGTGGGCCGACCAGACCGTGCGGTTCTCCTACGTCAAGCGTGAGGGGAAGACGCGGGTCCTAGTCCCCGGTGAAGAGTTGCGCGAGGGCGACGAAGTGGTCGTTGTCGGCGAGCCCGGTGGTCCCGAACACGTCCTCGAAGAAATCGGTGTTCCGGTCCCGGGGCACCTGGCGGATGATCGTTCCGAAGTGGTGTTTGAGCGCATCGTCCTTTCCAACGACTCCCTGCCCGGTCGAAGTGTCGCCGATCTGCAACTGCCCGCGCAATACGGCGCAGTGGTGACGCGGGTGCGACGCGGGGACTTGGACCTGTTGGCGCGTGAGGATCTGGCGTTGCAGGCAGGCGACATCTTGGCGGTGGTGGCGCCGGCCAGCGAACTCGGGGCGGTGAAGAAATACCTAGGGGATTCGCAGAGGTCGATTGCGGAGCTTGACTCACTCTCGATCGGGGTGGGACTGGTTCTGGGGATTCTGGCCGGAATGGTGTCACTGCCGCTACCCGGCGGACAGATGTTCCAGTTGGGGGCTGCGGCGGGACCGCTGCTGGTCGGACTGATTCTTGGGGCCCTGCGTCGAACTGGGCCGCTGGTGTGGTCTATGCCGGAATCAGTGAACCTGACGGTTAGGCACCTAGGGATGCTGTTGTTTCTCTCGGCGTTGGGGTTGTCGGCGGGTCCGCAGGTGGCGGAGCTCTTGCGGGGGCCTTTGGGGGTGAAGGCACTGCTGTGCGCGCTGATCGTTGCGATCGTGGGTTGCGTGGTGATGGTGGTTGCCGGGTGGCTGGGAGGAATGTCCGCGGCACGCACAGCCGGGGGAGTTGCTGGCTTCCTAGGGCAACCCGCCGTGTTTCAGGCGGCAGATGCGCGCGTTCGGGATGAGCGGATCGAGAGCGCTTACAGTGTCCTCTTCGCCCTGGCGATCCTGGTGAAGATCCTGCTGGTGCCGCTGGTGTGGGTGCTGTAGGGAGGTCTCCTCTTCGGTCGCGGCTCTGACCTGCGCGCTGTTTCCTGCTACGCGATATCGCCTGCTGAGCGCTGTCGCCACAGCCCGTGCCGCGTCCGCACCCCGCCACGCCCGCCCACCGGCGCGCCATCCCACCGCCTCACCCACGGCGCGTCCGGCGCTCCGGGTGTGTCAGTTCGTCCTCAAACTGGTCGTCAGGTTCCTAGGCGGGCGTGCTCGAACCTGGTCGTTGGTCCCCCGGAGGTTCCTCGGAGCTGCGCAGGTAAGGAAACAGGTCCGTGCGGATGCCAGATCTCCCCTGCGGGGGACCAAGGAGCCGCCGGGGGACCGAGGGCGAGGGCGCAATCGGAGAGTTTGATGCATTGGTGGTTGGCCCACGTGGGTCAAACTGCCTGTGAGTCTGGGTTGGGAGATTGGGACCTTTGACTGTTATGCCGCGGTGGCTGTGGCGTCAGTGGCGGGAACTTGAGTGCTGCCGCGGGGCGCTTGAGTGCTGGCGACGGGGAGCTGGGTGCTGGCGACGGGCACTCGTGCCCGACCGCGCAGGGCACCCAAGCATTACGGAGCGGGTTACGCCTTACGGAGCGAGTTTGGCCCCATTTGCCCTCGAATCACACCGTTATGCAAGCCAAACCCGCTCCGTAAGGCTCAACCCGCACCCTTATGACACGGGGTAGCGCCGGTGCCAACCTCAACAACAAGCCAACAACAACCCGCCGACTCCAAACAGCCTGGCAGCCCGCGGCGGCGAGGACGAGGGCGCGGCAGCCGGGCGTGGCGAGGATGCGGGCCGGGAACAAGGGCTGGGGGCGCGCTACGGCGCCGTCGTCCCCAGCCTGTAGAACGTCGCCCAGAACCACAGCGCAGATAACGTGGACAAACCTAGCGCTAGGGACTGGGCTGCGAGATACATGTTCTCGTTGAAAACGGGGTCCAAATGAGCCGTGAGCTGGGCTGGAACACCCGTGGAGTACGACGTGGCCACCTCCTGCAACACGCCGAAGTTGACCATGGTCCCGATTCCCAGCAGCAAACCCACGGCAACCGACCCAACCCCAACAATCACCAGGAAAACTACGTAGACCACGCGCAGCGGGTACGCCTTGGTTTCCCTCTCCTCTATCGCGTGATGCCCCAGGAGCCACATGGCAACCAGCGCGCCCACGCCGATCGCGATCATGTCCCCACCGATCGTGTCGGAAAGCCTGTGCCAACGCGCAGTCACAGCGGCCGCACCAATCGATGTTGCCCATCCGAGCGCAAGCAGCATCACTAATCCGCGCCAGCGGTACGACACAACAAGCAGTAGTGACACCAAGATCGCCATCGCAATCGTGGTGTGGCCGGAAGGAAAGGAGTTGTGCGCGTTGTTTTGGTAGATGTCCGCCAAATCAGGCCGAGGTAACACGAAGCGCTTCAACACTTCGGCCAGCACCGCCGACGCACCAAGAGTGAACATCCCTGCCGCCGCAATACGCCATGACCTGCGCATCACGCCCAGAATCACCAGCGCGACCATCACTACACACAGCGACGTCACCGAAATGACATCGAGATTGTCGAGGGCGTCCGTAACCTCTGCCTGTGTCGCCTGTTGCGCGCCCAAAAGCGCCGCGTTTTCCATGTACTGACCCAGGTGAGTCCGCACCAGCCCCATGTAAGTAGCGAAGAAGACGAGGACGGAGAGGATCGACATCCACACCCAACGCCTGCCAATTTGGCTGCGCAATGCGGTGGAGCTGGGCAGGCTTGCAGGCGGCGTCCAGTACGTTTCAGTTGAACTGTATGGCGACGCGCTCACGGTGCTTCCTTTCCCTACCCCCTCTTTCTTGCTCCAACTTTACTCAGTTCCAACTACGCTAAGAACATGGACTCAACATGGGCAGAGCAGCGGCGCCAAAATGCGCGTCTGCAGGCAGACCGCCTGCGGGAACGGGAAGCAGCCGAAAGCGCCCAGGCAGCCGAATACTTGACGCGATTCATCAGTGCTGCGCGCCGTACCGGCCTCGACCCCGAACCGCTGGTTGTGCGTGCAGGGGATGGAAAACAGGCGAAAACTCCCTACCGAGGGTGGTACCTCAAAGCTGACAAGTCCGTGGCGGTGGATGAGGACGGGAACTTCTACATCCTCACAGCGCCACTCACGCTGTCCCAGCGCCTACGCGGTGTAAAGCCGGAGCCGGCGCCCCCAACTCTGATCCTTGGGAAGGGCGGGCGGGACGGAGAGCAGATCGACCTCACCGAAGCCCTGTCCATGCGCATCCCCACCTGGGCGGAAGGCTAAAGCCCGCGCCGGAGCTGCAGGTCGCCGCAAGTGCGGTGTGAGTAGTGGGGAAACGCAGCGCAGAGAGGTAGCGCCCGGGCCGCGAGTGTGCTGATATGCGACCCGGCTTCGTGCCCCTAGCTCTGTGCGGTCTCGGGAGCGCAAACCTCGGTGAATGCCGGGGTCGCTTCGGATAGTTCCGTGTACGCAGTCATGATGCCTTCCTGATCCTCAGCAGCTGCGGCCTCCATGACCTTGACCTGCAGTTCGGAGATCGGCATCCACACCTCACGCACTTCGGCGTTGGTGATCTTCTTGTCCAGCTCATTGAGGTGGTTCTTGGTGGCAATCGACATTTCGCCGAGCTCTTCCGTCGATTCGCCGGTCTTGTCAGCAAACTCTGCGCTGAGCTCATCCAAGGAGGTCATGATGGTCGAGCACGCTTCGTCCACGGTCTGGGCTGATCCGCTCTGAGCGCCCCCTGATGAGCATGCAGCCATCGACAGGAGTGCGACAGTTGCGGTAGCGGCGACAAGAATCTTCTTCATAGCGGTGTAACCCTTCTCAGTTCTTCCCCGACTAACCGGGGCTCCCACACAGGTGGGCTCCGTCCATTGTTCACAACCCTGGGCGAAATGTTGCGATGCCGAGGGCGAAATGTGGCAATTGCGACGAAACACCCAGACGGTCCGGGTGGGGCATTTTTGACAGGAGGGTGGGCCCATTGGCCTACTTGGCAGGCTGTTCGTCCTAGTGGGTGGGGCTCCGCTTGACGAGTTTGCACTATGGGTAAGTCGTTGGCCCCGCGGGGGTGGATGTATGCACTTTTGGCCATCTCTAGATCTATGCCAGAAGCGCTGGTCAGGGCACTATTTGGCTGATTTGTTTGGACAAAGGGCAAATAAAATCAGCCGCTATATCACCCTTAGTAGGACATACATTTCCCAGCAAGTGTGGGCATTGGTGCCCGCATTTGTCGAGCCCAACGTGCCTAGGAGGGGCGATGCGAAAGTCAACGTAAGACAGTGAAAGAGAGCTGCGCAAAGTGGGGCTGCTGATCCCGCGGCAAAGGCGGCTGTCACCCCCACGCCGCCCGTGACACCTGCGCCCCAGCCCCCGAAGAAGGCTGACACACCGGCTCCGGACCAGAGTGGAAGTGGTGGAACCCCGGTAGATGCACCCGGTGGGAGCGTCGCGTACCGCTACGAACGAACCAACGGTGAGCGAACAATCGAGCTGTATACCTTCAGTCCTGCGACGGGAGTGTGGACTACCACCGGAGCGTCCTACAACTCGACAGCTCAAGGGAACCCCACCACCGGATTCATCGGTGGCGCCGTTGATCTAGCAACCGGCACATACTACGCGGGTGGTTACGACGGCTCTCGGTTCAACATCTTCCGCTACAACGCTGGTAGCAACTCGATTAGTTTTGTTGGATTCATCTCCGTGGGCGAAGCATCTGCATCCAATGGGGATATGGCATTCGATGCCGCCGGAAATCTCTTTGTTGTTCGCGGGTATGGCACCGATGTGGCGATCTACTCCGTGACGCGCGCCAACCTTCTAGCGGCAACGGGGAGTATTACGGTCGCAGTACCAACAGCTACCTCTGAGACATTTGGTGCAATGAACAAGGCGATACCGTTGGTGTGCAGACTGAGATCGTTGGACCACTCCCAGTGTCGTGGGGAAACCAACTCACATTCTCAGAATCGCTAGTGTCCGGGAACATCGGTGATAAATACACTTCAACGTGGGCTTGTACGGGAGGTGTGACAAGCTCAGGGACTGGAACAACAGGTGCATTGACTGTACCCTCCAGTGGGTCGGCGGCAACTGTTTGTACCTTCACGAACACTCCGAAGAACCCTTCTTGGTCACTCACGAAGAGTTCAGACCCTGCTTCCGGATCAGTTGTTGTTCCCGGTCAGGTGATCACCTATTCGGTGGTCGCCAAGAATACATCCCTGGTGACTCTTCCAGCACAAACTGTCACAGACAACCTCTCGAACGTCCTCAACAACGCGGGCTTTGTTGCTGGCTCAATCAACCTGCCATCTGAGGCATCCCTGTCTGGAAACACGCTGACCTGGGATGTTCCTTCCCTGGCAGCCGGAGCTTCCAAGACACTCACGTACCAGGTGAAAGTCAAAGACACTGCTACAAACGTCACCCTGAAGAACGTTGTGACAACAACTGGTGGAACGCCTCTGGATCCCTGCCCGCAGAACAATCCCAAGTGTCGAGAGACGGAGCATAAGACTCCTTCGTGGTCGTTGGTGAAGTCTTCGAATCCGGTTTCGGGGTCGATTGATCCTGGTGCGCAGACGTCATTGACCGGGACAACTCTGACGTGGAATGTTCCGGCTGTTGCTGCCGGTGGTTCTACCTCGGTGTCGTACAAGGTGACGGTCAAGGCTGGAGCCTACGGTGTCACACTGAAGAACCTGGCTACCGGTTCCGGTTCAGTGCCACCACAAACCTGCCCGACTGGTTCGCAGTCGTGCAGCACAACCCATGACACTGATCCGGCTTGGTCGCTGGTGAAGTCTTCTGATCCCGTGAGTGGGTCGACGGTTAAACCGGGTGACTCCATCACCTACAAGCTAACCGCCACCAACCTCTCGCTCGAAGCCGCCCTCGAAGGCTACGTCGCGGTCGATGACCTTTCCGACGTCCTTAACAACGCGGTCCTCGACGAGGCCGGCCTGCCGGCTGGAGTTAGCTACGACGCGGCGACGCAGACGCTGAGGTGGGCAGTACCGACCCTGGAAGCAGGTAAATCGGCGACGGTTTCCTACAAGGTCACGGTGAACGCCACTGCTATTGGGGTGACACTGAAGAATGTGGTCGCAGCGGGTGGGAAGACACCGCCCCCGGTTGACTGCCCTGCAGAAGACCCGAACTGCCGCACCACGGAGCATTTCACTCCGGAGCTTTCGGTAGACAAGACCGTCCTCGACGCAAAACAGAACGTGGACGGGACTTGGACGGTTCGCTACAACGTTAAGGTAGAGAACGTCGCGCGGGTGGCGACCACCTACTCTCTGACGGATACCCTGCAGTTTGGTGCTGGGATCACCGTCAACTCTGCAACCTGGAGTGGACACACTGAGGGCACGTTCGTGGGTAACACCGGAGCACTTGCCGTTGACAAGCCGATTGCTGCGGGCAACACCACCCACGTTTACACGGTGACCGCAAATGCGACGGTGGCGCCGGACGCCTGGAATGATGGGGAAGCACAGTTGTCTTGCCCGGGGCCCGAGAGCTCCGACAAGGGCGGCTTCCTCAACACCGCTTCGTTGACTTTCCCGGGCAGCCAGGAAGAGTCGAAAGCCTGCACTGAGCCTGGTGTACCGAATGTGGACAAGACATTCGACTCGGCCGTCCAGAGCGACACCGACCCCTCGCAATGGTTCGTGACCTACACCTTGAAGGTGACGGGTGACAGCCAGTGGCCAACGGTCTACTCGCTGAAGGATGTTCCCGGATTTGCCGAGGGCGCAACGCCCGTCAGCGGAACCTGGCAACGCGTTGACACCGATCCAGCAGGACCGGTAACCGCGATTGGTGCGGGAGGCGTGATTGTTGAAGGCTCTGGTATCGACGCTGAAGCAGTCCACACCTACCGGGTGATCTGGACTGTTGATGTGCCAAACGGTGTCGATCCTGATGTTCAGGAGTGCACTGTTCCAGGCGAGGCCGGAAACGGATACTTCAATGAGGCTGTCCTCACGTCGGGCGGTCACGAGCAAAAGGATGACGCTTGCGGTCCTATCGACACCGTGGTTCGCCCCGGCGTCGAGAAGACAGTCACCGGGTTGACACAGAACGACAACGGTTCGTGGGATGTCACCTACGACGTGGTTGTTACCCTGCCGACCGGTGAGGAGGAGAACCCCAAGGGGCTTTCTGCCAAGTACGACCTCATTGACGTCCTCGACTTCGGTGCGAATATCACGGTTGAGTCTGCCTCTTGGTCAGGTGGCGGCGCGGTTGACCAGCCCTTCGTGGATGGGTCAGCCGAGATGGCATCAGGAGCCGTGATCACTCCCGAGGAACCCGTGCATACCTACACGGTCAAGGTGAACGCCCTCGTCGACAATGAGGCATTCGAGGACGGAACCGCCTATTGTGAGGCGGAAAGTGAGACCGGGTCGGGCTTCCTCAATAGGGTGACGCTCATCAGTTCGGGCACCGAGGTGGAAGACCAAGCCTGCACCGAACCTCCTGCGCCGCAGTGGAGTCTGGAGAAGACGTCGAACCCGGTTAGTGGGTCGTCCGTCAAGGCGGGAGAGAAGGTCACCTACACGCTGAAGGTCACCAACACCAGTGATGAGGCCGATTTGCATGGCGCGGTCGTTGTGGATGATCTGTCCGACGTCTTGAAGCACGCTACGCTCACCGGTGACACCGGGCGGTCCGGGTAGGCCGTCTCTGCCGAGGACGGGCGCAACGGTCGGTTCGATCCTTCTAAGTGGATTGGTTCTCGGTGCCATTGGCTTCGGGCTGAAGAGGAGGAGCCGGATGGGTGCGTGACCTCCGTGACGAGGTTGTGTAATCCCGGCTAGGCACGGCGGGGACCACACCTCAGGAATGGCGAATGGCGGGTAATCGGCTACGGCTGGTTGCCCGCCATTTGGTGTGAAAAGCGTGGCGAAAGCTGCGCACTGTTCAGGTGATTTGCCACACAGTATGCTATAGAGGTGCCAACGACCAGATTCCCCACCATCGAGCGATCGCGGGTGTTCGCTGATGCTGAGAGTGGCCCGACACCGCTGACTCTGCTGCGTGCCCCCGCCGGGTACGGCAAAACCACGACCGTCGTGCAATGGTTGAACCGACCAGAGATGGCGCATTTCGAGCAAATCTGGTTGCGCTGCTCCAAGATCGAAGAGGATACGGAACGCTTCTGGACCCTACTTGCTGAAGCACTGGGGCGGTCCGACACCTGCCGTGAACTGGTTGCTTCAGCTCGCGAATGGGGATTGACCGAACGCGAAGTAGTGGAGCGAGCCGTAGAGCAGTTGGACGCACCAACAATGATTGTCGTCGACGACTACCAGTTGGCAACCTCACCCCGGTTGGATCTGGCATTGGTGGAGTTGCTAGAGCTCAGTGACAATCTCTTCCTTTCCGTTCTTTCCAGGCGCACGGACTGTCTTGACGGGCCCCTATTCGCAAGCCTGATCCCCACCACCTACATCGGCGTCGAACAGTTGGCGTTCACCAGTGACGAGGTGAGAGAGTTTGCTGCGCTACACGGCGTAGACCCGGACTCCGTTCCCGGTTCGATCACCAAGTTGACCGGCGGATGGGCTTCGGCCCTAAGCGCGCTCATTAGAGGTCTTCAGGAAGGACAGTCCCGACCCCAGTTGCAAGCCATGCAGGGCCGCTTTGTGCGCCAGCAACTTGACATGGTCACCGAACTTGAAGCCCGGAACGTCCTCGCACACATCCACCTCTGCGAGTTAATTGACCTGCCGACGCTGGACTTTGCACTTGAACGACCTGACGGGCAGGTTTTGGACGCCATTGCAGCACTTGAGGAGCGCGGCCTTGTTCAACAGGAGTGGTTCCCCAGTGGGATCCGCTACAGGGTCAATCCGCTACTCGAACCGTCCATCGAGCAGTTGGGTCTGCCTAGGCTGGATAGCGAAGAACTGGTGGAAGTCCGGCGCCGACATGCAATGGGGCTTGCCGGCGATGATCCTGACACGGCACTTGTCCACCTGCTCCAGATTGCCGACTACCGGATGGCACAACAGGTCCTGATCAGCAACTACCTTCCTGTTCTAGAGAACCCGGCACGATTCGCGGAGCTGCTCCGATGGGTGCCGCATGAGGACCTAAAGAAGTACCGCATCTTGGCTTCAGCGCATTTCCTACTGGAGCTGCGGGATCCACGCACCCCGCCATCGGTCTTGAAGAAGTTGCATGCATCTCTGCGTGAAACTGCTAGCCGCGATGGGGAAAATGGGGATCCCGAGGCCGCTGTCCTTGCCCTGACGGCACTCCTTGTAGCAGCGCGGATGCGGGGCAACACGTCAGACACCCTGAAAATTGCGCGCGAACTTGAGCGAAAAGCGCTTGGCTTGAAGCATCCAGATGGAGCACCTATCGATGGCTCAATGTCCTTCGTTTTCGCTGCGGTGGGTCTGACGGGGTTGCTAAATGGCGATGTCGCGCTCGCAAAGCGCGGCTACTTGCACAGTCTTGAGTGGTCCCAGACGCAGTTTGACGAGGGCGAACAGGTCAGAGCATGGTCGGGCCTGGCCGCTACAGCTGCCGCAAGTGGTTTCCTTCAGGAGGCCAGGGATTACCTGGTTCGGGCGGAGCAAGCCATCAGGGCATCAGGCATCAAAGGATCGAACCTTGCCTTGATGAACCGGATGACGGCCCAAGCACTGCTGGCAGCCGAAGACGGAAACGCGGAATGGTTCCACTCCATCCTTGAGGCAATAGAGCCCCACCTAGAGAGGGCCGAACAGGCACCAATTGTTGCACTCGCTGAAGCGCACGTGGCCCGGGTAACGCATGGGGCAGATGCCGCACTGGACGTTCTGCGTCGGCGCCTGCCCCAGCTGGAAGCGGTATTTCACACCACCCCTTACATGCGTGCGACGCTTGTATCAACTCGCGTCGACTTAGCAACCTATATCGGTGGGTACACAGGCGCAAAGAAGATCCTTGAGAAGTTGCCCGCAGAGCACCCGGTTGTACGCCTCTCGACTGCGCGGTTGGAGCTGTACAGCGGAAACAACGGCGCGGCGGAAGAGATAGCGCGGCGCTTGCTACGGGAGAACCTATCGCTGCGACGCAAGGCAGAGATCAGCCTGATACTTGCCGTCACTCGGTGGGAGGCGGGGGATCTTGAGCAGGTGGTAGAGATGCTTGGGCCCGCCGTTCGGCTCAGCCACGATTACGGGGGATCTGCCGTCTACGGGACCGTTCCTCAATCCGTCCTCGTCGATGCGCTCCAGGGCGCAATTGCTTGGCTCACTGAGCGGGGAGACACGGTCGGAGAGCGGGACCACAAGCTTCTTCTGGAGATGGTTCAGAACCTCCCAGAGACGTTGGTGACCAAGAGGTTTGAAGCGTTAAGCATCGCTGAAATGCGCACCCTACGCGCCCTCGTCGACTTCGGGACACGCGCAGAAATTGCCGAGGCGCTCTTCGTCAGCGAGAACACGGTCAAGTTCCACCTGCGGGGCATCTACCGAAAACTTGAGGTTTCGAACCGCGCGGACGCGATCAAGGCGGCCCGTAGCAAGTTCCTTATCGACAAGTAGGCTACTGGCGATCCCCCGCCCAAGCCTCTTTGAGCTTCAACCGTGGTCCCGTCCGTAGCACCGACGAACGATAAATCCGCGCCGCAATAGCGATCACCAGGGCGTCGCTGAGCGCCAGGATTAGTAGAGACAGGACCGGCTCCCACCAGGCCACACCGCCCATGAACATCCGCACTGGCATGGTCACAATCGACGTGAAAGGCACGTAGGAACAGACCGCCATGACAGTCGGGTTAGTGCCGAACAAGATGACAATGAAATACGGCGCCATCACCAGCATCATGACTGGAGAGAGCACAGACCCCGTGTCCTCAATGCGAGAAACCAGTGAGGCTGAGGCCGCGAAGATGGCCGCAAACAACACGAAGCCAAAAATGAAGAAGACGACAAACCAGAGCATCGGGGCCGTGAGCAGAGAAAGGAGAGAACCCTGCCCGGTTATTGCCAATCCGAGCACGCCCGCCAAAACAACCGCCGCAGTCTGACTGATAGCCAAGAGTGAGATGCCGAGGATCTTGCCGGCAAGCAGCACCCTAGAGGAGACCGCGGAAACAAGGAGCTCCACCGTCCTCGTCTGTTTCTCAACCACTGTGTTCTGGGCGATCGTGGACCCAAAGGTCATCACCGCCATCATGAAGATGATGCCGAAAACCAGGGACACAATGTAGTTGAGGCCCCACTCTTCATCTGACGATCCCTGATCCAGCAGCTCGACTTCCGGAGAAATCGAAGTTGCCATGGTCACGATTGCGGGAACTTCGTCGAGGGCGACCAGCTTGTAACGCAGTGGCGCATCAGAGTTCGTTACGGGGATGACGGCAGCATCAACGGCTCCGTCCTCGACCCACTGAACAGCCGTTGCATCGTCTGGGGCAACATGCAGGTCGATCATCGGCGCGCCTGCAAGGACCGCTTCGGTTTCGGACACCACCGCCACAGGCGTTGCGTTGGCACTGCGACTCACAGCAATGCCACCAAAAACCGTGGTGGCAAATACGGCGACAAGGAGGATTACGGTGGAAATGATGAAGGACTTGGTGCGAACTTGGCTCAGGACCTCGCGTCTAGCGACCAGCCATGTTGCGTGAACCGGGCTTGCGGTAGGGGTGGTCATGATGTGGCCTCCTGGGAGTCTTCGTCACTGGACTTACCCTCGACGACGTCACGGAAGATAACGGAAAGTGGTGTGGTCACCGCGCCGAAGCTGGTGAGCGGACCACGGGCAGCCACCTCTGCGACCAATGCCCGCGTGGTTGCCTGCTGGGTCTCAGGATCGCCCTCGACCGTTAGAACGAGGTCGCTAACCGGGGGTTGGCCCCATTCGGAAGAGGTCTCTTGGGACGCGGCCGCCAGGACTCCGGGGAAGCCAGCGACCCAGCCCAAATCCTGCGGGGCGACCAGGCGGAAACTGTCCTTAGTGTGTTCGCGGCGCAGACTCTCAATGCTGCCTGCGGCCAAGATTTGCCCCTCGGAAATGATCACAAGGTCGTCACACAGTCGCTCAACCACATCAAGTTGGTGGGAGGACAGCAGCAGTGGGATACCACGCTGGGCGTGCTCGGTGAGGACCGAGAGGATAACATCGACCGCCATGGGATCGAGGCCGCTGAAGGGCTCATCCAGGATCAATGCGGTAGGGCGGTGCACCAGCGACACCGCGACCTGCGCGCGCTGCTGGTTGCCAAGTGAAAGGTTCTCAATGGGGTCTTTGGCACGGTCGGTCAGGTTGAGGCGTTCCAACAATTCATCACTGTTTGCAGCGGCCTGAGTCTTGGAAAGGCCGTGAAGTTGCGCGAAGTAGACCATCTGATCCCGAAGGGCCATCTTGGGGTAGAGGCCCCGCTCTTCCGGCATGTATCCGAAGGAACGCCGGGTGGCCTGGTCCAGTTCTACGCCGTCTAGGGTGACAGCGCCCGCCGAAGGGGCGAGGACGCCGAGGATCATACGCATGACCGTGGTCTTCCCAGCGCCGTTGGCGCCGACGAAGCCGGTGAGGCGCCCTCGTTCAACAGAAAAACTGGCATTATCAACAGCTAGACGGTCGCCGAAACGGCGGCTGAGGTGATGCGTTGTTAGTGTCATGGATTCCAGGCTACCTGCCCGCACGGCCCCCAAGAAACAGTCGAATAGCCGTTGAACCTTCCCGATCCCTGTTATGTGTTTATCATGTATGCAGCCTGCGAGGGGAAGACCGATGTCACAGCCGCCACCAATTTACGACGCCGACTACAGCACCTTGGCCGACCCGAACACTAGTCCGGAGGAGCTGCACCGGATCGCTTCGACCCGGTTTGACCTGCATCCCTTCGTCCTCGCGCACCCCGCCGTGTACCCGGAGATGGTGGCGTGGATAGCGCAGGTGAACCCGCAGGTCGTGGCGACCCCGCAGCCCGTGGTAGTGCCAGCGCAGCCAGCCGACCTATCCGCCGGGGACGTGCCCACAGACGCTGTCCCAGCGGGTGACGTGCTTGCAGACGCTGTCCCAGCGGGTGACGTGCCCGCAGAGAATCCACCCAAGAAGAGAACGGGTCTGGCGGTGGGAATCGTCGGTGCAGTCGTACTCGCCCTTGTTGTCGCGGGTGGCGCGTGGTGGTTCTACTTCAAGCCGGGGTCTTCGACCTCCTATGCGACTCTGCCCTCCCAGGGGGCCATGGTTAGCGTGGCTACGTTCGGACCGGATGTGCGACTCACGCCAATCGGCTCCGGAGACGCCACCCTGGATGAGGTCGACGGAACAAGGCTGATCGGCATCCAGTCAGGGCCCACCTTCGGCATCGCCGGGGTGGCCACGAATGACGAGGCCGTGGTGCCGCAGTGGATTGTCCCTGTCGGCAACCCAAGTGAGTGCGTCCTCAACGGGACCAGGCTCACATGCGGAAGCGACTGGAACTACGAAGTCTCCGGTGGTAGCGCAACTCCCGTCGAGGGCGGGGACGGGACCGTCGAAGAAGAACAGGTTGAGGGCGAAGACGAGGACGCGGGCGAAGGCGAGGATGCCGAAGAACCCGTTGTCGAAAACCCCTACGTCGTCGAGGGTGGAACAATCACCGATGCTGATGGAACCGTGGTCTTCGATTTCGGTCCCGAAGCGGAGCAGGTCTACGCGTTGGCGCCCTCGGGTAGGGACAACACATGGCTGTTCTCCGATGGACAGACAATCGTTGCGGTGAAGGGCAGAGAGGTCGTATGGCAGGTGGAGCTGGCGGAAGGTTCCGCGGGCGTGAACGGGTTTGGATCTGATGGGGGACCGACTTGGACTACCTCGGGCAACGTGTTGCTAATTGCTGAGCCGAGTGGCGTCCTCGCTCTCGACATTGGCACCGGCGAGGAGGTGTGGCGGATCGACACCCCCGTAGAGTCGTGGATGACGACAGACACGACACTTGTTGTTTCTGACGGAGTCAATCTGACGACCTACAGGTTTGGGGGCGACCGCGAGACGGAAGGTGAGGACGCACAATCGGATACCGACTCCCCAGCGGAGTTGCCCACGACCGATGAAATGATGAACGTTACCCTTGAGGTTCCGGACAGCTGTGCGGCCCTCGTGGGGTTGCCGGCGGGCAACGCAAGTTTCACGGAAGGTAACGCCGACGGGGCTGACGGGTGGATCCAGATCACGGGACTCGCGCAGTCTCTAGCCGATGGGGAACTGCTCAGTGTAGTGGCATTCTCTTGTCACAGTGCGGAGACTGCACTGCCGGTGATTGGCGCTTACAGCGGCGAAATGGAGCTGGTGGCGGCGCTGGACTTCGCTGCGGCGTTGAGTGTCGCTCCCGACGCTGTGGAATCGATCCAAGTTCGCGGGCAGGGGTCGGCGGTCCAGGTGCTGGTCACTGGTGCGGGCGGGGCGCTGTGCGAGCAATGCTCGCCGGACACCGCCGCCCAGGTGACGATGATGTGGGACGGGGTGGGCTTTACTACCTCGCGGGTTCAGGATGCACCCACCTGGTGGGATGAGGTCGGCAACGCCGAGGTCGTGGAGGCGGCTGGGCGGGGTCTTGCGCCGGAAGACCTAGCGGACATCACGTTGGTCGTTCCTTACATCCCAGGGAAAGACGAGGGCGAATGGCGCGAAGTAACCTTCCATGACTACGTGTCCGAGCCGATCCCATGGGGGGATTATGCCAACGGCGGGGAGACGATCTATTACATCCTCGAAGATGAGACCGTTGAAGCCACAATAAACGGAGAGCCGTACCTGTTTGTCTCCCTTCTGGTCAGTAGCGGGCCAGGTTCGCTAGGCACCGTTTGTGCCATCTCCGCCGACAAAGAGGTGATCTGTGCGCTGTTCCCTCCCGTCGGACTAGGTACTGACCATGCGTGGGCTGTAGGCATCCAAGTCACAGGAGATGAGGTCAGCTACGGCATTGACCCGGGATTTGTGGCGCCGGGAGGCGTTGTGCAGCGCTTTGATGGGACATCGTTCACCTTTCTGCGGTGAGTCCTTGGGCTACGTTCGTTCGGGGTCGGCGTTCGCCCTCGTACAGTCGAATCGGGTCCTAGTCCAGATGAAGGACCTCTCCGCGCCACCTCTGCCGCAGCCAACGGTCATGCGAGGCGACTATAACCGTGCCGGGGTAACGGGGGATATCGGCCTCCAACGCTGTTGCCAGCGTGAGGGAGAGGTGGTTGGTTGGCTCGTCGAGAAGCAGGAGCTCCGGAGGATCTGCCAGCAGTCCGGCCAGTTGGACGCGCCTTTGCTGGCCGACGCTCAGGGAGGACAGGGGGCGACTGAGATCGCGGGGCTCTAGAAGTCCGAAGGATGAGAGGGGGACGCCTTCAGCGAGTTCCTCGCCCACGGTGTCAGCGTAGGCCTGGGCTGCAGTTCTTCCCCTGCCGCGGCCGTGAGGATCCGGAATCGAGACCTGCTGGCTGAGTAGCCCGACTCTTCGGCGCCGACGAGCTAGGTGACCGCGCGCTACGGTGAAGTCATCGCTAGCGCCCGGAAGCGTGACAGTTCCCGACGTTGGCGTCAGATTCCCGGCCAAAACAGCAAGCAGGGTCGACTTACCGGAGCCGTTGGCACCTGTCACTAAGAGATGTTCGCCCTTCGACAGGGCAAAAGACACCTCCCGGAGTCGACTTGTGACACTGATCTGGGTTGCGGCGACGACGACGGCGCCACGGGGGCCTGCGTCAACTTGGCTGTTGGCACCGTCCGCGAACTCTCGGGTAGACGTGCCGAAACCCTCGTTGTCGGATGGCACGTCCTCGGCGCGGCCGACCCGATCCACAGGACCCACAAATCCGCGGAACTGCAACTGGCGTGGTGGTTTGGCGACCTGACTCTTCTTCAGCTCATCCAACCTGCGCTCGGCATCACTTACCCTGCGCGACACCACCTTCGCTTTGCGGTCCCCGTAAAACTTCTTGGCTATGCGCGACTCGGTACGAGGACGCCAATCGGCGTGACCGACCGTGTGACTGGACTTCACGGAAGCTTCCAGACGCTTCAGTTCGTCTTGCTCGTCGCGGAACCGGCGTTCCCAACGCTCTCTATCGGCCTTGCGATGGGTCAGGTAGTCGGAGTAATTCCCAGAGAAGCGGGTGACGCCGATCCCGCTCGCGATGCCGCTGTCTTGCTTGTCACGGACAAGCGTGTGCGGGCGCGGAGCTGGATCGAGGTCAATGAGGACGCTTGCGGCCTCGTCCAAGAATGCTCGATCATGGCTGGCGAACAGCACGGGGCCCTGCCAAGTCGCGAGTGAATCTCTGAGGAACGCGATCGCCGCGTCGTCAAGATGGTTGGTAGGTTCGTCGAGCAGGAGAACGTCGGGCTTGCTGAGTAGCAACCAAGCAAGGGACAGGCGGGCCTTCTGACCACCCGAGAGGGAGCGCGTGAGTCGCCAAGTGGGGACCGAATCGAGACCCAGGGCGCTCAGGGTCGCGGCAATCCGGGAGTCGAGGGTCCAGACGTCGAGACGCTCGGCCTCATGCAAGGCGTCGGCGTAGCGGTTTTCGGCCGGGGAGCTTTCCGGGTGGATGGCGAGGTCGGTGGCGGCCTCGGACAGCTCCAGTTCTGCGGCTCGGCTGAACCGCACCGCGTCTTCGAGGGCGGCGTGGATGGTTGCGTCCGGCGAGAAGGGAGGCTCTTGGTGGAGAAGACCAATGGTGGGCGTGAACCCGCGACCTTCTGCGGTAACCGTGCCGGAGTCGGCCTCAAGCAGTCCTGCGACTACCTTCAGCAGGCTGGTTTTTCCACTGCCGTTCTCGCCGATTAAACCGACGACCTCGCCCGCTGAAACGGTGAGGGAAATGTTGGTGAGGACGCGGCGGTCTGGGTAAGACTTCGAGATGCCGTCGGCGCGGAGGTGTGTGGGGGAGTTTAGCGGGGTCATTTTGGTGATCTCTCAAGCGTTGAGAAGGACCTGCCGGGCCGATGTTTCCAGGCTTGCAAAGGGCAGAGCGCAGGGGG
>RRZU011291559.1_pt1 | contig 17743 bp, 19 predicted proteins | sample 2165561 | NCBI WGS metagenome assembly RRZU01 (sample SAMN10456909, study PRJNA506462) | wastewater metagenome | isolation source: wastewater sludge | place: USA: Moscow, Idaho | reverse complement strand
GACTCGCCGGGGTACAGGGCAAACCAATGTGGTTTCGCTTGGCCGACTGTCTTATAGTCAGAGTGAACATGCTGTACGTATTGATGGTGTTTTGGTTGAATTATCTGCCCGGGAATTAGGTTTGTTAGAGGTGTTGCTCCTGCGGGCCGGGCGTTTGGTGAGCAAAGATCAATTGGTTGATCATTTGTGTGGTTGGGGCGAAGAGGTTTCAGGCAATGCGATTGAAGTCTACGTGCATCGTTTGCGTAAAAAAATAGAAACCAGCGGTTTGCGCGTAACCACTGTGCGTGGTTTGGGATATAGCCTTGAATACGTTGAGTAAATTTAAGGCGTGGCTTGTTGATTGGCATAAGCGCTGGGGCCGGGCGGGTGAGGTTTCTTCTCATCGACATTATTCACTTTTTGGCAAAATCTTAGATTGGATGTTGGCGCCTTTGCTGGTCATTTGGCTCATTTCAATTTTGTTTTTGTACTATGTGGCAACTCATATTGCCAACCAGCCTTATGACCAAGCTTTGTCTGAAAAAGCACAAATTTTGGCGCAGCTGGTGCGTACAGAGTCCAATGCTTTGGGGACCTCTTTTTTGGCGTCTTCCTCCGATTTTTTTGAGGCTCCCGGGCAGGGGCAATTTTATTGGCAAGTACGCACAGTTGATGGACAGAATGTACGTCGTAATGCAGAAATTCCTTTCATTGCGGAGCTGACTCATCTTGAAAAAGATGGTGCGGCTGTTTTTTATGATGCTGAAATTTCCGGGCAATCTGTTCGGGTTGCAGCTTTGCGCATTCAGTTGGCTCATGGTGAACACCTCCTTGTGCAGTTTGCCCAAACCCTTCAGCAAAGAAGTGCCCTGACCTCGCGTATCGTCAAGGGGCTATTGCTGCCGCAATTTGCCATGATTCCTTTGGTTATTTTATTGGTGTGGTTAGGTCTAACGCACGGTATTGCGCCTTTAAAAAAGCTCAAAGCGCTTATCCAGAACCGGCGTCCGATGGATTTATCACCTATTGATTATGCGCATGCGCCGGAAGAGGTGCAGCCCTTGATTTTGGCTTTTAACGGTGTAATGGCGCGGTTAGATGAAAATTTAAGCGCACAACGCCGCTTTATTAACGATGCGGCACATCAAATGCGCACCCCGCTTACCGGTCTAAAAATGCAAACAGAGTTGGCGTTGATGGAGACGGATCCCCAAGTGCAGCGCGAGGCATTGGAACGCATTGCCAGCAGTGCAGATCGTGCGAATCACCTTATCAATCAGCTTTTAGTCTTGGCCCGGGCGGAGTCTGGTAGCGAGCGCATTTATTCGGTGAGGTTAGTGGATTTGCCCAAATTGGCAGGAGAAGAAATACAGGCGCAATATCCCTTAGCGCATGCAAAAAAAATTGAACTGGCCGTTGAGGAGCCGGAGTGGGGTTTGCGTGTGGAAGGCAATCCCATTTTGCTTCGAGAATTGGTGAAAAACTTGCTGAATAACGCCATTAAATATACGCCAATAGGCGGCGCCATTACTTTGCGCACACTTTGGGACGCGCAGCCGGTTTTGGAGATTGAAGATACCGGCGTGGGTATTCCAGAAGAGGAGCGGGAAAAGGTGTTTGAGCGCTTTTATCGTGTCTTAGGCGGTGAGGAAGACGGCTCGGGCTTAGGGTTACCCATTGTGCGGGAAATTGCACAAATTCACGGCGCAACAGTTTCGTTGTTGCCGGGGCCCCAAGGCAAGGGTACCCTTGCGAGGGTGGTTTTCCCGCGTGGTATTCAGACTTTTGCGGATGCGGAACCGCATAGCCCCGGGTTTTTTCCTTTAGGTTAGTTTTGGGACAGGTGTCGCGTCAGGCGAACTTGCTTAAATTGAAGGCGTAAAATGCCTTTTTTATGGATGAGATTTTAGAATAATGCCATTGATTTCATTAGAGAATGCTTCTTTAGCTTTTGGTCATGTCGCCTTATTGGATAAAGCTAACTTTTTACTGGATATGGGCGAGCGTGTTGCACTGATTGGCCGCAATGGTAGTGGCAAGTCTAGTTTGTTACGCGCCTTGGCCGGGCAGGGGGCGCTTGATGATGGCATTGTTTGGCGCCAGCCCGGCCTTAAAACAGCTTATGTGCCGCAAGAGGCCGATTTTGATTTAATGCGCACCGTGTTTGATACCGTGGCCGATGGCCTGGGCGAGGCTGCCGGCCTACTCAAAAGCTACCATGCGGCTTCTTTGGCCGTGGCATCGGGCGATGAGGCGGCCTTATTGACACTGGAAAAACTGCAGCACGCGGTTGAAGATGCCAATGCCTGGCTTTTAAACCAGCGGGTTGAAATGGTGTTGGGTCAATTGGGTTTGGAGGGCGATGTTTTTGTCAATGCGCTCTCTGGCGGCGGTATTAAGCGGGTGGCCTTGGCGCGTGCCTTGGTCAGCGAGCCGGATTTACTCTTGCTCGATGAGCCGACCAACCACTTAGATGTGAGAGGCATTGTTTGGCTTGAGGGGCTGATTCAAGATTTTCGAGGGGCCGTGATTGTCATTACCCATGACAGAATGTTCTTAGATCATATTGCCACGCGCATCATCGAATTAGACCGGGGCATGCTCAACAGCTACCCCGGCAGCTTCGAGGATTACCAGCGTAAAAAAGCGGAGCAGCTTGAGGTAGAAGCCAAGGCCAGCGCCAAATTTGACAAATTTTTAGCGCAAGAAGAAGTTTGGATTCGTAAGGGTGTTGAAGCCCGGCGTACACGTAACGAGGGCCGGGTACGCCGTTTGGAGGCACTGCGTCTGGCGCGCAATGCCCGGCGAGACCGACTGGGGCAGGTGCGTTTCGCGCTCGATGCAGGGGATAAAGCCGGGCAGATGATTGTTGAGATGGAAAATGTCTCTAAAGCCTATGGTGATAAAACTGTTGTGCGAGATTTTTCCACGCGTATTTTAAGAGGGGACCGCATCGGCTTACTTGGCCCCAATGGTGCGGGGAAAACCACCTTGCTGAAAATGATTTTGGGCGAATTGACCCCTGACGCCGGGCGTGTGCGCCAAGGCACCAAGCAGCAAGTGGCTTATTTCGACCAGCTTAGAGCGCAACTCGACCCGGAAGCCTCTTTGGTAGAGGTCATCAGCCCGGGCTCCGATTATGTGGAAATTAACGGACAGCGTAAGCACGTGATTGGCTATTTAGAAGATTTTTTGTTTGCGCCGCAACGGGCTCGTTCGCCGGTTAAATCTTTGTCTGGTGGGGAGCGCAACCGTCTGCTCTTAGCTCGCTTATTTGCCAAACCGGCCAATGTGTTGGTGATGGACGAGCCGACCAATGATCTAGATATTGAAACGCTCGATTTGCTTGAAACGTTGCTGGCTGACTTTTCTGGCACTTTATTTATCGTAAGCCACGACCGGGCATTTTTAGACAATGTGGTCACACAAGTGATTGCTGCGGAAGGGGAGGGGGCTTGGGGGGAATATGCTGGTGGCTATGCGGATTGGAAGCGGGTTCAAGATGAACTTGTCTTGCGCACGCGAGAAAGTAATAAGCTTAAAGAAGAGGCCGAGAGCGAACGTAAAAACAGTGCGCAAGCGCCGGCCCAACCAGCCAAGCCCAAAGAACGCGTTAAACTGAGCTATAAAGAGCGTCTAGAGTTAGAAGCCTTACCGGGCAAAATTGAGGCGCTGGAAACCGAACAAACACAAATCCAGCAGCGCTTGTCCGATGTCAGCTTGTACCAAAGTACCCCGGAAATTGTCCCGCAATTAAACGCCCGGCTACTTGAAATTGAGCAGGAGATTGATGTTGCCATGACGCGTTGGGGGGTACTGGAGGCTAAGGTCTAAATTTGCTTTTAGCTTAGCTAATATATTTTGCTTCCTCAAAAAGAGAGCGAATTTCGACTCGTTTAATTTCGCGATGATCGGGTAAGTGGTACATCACCGGGGTGAGGAGTTCCTCAAAAATACCGCGTAAACTCCGGGCTCCGGTTTTGTATTCAAAAGCGATTTCGGCAATTTCTTCAAAGACTCGGGGCGCAATGGCTAAGGTAACGCCTTCGCTGGCAAAAATTGCACGGAATTGTCGATATAGAGAATTTTGAGGTTCAATCATGACGCGCACGAGCATTGATTTGCTCAGCGAGTTTAAGCGCGCCACAATCGGTAAGCGCCCGGTAAATTCGGGAATAAGCCCAAATTCAAGTAAATCGGTAGGTTTAATGCGTGCGTTGAGCCGGTCTAAAACGCTTTGACTGGTGCCCTCTTCTGTCACAACAAAACCAAAGCTATGCGTGCGCGACATAATATTTTCAATGCCCACAAAAGCGCCGCCGCAAATAAAGAGAATGCCGGACGTGTCTAACAGATGTTCGCCTACGCGAACGGTTGAGCCCTCTGTAATTTTCAGTAAAGCTTGTTGAACTCGCTCGCCGTTACTCGTGGAGCCAGGTTGTGTTTTAAGCTTATCAACCTCATCAATAAAAATAATGCCCCGTTCGGCAGAAGCTAGATTGCCTTGTGCTTTTTCGATGAGACTTTCTAAAATGGTTGTGATTTCTTCCCCGGGGTAGGGGGATTGAGCCAGTACCGTTGCATCACTTGTCACAAAAGGGACATCTAGAAAATTTGCCAACGTATTGCAAATGAGCGTTTTGCCGGAGCCAGAAGGGCCAACGAGTAGAATGTTACTTTTATCAAGCCGCATTTCTGCTTGAATACCCAAACGCCGGTAATGCGTATAAACAGCAACGGCTAAGGTGCGTTTTGCTTCCTCTTGGCCGATGACAAATTGGTCCAAGTGCGTCACGATGGCGCTGGGGGTGAGTGCGGGGTCAATCATAGAAGGCTGTCTCTCAAATATATGGGCTTACGTTTGTACGGTACGGATAATACCTGCTAGTTAAGGGCGGGGGTAATATGATTTATGAGTTAAACGACAAATAAGAGGTTTCTATATCTGTAAAAAATGTGGAGCAATTTTACAGTTAAAATATATGAGTATTGTTTTGCTGTAAAAAATTTTGTGAATATTGGTGAAGTTGTTATGTGGGATGTCGGTATTTTAAATGATCTGCCTGTTACAGCTTGTGGGAGTAAGGATTGTATAGAAATTTTTGCTTTTGAAAAATACTGATATGGTATTTTCAAATGAAAATATACAGAAGTTATTTAAACGTTTTATTTTGGGAACAACAAAATATCATACAATTAATTTTTATTTAATTTATTGTTTATGCCTGAATTTTATTTCAATGATTTTGTTTTTTGACATTATATAAATGAGTGACAGTATGGTATGAAATATTTTCTTCATATAAATAAAAAAGTGGGTTTGTTGTGGTTCAGAAGATTGGGCTGGGGCATGATGGCGATGGTTACATTGCTTGTTGTGTGGCATAGCCTGGGGATTGACACGCCAAGGTCTGCTGTCACCAAGGCTGCATTAGATGCTTTGCCGCTTAATTATGCATTAGCAAAATACTGCACGGCGCCCGGGGCCACCATTTCTGAGGCACAGCTTAGGGCTGCAGAAAGTGCCTTACCTTTTAAACTTCGGTATGTGAGGTCTTCTCGTGTTGCTTTGGAAGGGGAGGGTATTGTTAATCTAACGCTTCGTTTAGAGCCTATTTATGATTTTGAGCCGTTCCGGAGCTTGGGTTACACGATTAAGGCAGATAGCCTTTTAGTATTGGAAGGGCATTGTGAGGAAAATGGGCGTTTTCGTTGGCGAACAGACCCTGCTCGTACAACGGTGCCATCTCAACGCTTGCCTTTATTGCTGCGTTCTCCTGATGGGGAGAATGCCGGGGCTTGGTTTTAAAAAAATCTAGATGATTTTCAAAAATGTTGGTTAGAAATAAATACGCAGAAGTAGGTCAGAAAACAGTCATTACAAGATCGATCTCTCACGTGTAGAATGCTTCCCTTTTGTGTGTTGATCAACTTTTATTTTGTTCAGATAGAAAATGGCAGAAAAAAAATTTATTCAAACTTTAGGTTGGGTTGCAACAGTCACCGCTGTGGCAATGTATTTTTCTTATATTGATCAAATACGTTTGAATCTTTCTGGCCATAAAGGATCTATCCTTTTACCGACCGTGACTATTTGCAATTGTCTGCTCTGGGGAGCGTATGGGGTATTTAAAGAACGACGAGACTGGCCGATTATTATAGCGAATATCCCCGGGATTATTCTAAGTGTGATAACGGTGCTGACGGCAATTTAAGTTACATAATTTTGGGCGATAGCATCGTATTGAGTATTGATATTAGCCGGAGTGAAAAGATTTGTGTTTTAAGTGTGCCCGTCTATATTACGGCCTGGTAAAAAATGCTGAACACTGCTCAATAATCCGCAAATGGCTTTGTATTCCATTACAATTATCATTTTGCGCACTTAGCAGCTTGAATGATTAGTCTAGAAAAAGTCTTTGCTGAAGACGGCATATTTGCACGTGCGATTCCGGGGTTTCAACCGCGAGAGCAGCAAACGAATATGGCCCAACAAATTGCGCTGGCTATTAAAGAGATGCAAGTGCTTATTGCAGAGGCCGGTACGGGGACGGGCAAAACTTACGCTTATCTTGCTCCGGCCTTGTTAGCCGGTGGAAAAGTGATTGTGTCGACGGGCACAAAAACTCTGCAAGACCAGCTTTTTAAGCGTGATTTGCCTACGGTGCGTGATGCGTTGAAAGTGCCCGTAACAGTTGCCCTTTTGAAGGGCCGGGCAAATTATGTTTGTCACTATCATTTAAAACGCAATGTTCAAGAAACGCGTTTTTTAACGCCACAAGATGCGTTAGCAATGCGCGCAATTGTGCAGTTTTCGCAAATTACGCATTCTGGCGATAAAGCAGAATGTGCCGCAGTGCCAGAAGAGGCTAGCGTTTGGCAATTTGCAACTTCTACCCGCGATAGTTGTTTGGGGCAAGACTGCCCGGATGCCAAAGAGTGTTTTGTAACTGCTGCCCGTAAAAATGCAATGGATGCGGAAGTGGTGGTTGTTAACCATCACTTATTTTTTGCAGATCTCGCTTTGCGCGATGGCGGTATAGCTGAGTTATTGCCTGCCAGTAATACGGTGATTTTTGACGAAGCGCATCAATTGCCGGAAACAGCAAGTTTGTTTTTTGGTGAAAATCTTTCTACCGCACAGATGCTAGATTTAGCAAGAGATACGCGTTCTGAAACCATTACTGGCGCAAGAGATTGTGTGGAATTGGTGGATAGGACGCGTCTCTTTGAGAAAGCGGTGCGTGATTTACGCCTGAGCATTGATGCTGAAAATACACGCTTAGCGCACCATCAGTTGGAAAAATATGAGGATTTTCCACAGGCTTTAGATGATGTAGAGGCTGCGCTTAATGACATGCACACGCTTTTAGTCTCTCAGGCAGAGCGTTCTGAAGGTCTAGCCGCTTGTGCACGCCGGGCAGAAGAGATGTTGGCCGCCCTTGCAAACTGGCAAGTTCCCTCCCAGCCAGAAGTGATCCGCTGGGTAGAAGTCTTTAGCCAAGCCTTGTCTTTAAATCTAACGCCATTGCACATTGCGCACCTTTTTCGTCGTCAGTTAGAAGAGCGTCCCCGGGCTTGGATTTTTACAAGCGCAACATTAGCCGTCGGGGCCGATTTTGGGCATTACAGCCGAGAAATGGGTTTGAGCGATTTAAGCAAACCGGTTCAAACTGCTATATGGGGTAGCCCTTTTGATTACGCTAAACAGAGCATGCTGTATGCCCCTTTAAATATGCCAGACCCTAACAGTCCGGCGTACAGCGATGCCGTTGCGCATATGGCTTTGCCTTTAATTCGAGCGGCTAAAGGGCGCACCTTTGTGCTATGCACTTCTTTGCGTGCCATGCGACACATCCATGGTTTGCTGAGCGAATTTTTTGAAAATGAAAAATTGCCCTATCCACTTTTGCTGCAAGGTGAAGGCTCCCGCACAGAATTGTTGACGCGTTTCAGAGAAAAAGGGAATGCGGTTTTAGTGGCAAGTCAAAGTTTTTGGGAGGGCGTAGATGTGCCCGGGGACGCCTTATCTGTGGTCATTATCGATAAATTACCCTTTGCACCACCGGATGATCCTGTTTTAGCGGCACGCATTGAACACATTAAGACGCAAGGCTTAAATCCATTCATGTTGTATCAGCTGCCCCGGGCTGTTATTAGTATGAAGCAAGGGGCCGGGCGCCTTATTCGCACCGTTCATGATAAAGGCGTTTTAGCCATTGCAGACCCCCGCATGACGAGTAAACCTTACGGTAGACGTATATGGCAGAGTTTGCCCCCGATGAGAAGATCGAGAGTTGAAGCAGAAGTGATTGAATTCTTAGAGAATTTAAATGAGCCAGACCGTTGATAGGCTCGCCGAGCAAAGGGCTTTAGATGAGCACTATATGCGCCTTGCACTGTTGCTGGCTGACGAGGCTGAAAAATTGGGCGAAGTGCCGGTTGGCGCAATTTTGGTACGGGAAAACCAAATCATCGGCCAAGGATTTAATCAACCTATTGGTACGCATGACCCCAGTGCGCATGCGGAAATTCAGGCTTTACGTTCTGCAGGCGCTTTTGAGCAAAATTATCGCTTGCCCGGCGCCAGCCTCTATGTGACTTTGGAACCCTGCCTCATGTGTGCTGGTGCTATTTTTCAGGCCCGGCTTTCGCGCGTGGTGTTTGGCGCAAAAGAACCGAAAACAGGTGTAGCAGGCAGTACGCTTAATTTATTTGATAATGCGCAACTGAATCACCATACGCAGTGTGAGGGTGGTGTGTTAGAAATATTCTGCGCGGAAAAATTGTCCAGTTTTTTTGCAAAACGTAGATTATTGCGCCGCAATAATTTATTGGCCCAAGAAGAGTAAAACATGCACCAAACTACAAACGCTGGCATGCTCATAGTCAACTTAAGCTCGCAAACTTTATCCCACTATTCACAAGATCGGTCGTTGCTCAAAACATACCCTATTTCAAGTGCTAAAAACGGTGCGGGAGAGCGAATGAACAGTGGTTGTACGCCACGTGGCTCGCATCGTATTCGTGCAAAAATTGGTGCAAATGCCCCTTTAGGCGCGGTTTTCGTCGGGCGTAGGCCAACAGGGGAAATCTGGACGCCAGCTTACGGTGCTGCCCACCCCGAGCGAGATTGGATACTCACCCGTATATTATGGTTGTGCGGCAATGAGCCCGGTTTAAACCGCTTAGGGCAAGTGGATTCTATGCGTCGTTACATCTATATACACGGCACGCCAGATGATCAACCGATGGGGAAACCGTGCTCTCATGGATGCATCAGAATGCGTAATCAGGATATTCAAGTTTTATTTGACCAAGTGGCGGTGGGGTCTGAAGTTTTGATTCTCGAAAAAATGTAGCCTAAAAGCGGGCAGGTAAGGCCAAAAACTAGCAGAGCGTTTAAATGCGCTTAAAGGGCGGTAATATTGCATGCTGCAACGCACAATTTTCTTGACAGCAAGCGACTCCGATGTAAAATGCAAATCATGACGCAGCGCAACATAACTTTGAAAAATATAAATTGCGCTGGATTGTCTGAAGAAACGTTTTGCTTAAAGATTTTAATTTACTTGGAGACTTAGCCATGTTTACACCCGAGCAGATTGCAGCAGCACAAAAAGCTAACCTCGAAAACCTAATGACAGTGGCAAGTACCGCTTTTGCGAGCGCAGAACGCATGGCTGCGCTCAATTTAAATACTGCGCGTGGTTTGATGGAAGACAACCTCAGCACGGTTAAAACGCTGTTATCCGTAAAAGATGTACAAGAGCTTAGTAACTTACAAAACACCTTAGCACAACCTATGCTTGAAAAGGCTGTAGCCTATGCACGCAGCGCCTACGAAATTCAAGCTCAAACACAAGGAGAACTTGCCCGCTTAATAGAAGGGCAGGTGGCAGAGTTTAATAAAAACCTTAACACAACGCTTGATCATGCGGCTAAATCGGCCCCCGCAGGCGCTGATGTTGCTGTTAGCGTAATGAAATCAGCAATTGCAGCCGCAAACAGCGCTTATGACAGCATGAGTCGAGCTGTTAAACAAGTTGCAGAAATAACAGAGGCTAATGTTGCAGCTGCCACAAACGCAACTGTTAAAGCGGCAAAATCTAAAGAGACGGAAAAGAAAACGACAGCTTAATTTTTTTGGTCTTTTTTAAAACCCAGCATAGGCTGGGTTTTTTTTATTTATAAAATTAGTTCCCGCTGTGTATGCTATTTAAGCGGAACCGTTTGAGCGCATGATTAGAAAATTGTAGCTTTGGAGTGTGAAAATAAAGATCACCCTTAAGCGATGCGAGAACTTTGACTACCTTTTATTGAGGTAGGATTTTTTTATTGTTGTGCAAATCCCCCCTTTTAATCATCATTCTTGTTCGAACATATTGCCGGGATGAGTCAATTAGTACCTTCTAGATGCCCTCAAGTAGTCAGTCGACACCCTTGCTGGGTGGAAGTTTGCAATATAATGAGACGCTTGTGACTTATTTATTTTTAATCATCGCAAAAATCTGGAGAAAAAATGAGTATTAGCTTAAAGCAAAAAATTACGGCGTCTTTTTTTATGGCAGGACTATTCGGTTTCTCACAGTACGGAATTGCCCAAATTACAGTCGATGCTCCCGGGGTTTCTGTTAAAACAGATGGGGCGACTACAAATGTCAGAACACCTGGTACAAGTGTAAGTACCCAAGGAGGGGGGGAAAATGTAAGCACGGAGGGGGTTAGAGTTAAAACGGGTAAGAATGATTATCAAGGTAAAAGCAACACGTCTACGGTTTCTTCAGGGGCTCATGTTGAAGCAACTAAAAATCTTGGACACGCCGGTAAGCAAACTCAAAGCCTGGGGCAAAAAAGTAATTATGCAAATGCTAATTTAGATGGTTCTGATTTTAGTGGAAAAAATTTAACAGGTGTTTCATTCGCAAATGCATCTTTAGTTGGAGCAAATTTTGCAGGCGCGAATTTGGCTGGGGCTGATTTTTCAAATGCAGATGCTTCAAGTGCTAATTTTTCAAAAGCAAATTTGCGTGGAGCCCGCTTTAGTAATGCTACTACCGACGGTGCTATTTTTGATGGTGCCGAACGTTAGTAATTAATGTTTTGAAATGGCGTTTTGTCCTTGCAAAACGCCGATTTTAAGTAGATCTAATTTGGAAAAGTCGGTTTTGCTTTTGATTTGAGGCGCATCTTTTTGCTTAGATGCAAGTTAAGGGTGAGCCTGCTCGCTACGCTGTAGCTGTAATGGGTGTTTTGTACGTCTGTGCCTATTTGTAGGGTTTGTCTTTAGAGCATGAAGCTACTGTTGGTGGCATGAGCTTTTCTCAAGGTGGTGAGTAGTAAAAGGATGGGAGGATGGCTTTGGTGTATCCGGTGGTTTTAATTTTTGTAAATGTGACTAAATATTTTGTGAGTTAATAAGAAAAGAGTATTTTCACTGGGGCACTATGTTGTAGCAAATTTTTTGGTATGGAGAGTGAAGATACTATTGTAAATAGTTTTGATCTGTTGTTGTTTATTAGGCTGAGAATTGCTTGAAGAGTTGTGCTGTGAATAAAAAATTTATCGTATTGGCACAATTTCTATTTCTAATTGGCTGAGGCTTTTTAAGCCGAGCTCTTCCATTTGGGGGCCTTAAATTTTGGCTTTCATCTGAAATTATTTCAGAGATGATTTTTTATGTTTTAAATGGCTTTGCGTAGTGCTTTGGGTGATAGGCCGAACTGCTCTCGAAACCGGCTGGAGAATCTGGATGCGGATGTATATCCGCAAGCGTGTGCGATATCTTCAATGCTTTGACGCGTTGTTTGGAGATGTCCAAGTGCGTGCGCCATGCGTACGCTATTTAAAATGCTGCGAAAGGTTTGCCCTTCTGCGCTTAAATGTCGACGTAAGGTTGGGCTGCTCATGTGAAAGTGTTGGGCTACGGTATCTTGAGACCAGCTGGCGGCCGGGTCTGATATGAGTAGTTGTTGTATTCGCATAGATAGTTTTGTATCGGAATGATCAAGTAGTTGCCAGAGTTGGCCGGATAAGCCTAGTACCAGGAGCAATTCGTACAGTAAGTGTTTTTGTAAGAGGGGGGCTTCTTGTTCAGCTAGGCTTTGTAGTAGACGTTGCCAGGTGATATCAAGCCGTACATTTTGTTCAATTCTCCATTGCTGTAGGCCGAATTGTTGAGTTGTTTTTGGTAAGTGTTGAGCATATTGTTGGTAGAACTCGGATATGAGTGATGACTCAAAATTTAGCATTTGTGCAAAATAACCTTGCGGGCCGGGTTCATTTTCAACATCCAGCGGTGTATGGGCGGGGAGTAGTAGCCATTGTCCTGTGTGTATGGCAACGCTCTGCTCGCCCAAAAATACTCGCTTGGTACCTTTGTTGATCCGGCATATACCCGGCTCTAGCATGTTGACGCGGTGTAGACGGTGCGTTTGCCGAGCTTGAATCAAGCTTAATTGAATGCGAGAGGCTTGGGCGGCAGGCGTTTGCATAGGTGTTAACGTCCGTAGTGGGGTGTTAGCCGGGCTTGCCCTAAGGAATTTGCATGTAACATAAAGCCGAGCATTGCTCCACTGGCTTGTTCGTCCAAAGGCAGTTTGTCGGTTTTGAGGGCCCATACTGTAAATTGGTAACGATGCGGTTTATCACCTTCGGGTGGGCATGCTCCACCAAAACCTGGGGGGCCAAAATCGGTGCGGCCTTGTGTTGCACCAGCAGGCAGTTGTTTGCTACCCATGGCACCGGCTCCTTGCGGTAAGCTTGTGGTTGTTGCGGGGATATTAAAAACAGTCCAGTGCCACCAGCCACTGCCTGTGGGAGCGTCGGGGTCATAGACTGTTACCGCAAAGCTGCGAGTGCCCGGCGGTGGGTTGTGCCATGAAAGTTGAGGGGAGATATTGTCTCCTTTGCAACCAAATCCATTGAATATTTGGGTTTGTGTGAGGGTTTGCCCATCACGAATATCTGTGCTGGTGACTTCAAAGGCGTGGGCCTGAAAGGCTGTTAAAACGGCAATTGAAAAAATCCAGGGCTTCATTTCACTCTCTCCTTGAAGAAAGTCTGAAGTTTATAAGGTATTTCTATTTAAAAATACGCAGAAGAGATCAAAAAAATATCAAAAAAGCTCATTCTTGAGCGGAAGTATTGATTTTTATATGGAATACGTTATGAAACTGAAGCCTAGATAGATTGATATAAGGAGAGGTTGTAGGGAATAAGTTACAGGTGGAGTGGGGAAGGCTTCTCTTTTTTAAGGGGATCGATCAAGCTTATTTGTTAAGTAGGTAGCAATAAATAGGCGCCGGCCTAGCGTGTAGGGCCTGATAACTTGAAACTATTGTGAAAATAGGAATTAGTCATTTGACGCCTTGCGCTACCTTCCAGATAATAGCTTCGTTCCTATCAACCACACTTATAAAGGATAAGCCATGGCCGTACTCGTTGGTAAAAAAGCCCCTGATTTCACAGCAACTACTGTATTAGGTAATAATGAAATTAAAGACATTAAGTTTTCTGAGTTCACGAAAGGTCAGTACGCAGTTGTATTTTTCTATCCATTAGACTTCACCTTTGTTTGCCCTTCAGAGTTGATTGCATTCGATCATCGTTTGGATGAGTTTAAAAAGCGCAATGTTCAAGTTCTGGGCGTGTCTATTGATAGCCAATTTTCTCACCTCGCATGGAAAAACACGCCTGTTGATAAAGGCGGGATTGGGCAGGTTGGTTATGCGCTTGTTGCAGACGTTAAGCATGAAATCTGCCGTGCTTATGACGTAGAGTCTGAAGGTGGTGTCGCATTCCGCGGTTCCTTCCTTATCGATAAAAGCGGCGTTGTGCAGCATCAAGTTGTTAATAATCTGCCTTTAGGCCGTAATATTGATGAGATGATCCGTATGGTTGATGCGCTGCAGTTTACGGAAGAGAACGGCGAAGTTTGTCCGGCTGGCTGGAATAAAGGCAAGTCTGGCATGAAGGCTAATCCTGCTGGAGTAGCTGACTACTTAGCTAAGAACGCAAAAGATCTTTGATTTTTTGTGAATTAACAAAAACCGGCTTGAAATAGCCGGTTTTTTTGTGTTCGAAATAGTATGATCTGAAGCAATGTCTTCATTTTCTTAATAATTCGGAAATACTATGCCCAATGAGCCAGTCAAAACCCTTACCTTAGATCAGCGTTATCTTGAGCGCGTTAAGCGGAAGCTTCGTGTCCTTAAATTGCTTGAACAAGCGAATTTGGGTGTTTTTTTACATTCAGATGACACTATTCGAAAGCACAGCATTCAGCATTTTACGCGCAGTATGGTGCGCACCAGCGAACGAGCACATATTAAAGAAATTACCTACGAAGCAGCAGAGAAAATGGTGACGGAAGTATTGGAAAGCATGCAGAGTGTTTTACCTTATGATGTGCAGTACATTTACCGTTCGCGTCAAAAATTTGAACATTGAAAAGTTCCTTATTCAAGGCAGCAGGCCGGCTTGTGCCATGGAAAAACATTTTGCTTGTGTTATGACGAGATGGTCCAATACGCGTACTTCTATCATTTTTAATGCGTGATGAAGTGTGTGCGTAAGTGAAATATCGGCTTGGCTGGGCTGAACAGATCCGCTAGGGTGGTTATGCGCAAAAATGACCGCAGCAGCATCGTAATCAAGAGCCAGTTTAACAATATCGCGTGGGTATACATTAGCCTGCGTCAGGGTACCCCGAAATAATTCAACTGCTTCAATTAAACGGTTTTGTATGTCAAGCAGTAAGACGTAGAACATCTCGTGGCTACGTAAGCTCCCAATTTTTAGGCGTAGCCAATCTTCAACGGCTTGGGCTGACTGCATTACGTCTTGTTCGCGTGGCGTCTCCAGTAATACGCGCCGAGCTAATTCTAAGACAGCGTGTAGCTGCGCAAATTTAGCAGGTCCCATGCCAGGGAAATCTAAAAAAGTCTGTAAATCTGCATGACAAAGTCGGCTTAAAGAGCCAAAATGCGCAATTAGGTCGCGCGCTAAGTCAACAGCGCTTTTACCGGGGATGCCCACGCGCAAAAAAAGCGCCAGCAATTCCGCGTCAGATAAACTCTGTGCTCCCTGGTTTAAAAGACGCTCTCTTGGGCGCTCGGCTTGTGGCCAATCTCGAATACTCATTATTTATTCTTAAAGTTAGGTGTATTTATTGTGTCAGTATTTGCGCTTGAATTGCAAGATCGTCATTTTATTGTTGGTGTGACGGGGGGAATTGCTGCTTATAAAACGGCGGAACTGGTTCGCCTGCTCATAAAGAATGGTGCCACAGTGGATGTCGTAATGACGGAGGCTGCAACTCATTTTGTGGGGGCTGCTACATTTCAAGCTCTGACAGGGCGCCCTGTTTGGCAAGACTTGTGGGATACCCGTATACCTAATGGCATGGCGCATATCGATTTATCTCGCCAAGCGGATGCAATTTTAATTGCGCCGGCTTCCGCAGATACGCTTGCGCGTTTAGCGCATGGACACGCTAATGATTTGTTAAGCACATTGTGCTTGGCACGCACATGTCCTCTTATTGTGGCCCCGGCCATGAATAAGCAGATGTGGGAAAATCCTGCTACGCAGCGTAATTTGGCGCAGCTTGTTGCAGATGGTGTACATCTGTTTGCACCTAATGTGGGCCTGCAGGCTTGTGGAGAGGAAGGCGCAGGACGTATGCAAGAGCCGGCCGAGCTATATGAAGCGCTGCTAGCGTTTGTACAGCCCAAAATTTTGCAGAATCAAAAAATTTTGATGACAGCTGGGCCAACCTTTGAGTTACTTGACCCGGTGCGCGGTCTTACTAATCGTAGCTCCGGTAAAATGGGTTTTGCATTGGCGCGTGCGGCAGCTCAAGCCGGTGCGCAAGTGACACTTATTGCGGGTCCGGTTTCCCTGTCAACGCCTTACCAAGTCAAACGTATTGATGTGCAAAGTGCCCTAGAAATGCACCAAGCTGCTTTAGCGCATATTTCTGGTCAAGATATTTTTATTGGTGTTGCGGCTGTTGCGGATTTTCGTCCGGCGGAAAGTGAGATACATAAGATCAAGAAAAATAGTGCAAATTTATCTATCAGATTAACGCCCAATCCTGACATTTTGGCTGCTATCGCTGCGCTGCCCAATCCTCCTTACTGCGTAGGTTTTGCTGCTGAAACGCAAAATCTGGCAGCCTATGCACAAGGTAAGCGTCAACAAAAGCGCTTAGGGATGGTTGTAGGAAATTTGGTTCAAGAGGCGCTTAATTTAGACCATAGTAAAGCCAGTATTTTTGATGCAGAAGGCGAGCATCCCTTGAAAGCAGGAACCAAGGCAAAGGTTGCATGGCAAATCATTCAGCATTTGGCGCAACAAGTTAAATCTAAAGCAATTTAAGTGAGTTTTATGAATATGACAAAAATAGTTGATATTAAGATTCTCGATGAACGTCTTAAAGTACAAATGCCCAGCTATGCGACCCCCGGCGCGGCAGGGTTGGATTTGCGTGCTTGTATTGATCAAACTCTTTCTTTGGCGGCTGGACAAACAGAGTTAATTCCCTGTGGTTTGGCCATTCATTTAGCAGATCCAGGTTTGGCAGCTATGGTTTTGCCGCGTTCCGGGCTTGGTCATAAACACGGCATCGTGTTAGGTAATTTAGTCGGACTCATTGACTCTGACTATCAAGGCCAGATTTTTATCTCTCTCTGGAACCGGGGAAGCTCGTGTTTTGAGCTTAAACCCATGGAGCGTATCGCACAGTTGGTTATTGTGCCGGTTTTACAGGTAGGTTTTAATGTCGTGGAGGATTTTTCTGCTTCTAGCCGAGGGGAGGGGGGCTTTGGCAGCACCGGCCAGCATTAAGCCTTGGCGCGTGTCAGGCAAACTTGCTCGCCATTAAATACAACAATCTGACCAGGGCGCAGTTTGGCACGCTTACGTTGTTCAATTGCGCCGTCCACTTGAACCAGACCAACTTCCACGGCTTTGTGTGCAGCCCCGCCACTGTGTACCCAGCCCATAACTTTTAGTAGCTGATCGAGCTGGATATATTCCCCTCGAATAACAAATTCATCCATTTTTATTCCTATTTTTCTAATAAAGATAAAGGTTGTAAGGCGTTGAGCCCCGCTTTTTGGCGCAGTTCATTGCATTTTTCATTGACTAGCCCCGACTCCAGCCAAGGTTCAAATTCGCGACATGGTGTTGGACGCTGCGCATAAATACCGCAGGCAACGTTTTTTCCTACCACACCATTTAAAGCGATACAACGTCGAGGCGCAACATCGGTGCCTTTCATACAGCGCAAATGTAGGTTAAGTTTTTCTGTGAGTGAATGAGGTACCCAACCATCTGGTGCATCATCTGCTTCTGCCCAATAAAAAGAGACGCGGAAATGTGCACAGCATTGACCGCAAGTCATACATACAGAGCTGCTCATCGAATGTTTTAAACCCTTTAACTAAAATATAAAATGCTACTCGCACGCTACAAGTATAAAAAACACATGCATGCGTAGCTATGATCGATTCAGTGCGTTATACTTAACCGCGTGTTTTTGTGCGCGCCGCGCCCTAATAAATACACCATTGCACCCAGTCTCAAAAAGATCTTGCTCATGAATAAAATACAAACTGTTTTATTTGCAGACCTTTGCAACAGTTCGGCAATGTTTGCCGAATTGGGCAACGTCCGGGCTCTTGCCATTGTAGAAGACTTTATCGCAGTTTGCACACACGCGGTGCGGGAGAATAAGGGACAAGTTGTTAAAACT